>Ga0070727_10003030_pt1 | contig 15633 bp, 12 predicted proteins | sample tdAd472_FD_66722 | JGI IMG/M metagenome (GOLD analysis project Ga0070727, IMG submission 66722) | Marine sediment microbial communities from the Atlantic coast under amendment with organic carbon and nitrate - tdAd47.2 | ecosystem: Environmental > Aquatic > Marine > Coastal > Sediment | place...
TGCGAAATGATGACTCGGTCGATACGATCGATGCCCTGCCCCGACAGGTACGGCAGCACCACGCGATCGACCATGCTGGCGCCGTCCGGGTACGCCGTTCCGGTGTCGTAGAGTAACGTCCGCTCGTGCGTGCGAACGACGACGGCCAGGCCCTGCCCGACATCGAGCACGGTCGTGTCGAAACAGCCGGCCGGCGGACCTTCAACGCGATAGCTGACAATTGACAATGCAGCAAGCCAGGCAACGTGGCGCCCGGGCCATCCAGGCGGCAACAATACCCAGGACAGTACGAGGCCCAGGAAGATCCAGCCGGCCCCGGTGATATTCGCCGTGTCGATGTCGGAGTGCGGGAAACGCAATGCCTGATCGATCAACCACTCGATCAGCTGGATGCTCGACGCCGCAACCCGTAGCGCCGCATCGCCGGCGGTCGCCATCGGGCCGTCCAGAATCAGCCCGACGAGGGCAAACGGCACCGTGACAAAACTGAACAACGGCACGGCCGCGAAATTGACAGCCGGCGCGACGATAGCAATGCGGTGAAAGACGATGACCGTGGGTGGCATCAGACCGAACAGCAGGAACAGTTGCATCGTCGCAAGCTGCGCTGCAACAGCGGCTGCGCGCGCAGCAACCGACCCTCCGCGAACCGGATTCCGTCGCCGGGCGAGCCACAGCAGAAGAAACACGGCACCGAAGGACAAATGAAATCCGGGCGCTAGCGTGGACAAGGGATCCCCGATGAGGACGAACGCACATGCCGCAGCGAGGATGACAAGGGGCGCCGACTCGCGAGCGCGCAGGAATACCAGGACAAGCAGGCATAACATCAATGTCGAGCGCCGCGCGGGAACCGCGAACCCGGACAACAATGAGTAGGCTGCGGCGACTACGAGTGAGGCACACAGTGCAAGACGCATATGATTGCCGGACCAGCGAAAGAGTGCCGTTGCCAGGAGCGTCACCAGGTACGCCGCCGTTGCGGCCAGTCCGACATGCAGCCCGGATATCGCCATCAGGTGACTGGTCCCGGATCGCGCATACTGCGTCCACTGCTCTGCGGTGATGAGATGTCGTGCGCCAACCGCGATAGCCGCGACGACTGCGGCCGCCTCGCTGTCGTCAATTGCCTTCGAAAGGCGAGCCGTGAATGCTTGTCGCAGTCGATTCAGGCTACCCGCCGCACCCGTCCGCAGATGCTGATTGCGCCGGCCATTCACGACGTACCCGGTTGCCCCGATCCGCTGTCGGAACAACCAGGTCTCGTAGTCGAAAACACCGGGATTGCTCATACCGCGTGGCGGCTTCAGGCGCAGCTCGAACCGCCACACATCGCCGATTTCGGGCGCTTGCGGCGGCTGGTACCAGGCCAACCTGATGCGTTGCGGTATTCGGCCGTCATCAACCGGTTCGGCCACGAAACTCACCGAACCGCCCCGAGTCTGCGGAAAGTCGATGACCCGGACGACGGCGAGCATGCTGTCACCCTCGTACGCGGGATTCAGACGCGATCCGATCACCTCGGTCGCATGCCACGAGAACAGGATCAGGCCGACAGCAAACAGTGCAGCGACAATGCGGCCCCCGACACGCAACAGGACTCCGGTGCCGAATAATGCGACCAGGATAAGGTCGGAACTCGCGACAAAGCTGGTAAAGTGCAGCGCGTAAGCGCCTGCAACCAGGCTCAGACAGGCTTTGATCATCGCGTGACTGCCGTACGTGTCGGCAGTGACTGCCAATCCTGATCAGGAAACCGGATTCACCAACTCATGCCAAGACGCTTTTTCAGGAAGTTTGCCGTCAAACGCCACGAGTTCCGTGAGCGCTGGTTCCTGTCACCGTTTCGCCACTTGTTACACGACCATCGATTGTGGAGCATACGCCGGAGAACTGTCGTGCCTGCAGTCACGCTCGGGGCATTTGTCGCCTTCTTGCCATTCCCCGGTCATCCGGTCTGGGCGTCGTTCGCCGCGCTCGCGCTCCGAGTCAATGTCCCGATAGCGGCACTGACGACTTTTATCAGCAATCCGCTGACAATGGGGCCGATGTACTTCCTGGCCTATCGCCTCGGCGCGTGGATTCTCGGTATCGAGCCGGGATCGTTCGCTATAGAAATGTCGATCGACTGGGTCACCCACACGTTCGTCAACATCTGGCAACCCATGTTACTCGGCTGCTTCCTGCTAGGCAGCGCATCGGCGCTGGTGGCGTATGTCGGACTCGACTTGTTGTGGCGCTCATCAATCGGCGATTACAAGATCCGCAAGCGCAAGGAACGCGAGCAAGACGGTCTGTAGGAGCGCGCCAGGGCGCGGCCCAGCAATGAAGTCCTTACCTCCGTTCCTGCAAACGCCCGTTCTCGAGGACTAGAACGCGATCCATACGCTCGGCGATCGAGTGATCGTGGGTCACAATCACCAGGCTGGTCTGCAATTCCCGATTGAGCTCTAGCATGAGGCTCAGCACGTGTTCGCCGTTGCCGGCATCGAGATTACCGGTCGGCTCGTCAGCGAGTACCAGTTGCGGCCGGGTGATCAAAGCGCGCGCGACCGCCGCTCTCTGGCGCTCTCCACCGGATAATTCGCCGGGCTTGTGCGTCAGGCGCTCACCCAGTCCCACACGCCCGAGCAATTCGCGCGCCTTCGCCAATGCTTCAGGTTTCGTTTCACGACGAATCAGCAACGGCATCGCGACGTTTTCTTCAGCCGTGAACTCGGGCAACAGGTGATGGAACTGATACACGAAGCCGATGTAGCGATTGCGCAGGTCGCCCTTCGCCTTCTCGTCGCTGCCATGCATGGCCCGGCCATCGACGAGGACCTCGCCGTCATTCGGATCGTCCAGTCCACCCATGATCTGTAACAACGTGGTCTTGCCAGAGCCCGATGTTCCGATGATGGCAACCCGTTCCGCCGGCGCGACCGAAAGATCGGCGCCCTTCAGCACCTCGAGGACTGTATCGCCCTCTTCGAAGCGGCGTACGACGCCACGACACTCGAGGACGGCGTCAGTCATAGCGTAGTGCCTCCGCAGGGGCCGTCTTCGAGGCAACCCACGCCGGATAGAGCGTCGAGACGAGCGCCAACGCGAACGCGATGGACGCGATCCGCAACACGTCACCCATGCGCAACTCGGACGGCAGGTCACTGATGAAATAGACATCGGCTGCGAGGAACTTGATGCCGAATATCGCTTCGAAAAACGTCACTACGGTCTCCAGGTTAACGGCAAGCAATACGCCGAACAAAACTCCCGCGAGAGTGCCGACGATCCCGATGATGCTGCCTTGCGTCACGAAAATCCGGAGTATGCTCGATGGTCGCGCACCGACGGTACGCAGTATTGCGATGTCAGCCTGCTTGTCCTTAACAACCATTACCAACGTCGAGACGATATTGAATGCCGCAACAGCGATCACGAGCAACAGGATAACGAACAAAATCGATTTCGTAATCTGAATCGAACGAAAGAAATTGACGTGACGTCGCGTCCAGTCGCTGATCAGCACGAGAGCGCCGTGCTCGAGCGCGACTTCACGAACGATGGCGTGTGCCTCGAAGATCTCCGTGACCGCGAGCCGTACACCGGACACGGTATCCTTCATGCGATAGAGCTTCCGCGCATCATCGATATTGAGGAACGCGAGGCGACGATCAAACTCGTACATGCCCACCCGGTAAATGCCGCTGACCGTAAAACGCTTCGTCCTCGGTACGATCCCAGCCGGCGTCACGATACCTTCCGCAAGTGTGACGGTGACTTTGTCGCCTTTCCCGATACCGAGTTCGTCCGCGAGCTCAATGCCGAGCACGATATTGAATTCACGAGCTGCCAGACTGTCGAGTTGACCTTCGAGCATCAAGCCCGCAACACCCGACACAGCGTCTTCCTGTTGCGGATCGATGCCCCGGAGTTCCACACCGCTCAACTGCTCGCCGAAAACCATCAATGCCTGACCGCTGACATACGGTGCAGCGGCAGCAACCCGTTCATTTTCTTCGGCCGTGCGTAACAGATCCTGCCAGCCCGACAACTCACGTTCCGCGCCCTCGATACTGGCGTGCGCGGTCATTGCAAGCAGCCGGTCCTTCAATTCGCGTTCGAAACCATTGACGACTGACAATACGATGATCAGTACCGACACCGCGATGGCTATACCGAGCATGGAGATCGCCGAGATCAGCGACACGAAATTGTTGCTGCTGCGCGATCTTACATAGCGGTTACCAATCCAGGTTTCGAAACGTTGTCCCACTGTGATTACTCGTACCGCAATGCGACTGCGGGGTTGACCAGCGCAGCGCGGCGCGCAGGATACAGCGTCGCCAGCGATGTCAGGATGAATGCAGCGATAGCAATGGTGCTCACGTCCGCCCATTCCAGTTCGGATGGAATGCGCGTCACATAGTAGACATCGCCCGGCATAACCTGGAAACCGAAGAGTTGTTCGAGCACTGGCACGATCACAGGTACGTAAATGGCAAGCACAACGCCCAGCAGCACTCCGACGAAGACGCCGGCCCAACCAATGATCGCGCCCTGCACGAAGAAAACGCGCACGACGCCATTGGGTTCCATGCCGAGCGTCCGTAGTACCGCTATGTCGTTGGTCTTGTCGGTGACCACCATTACGAGGCTGGCGACGATATTGAATGCCGCCACGCCGATAATCAGAGACAGGATCAGCGACATCATCATTTTTTCGAGCCTGATTGCGCGAAAGTAACTCGCGTTCTCGATGGTCCAGTCGCTGACCTTCACATTGTCGAGCCGCGCTTGCAGCCGATCGGCGATCGCGGGTGCCGTCATCACGTCGTGTGCACGGAAGCGTACGGCGCTTACCTCGTCACCAAGCCCGACGATACTGGCCGCGTCACGTGCATTCACGAGTGCGAGGATGCTGTCGTGATCCTGCAGGCCGGCTTCGAATACGCCTTGCATCACAAAGCGCTCGAGCACGGGCTCCATCGTGCCGTCACCGACAGGCCGCGGAATCAGCAGCACTACGCCGTCGCCGATTCGGGCACTCAGATCGAATGCCAAAACGCGGCCAAGGATGATGCCACGACTCCCGGGTTGCAGATTCGACAAGCTGCCCTCGAGCAGGTTGAATACCTCGCCCGATAATCGCCGTTCGTATTCGGGATCGATGCCGTGAACGAGCACCGCCTGCAGATCGCGCCCCGACTGAATCATACCCTCGAGTTCAACTATCGGTGCGGCAGCGGCAATCCCCTGCTCGGCCTCTACTTCGTCGACGAGTTGCCGCCAGTCGTGTGTCCTGCCATCAGGACCCGTGACAAAGCCGTGCGCCGACATGCTCAGGAGCCTGCTGCGTAACTCGCCCTCGAAACCGTTCATGACCGACAGAATAACGATCAGAGCCGCGACTCCGAGTGCGATACCCAGCAGGGAAATGAGCGTGATAAACGATACGAATCGGGTTCGGCGCTTCGCCCGCAGGTAGCGAAGACCGACAAAAAGTTCGACGGCGTTTATCATCGCCACGCATTAAACCACAATAAACAATGCGCGGCCGTTGGCCTTGAGCCGGGTACGAAATGTGACCGATGTCTCATTACCGACGTTTGCGGCGCCCCTGCGGCGCAATCCGGGCACGGATTCTGTTTTTTGCGCTTGCCCCGGGTGCTATATTGCCCCGGCAAGCACTCGGAGAGGCACCATGCAGAAGTTGCGAATTTTTACGATCCTCGCCATGGCCGTTGGCCTGATGGTGAGCGCCAATGCACAGACGGGTCAGACCGCGGATATCAGCGCTGGCGAGGACGGATCGCGTCCGATGCGGGGCACGACCCAGGCACAGGTTCAAGCCAAATACGGCAGCCCGGTAAACAAAAAGGCCGCCGTAGGCGACCCACCGATATCAAGCTGGGAATACCAGGATTTCACCGTGTACTTCGAGTACGACCGGGTCATCCACGCGGTCCTCAAGCGCTAACAATCTCGCACCAGAATCACAGACGCCCGGGCATCGCCCCGGGCGTTTTCGTTTGCCTGACCCAGCCACCCGATTCCCTCGCCTCACTGCGTAATGGTTGGTGGCGAGCTGCGGGGACGATTTGAGATGTGCTAACGGGCGTTTATGCCGGGAGCCCGCCATGCCTCTATCGCGCCGCGGGGCACTTCCGGCAGGTATAATCGCGATCCTTTTCGTGTGGGCGCTGTCGTGCCAGATTCGAACTTCCTCATAACCGGGCAACCGGCATCCGGTCAGTGTTCTGCCTGGGGGCGGCTGATCGGTGCGAGCGCCGCGCTCGCGATTGCGGAGTTTTCGCGTCAGGTCGACGCACCATTGCTGGTGCTCGCTGACGATCCCCGCCATGCCGACCAGCTTGAGGCCGAGCTGCGTTTTTTCGCCGGCGAAAATGTTCCGGTTTGGCATTTCGTCGAGTGGGAGACCCTGCCCTGGGACAGTTTCTCGCCGCACCAGGACATCATCTCGCAAAGGCTGAAAGTGCTTTCGATGCTGCCGTCCATGCGGAGCGGCGTGATCGTCGCGTCAGCCCCTGCCTTGTTGCAGCGCCTGCCGCCGGTCGACTACGTCGCGGCGCGCTCGCTGTCGCTGCAAACGGCACAGATCGTCAGCCATGACGCATTCACCAGCTCGCTGGCGGCCGCCGGCTACCTGCGGGTACCGCAGGTGACCGAACACGGTGAGTTTGCGGTCAGGGGATCGCTGATCGATGTATTCCCGATGGGCTCCGAGCAACCAGTCCGCATCGATTTTCTCGACGACGAGATCGAGTCATTGCGGTTCTTCGCAGCAGAGTCGCAGTTGTCGGGTGAGACAATTGAGTCCCTGAACCTGCTGCCTGCCCGTGAGGTGCCACTGGACGAAGCGGGAATCCGGGATTTTCGCACGCGCTACCGGGAGCGTTTCGAGGGTCAGCCTGGTCGCTCGCGGGTCTACCGTGACGTGTCCGACGGCATCGCTCACGGTGGCATCGAGTATTACCTGCCACTGTTTTTCGATACGACCGCCGGACTCGCCGACTACCTGCCGGACGATTGTGTCGTCGTCGTGCCCGATTCCCTTGACGAGTTGTTTGACAAGACCTGGACCGAGATCGAAGAACGCCATGAACTGTGCAGCCTCGACCCGGAACGTCCGATCCTCGACGCGAAGGAGACGTTTGCCGACGGCCGCGCCGTCAGCTTGCAGCTCAACCAGCATCGGTGCATCCGCTATTCGGCGCAATCGGTCCGCCACACGCCCGGGCACTGCAACCTGCCAACGCAGTTGCCACCCGCGCTCAAGATTGAAGCACGCTACGACGACCCTGCGGGCGCGTTAATGCAATTTTTGCAGAGTTTTGATGGGCGCGTGCTATTCACTAGCGACTCGGCCGGGCGCTGCGAACAGATTTATGACCTGCTCGCTGGCCGTGACCTCGATCTCGTGCGAATCGACGACTGGGAGAGCTTTACAGGCGGCAAGCACCGTCTCGGAGTCGCAATAGCGCCGCTCGAAAATGGTGTTCTGTTGCCGGAATCGCGGCTCGCCGTCATCAGCGAGCAACAGTTGTTCGGCGACCGGGTCAAGGCCCGGGCCCGGCGCCGCCGGGCCGAGCGCGATCCGGAAACGATCATCCGGCAATTGAACGATCTTCAATCCGGCTCGCCGGTCGTCCACGCGGAATACGGTGTCGGCCGCTATATCGGCCTGAAAACCCTCGAAGCCGGCGGCACCTTTGGCGAGTTCCTGCACCTCGAATACGCGGACGGCGACAAGCTGTACGTTCCCGTACACGCGCTCGAGCGCATTTCGCGCTACACGGGGACGTCTCCCGAGAACGCGCCTCTGCACCGCCTTGGCAGCGACCAGTGGGCAAAAGCGCGGCAACGGGCAATACGCAAGATCCGCGACGTCGCGGCGGAGCTTCTGGACGTGTACGCGCGACGGGCCGCCCGGCCCGGATTCAGCTTCCGTTGGTCCGAAAGCGACTATCGGGCATTTGCAGACGAATTTCCGTTCGAACCTACCGATGACCAGGCGCGGACGATCGACGAAGTACTGACCGATCTCGGCTCCGACAAGCCCATGGACCGCGTCGTCTGCGGCGATGTCGGCTTCGGCAAGACCGAGGTCGCGTTGCGCGCGAGTTTTGGCGCGGTGCACAGCGGCAAGCAGGTCGCCGTCCTGGTGCCGACAACGCTGCTCGCGCAACAACACGGCCAGAATTTCAGCGACCGCTTCGCCGACTGGCCCATCCGCGTCGAGGTCCTGTCAAGATTTCAGACCGCCAAACAGGTGCGCGAGACCGTGGCCGGCATGGAATCCGGCACTGTTGACGTAGTCATCGGTACGCACCGTCTGCTGCAGCACACAAAAGCGTTCAAGGACATCGGTCTCGTCATTATCGACGAGGAGCACCGTTTCGGCGTCCGGCACAAGGAAGCGATCCGTAGCCTGCGCAGCGAAATCGACGTGCTGACATTGACCGCAACGCCGATTCCTCGAACACTGAACATGGCGCTGGGCGGAATTCGCGACATGTCGCTGATCACGACACCACCTGCCGATCGGCTCTCGGTCAAGACCTTCGTCAGTGAATGGAACGACGTCGTCATCCGCGAAGCCTGTCTGCGCGAGATCAAGCGTGGCGGGCAGGTGTACTTCATTCACAACCGCGTCGAGGATATCGGCCGCATCGGCGAGAAACTCACGGCGCTGGTACCCGAGGCCAGTATCCGTATCGGACACGGGCAGATGCCGGAGCGCGAACTCGAGCAAGTCATGCTCGACTTCTATCACCGGCGCTTCAATGTGCTGCTGTGTACGACAATCGTCGAGAGCGGCATCGACGTTCCAACGGCCAACACAATTGTCATCAATCGCGCCGATCGTTTCGGATTGGCGCAACTGCATCAGCTGCGCGGTCGCGTCGGCCGTTCCCACCACCGTGCCTATGCGTACCTTGTCGCGCCACCAAAAGCGGTAATGACGGCAGATGCCATCAAGCGACTCGAGGCCATCGACTCCCTCAAGGACCTCGGCTCCGGATTTACTCTGGCGACTCACGACCTCGAGATTCGCGGCGCCGGGGAACTGCTCGGTGACGAGCAAAGCGGCCAGATTCAGGAGATCGGCTTCTCGCTTTACAGCGAGCTACTGGGCCGTGCCGTGGATTCTCTGCGTGCAGGGCGCGAACCTGATCTGGAGACGCCGCTCGACGCGGGCATCGACATCAATCTGCACGTGCCGGCATTGCTGCCCGATGACTACGTACCGGACGTGCATTTGCGGCTGATGCTCTACAAGCGCATTTCGGGGACCCGGACGGCAGAGGACTTGCGCGAGCTGCAGGTTGAACTCATCGACCGCTTCGGGTTACTGCCCGATGCGGCGAAGAACCTGATGCGTATCGCGTCGTTGAAACAACGCGCCGCAACCCTCGGGGTAGAGAAGATCGATGCCGCCGACGCCGGCGGCTACCTGGTGTTCGGCGACAACAGTCACATAGACCCTGTCGCGCTCGTGCAATTAGTGCAAAATGACGGCCAGAGATATCGCCTGCAAGGCTCTCACCGCCTCAGTTTTCGCCTGGATCTCGCCGACCTCGACGAGCGTTTCCATGTGATCGAGGACCTTCTGGAGCGCCTTGCTGTCAAACGGAATGGCGCAAAGCAAAGCGCGCTTGGGAATTGAGGACAGGTAATACGATGCGACGACTGATGACGATTGCGGTCATGACCTTATTGTCGGCCCCGGCGAGCGGCCAGGATGTGCTCGTGGATGAGGAACCCGAAATTCGGCGCTACACGGTCGAGGTGATCATCTTCAGGTATACCGAGGACGCCTCGGTCGGCACGGAAGTCTTCCTGCCGGATGTGCCGGTTGTCGAGGAGTTTGAAGTGGAACCTGAGTACGTGTTCGGTGACACCGAACCGGAGCCGAAGCCCGAGCCGGAAGTCGGCAACCTCGAAAGCGAAGAAGACGCCCAGGGTGATGAATTCATCCTGCATATCGAGGAAGACTTCTCGATGGTCGAAATCGCGAGTCACCTGAACCGGCTCGATGCGTACGAACCGATGATGCATTTCGCCTGGACACAGGCGACGCATGCAGAGGAAGAAACGGCCCCGATCGAACTCTCTTCGCTCGGCGAGGCGCCAGACGGCCTGAACGGAAGCTTCACGCTCTATCTGAGCCGATACCTGCACCTGGTCGTCGAGCTGACGCTCGACGATGCCGTCGTTCCGGACGAGCCCGTCGCAATCGACGACTCAGTCTCTGCATTCAGCGACGAACGTCGCGGCTACGACGTCCCGGTCCCGGGTCCGGTTCGTTTCCGCATGCAGGACAACCGCATCTTCAAAAACGGCGATCTGCGATACTTCGACCACCCGAAATTCGGCGTGCTCGCGAAAATTACGCGCGTCGAGGAAGAAGAGGAAACGGTCGAGCCGGAGATGCTCGGCGATGACCCGCGCGAGCTACTCGGCGGCGTCGAGCAGTAATTCGTCCAGAAATTCCGCAGCGCTGCGCGACTCTTCGCCCACGTAAGCCACAGCCGTGCCGAATGACACCGTCACGAAGCGTCCCGCGCTCGACCGCGGGTGATGCAATCCGAGCTCACGCACGGCGCTCGAGATGTGTGTGGCGAATTCGTGCACGCTTTGCTCGGTGGACGCGTGTGACAGCACCGCGAGCTTGTTGCCATCCAGCCTCGCGACGACATCGCTGGCACGCCTGAGGCAGCGGCGTATCGCCTGCCCTACACGTCGCAGGCAGGAATCGGATGCATGCCGGCCGAATACGTCGAAATACGCATCAAAATCATCAAGCGAAAATACGACAAGGGCCAGGGTACTCTTCTCACGGCCGGCGACGGCCCAGTCGTGATCCAGAACCTCGCGGAATGCCTTACTGTTCAGAAGGCCCGTAACCGGATCGTCGCGCGAGAGATCGCGGATGCGGTGTTTGGCTTTCAGCAGCGCATGCTGGACGTCTGCGTCGGACGTGGCGACGGCGCCCGAGCCGCCGCGCAGGAATGCCGCATAAAACGTCGCATCGCTCTGGTTCGGCAATGACAGGGGTTTCAGCGCGAGCAGATACTCTCTTCCGCCCTGCTCGACCGGGAAGCTCATCTCCTGCTTGGAGCGCACTGCCTCGCTGATTTCGAGAGCCAGTTCGCGCCCGAACATCTGTTCGACAACGTCGGCGAACGGCTTGCCCACGGCCTCTCCGCCGCCGATTGCCGCAAAAGCAGGGTTACAGAGCGCGACCGGCCACTCCGTATGGTCGATTTGCACGATGATGACAGGTTCCGCCGATTCGGCGATCACCTGTTCGAGGATTTCCGGATTGACTGATTTCATGATTCAGGCATCGAGTTCCAGTTGCGGGGGTTCTGCCCACGTCGACAATTCGGAGTTTGCCTGATGCCATTCGTCGCTGGCGAGTAGTGATTCACGCATTATGTGTCCCGTACCGTGAAGTCGGGCCAGGCGTACCAGTGACAACGGATTCGAATAGTCCCTGAGCACCTTTACCGTAGCCAGCGCAGCGTCACGGTCGTTGCAAACCAGCACCATATCGCAACCCGCATCCAATGCCCGTCGCGCGCGGTCGGGCATCGAGCCGTACGCACGCGTCGCCTTCATGCTCAGATCGTCGCTCAATACCGCGCCATCGAAGCCCAGGCGCGAGCGCAGCTCCCGCTGAATCCAGAATGGCGCGAATCCGGCTGGTACTTCGTCCATTTGCGGGTAAACGATGTGCGCCATCATGACGCCGGCGATCAGGCCGCTGCCGATCAGCTTGTCGTAAGGCTGCATGTCGTCCAGCAAGTCCCCGTACTCGCGGCGATCGACCGGCAGGTTCTCATGAGAATCGGCGACGACGGCACCGTGCCCCGGAAAATGCTTCGCCACGGCCGCCATGCCGCCGCTGCGCAGGCCGCGGGATAACTCCGCCGCGAGTTCCGAGACGATACCTGCCTTGGTGTGAAACGATCGGTCACCGATGATCTCGCTAACACGCCAGTCGAGGTCGACGCATGGCGCAAAGCACAGATCAATACCGCTGGCCCGAAGTTCCGATGCGATGAGCCAGCCGGCCCGGCGCGCGAGTCCGAGCGCGGCGTCCGGATCGCTGTTGTACTGACGCCCGAGCATGCGCATTGGCGGGATCGTGGTGAAACCGTCGCGAAAGCGTTGCACGCGTCCGCCTTCATGATCCACGGCGACAATAGGTGGCGGGCTGCGCAAGGCGCGCAACTCGGCGACGAGGTCCGCAAGTTGATCCGGGGAAGCATAATTACGGCTGAAAAGGATCAGGCCGCCGACCGCCGGCTCGAGCAACAGGTCCCGGTCAGCCGGCGACAGGCTGAGACCATCGATGTCGAGCATCACGGGTCCTAGAGACATGCAGGTATCCCGAATCCAGCGGTCCCGACCAGATCAGAGCGTCCTGGCCGGGGCATGTAAATAGTAATAATCATTCGAGAATATCACTATAACTATTTAATTAATAACTATTTTCTAAATAACGCAATCGATTCGACATGGGCCGTGTGCGGAAACATGTCGATGATCCCGGCCGCTTCCAGCCGGTAGCCTGCCGCGTTGACGAGGATACCCGCGTCACGTGCCAGGGTGCCCGGATGACAGGAGACGTAGACTATGCGGTCCGGATCGATGGTGCCAATGTGTTGCACGATCTCCGCGGCACCGCTACGCGCCGGATCCAGCAGTAAGCAATCCCACGCGGCCCGCAACCAGCTCTCCGAACCGTCGATCGCCGCCAGGTCGGCGCGGCGAAACTCCGCGTTCGGCAGTGCATTGCCTGCGGCGTTCGCGCTGGCCCGGCTGACCAGCGTCGCCTCGCCTTCGATACCGAGGACCCGCCCGGCGCGCCGCGCCAGCGGCAGCGAGAAGTTTCCGATGCCGCAAAACAGATCGAGCACGCGATCCTCGGGTCCCGGCGCAAGCAGTTCGATTGCTGTGTGGACCATGCGCCGATTGATCTCGCCGTTGACCTGCACGAAGTCGACCGGTTCGAAATCGATCCGCACGTCGAATTCAGGCAGCGTGTAGTGGAGCGGTTCGGCGACCTCCGCCGGCGACAGCAATTCGATCGAATCCAGCCCACCCGGTTGCAGGTAGATACGGACGTCGGTGTCCTCGGCGAACTGCCGGAACACGCCAATATCCTCCTCGTGCGGGGCGTCGAGGACACGAAACACCAGCGCCACCGCATTGTCGGCGACCGCAACTTCGATCTGCGGCAGGCGCGCACGGATCGACAGCCTTGCAATCAGCTCACTGAGGGCATCGATCAGGCCGTCGACGGGCGGTGCCAACACCTCGCAGCGATGCATGTCGGTGATGAACGGTGCGTGCCGCTCGCGGAATCCCACGAGCACCCTGCCCTTGCCCGCGACGTCCTTGACGGCCAGCCGGGCCCGCCGGCGGTAGTTCCAGGCCGGGCCCGTCAAGGATTCGAGCCAGCGCTCCGGCTGCACGCTACCTATGCGTTCCAGGTTGTCGCGCAGGGTCTGAAACTTGATGTCGCGCTGCTGCGCTTCGCTGACGTGCTGTAGCGCACAGCCTCCGCAGCGACCAAAGACCTCACAACGCGCCGCAACGCGCTCCGGTGATGCCTGGATGATTTCGAGCAACTCGGCCTCGTCGAATTTGCGCCGTGACTTGCGACGCACATAACGAACCTCCTCGCCGGCGAGCGCACCCGCGACGAACACCTTCTTGCCACTCGTATCCGCGATGCCCCGACCGTCGTGCGTGACGGCCGTAATCATGGCCGTTTCCGGCTCTCGCCTTCTTCGTGCCATCGACTAATTCCAGGCGTCGAGAAATTTTTTGAGGTGGGGCTGGTCCATCGCCTGCAGCGTGTCGCGGACGAGGGAGAACTCCCGCTCGATGCCGGCGGCATCGAGGTTGCCACGCATGAATTCGAAGCGGAGGTAAACGAGCCAGGTGTTGAGGACATCGGTCTCGCAATAGTCGCGGATCTCGCGGATGCCGCCGCCGAGCCAGCAGTCCCAAACCTTGTCACCGCTCATCCCTAGCTTGCCGGGGAAGCCGAGCATGACGGCCATCTGATCGAGGCTGGCGCGCCCACGGTGCTGGTAGCCTGCAAGGACATCCATCAGGTCGACATGACGCCAGTGGAACCGCCCCAGGTAGTTGTTCCACTTGTACTCGCGGTCACTGTCCCCTACTTCCCAGTAACGCGGCGCCTGGATGCCATGCTTCAACGCTCGGTAATGCAGCACGGGCAGGTCGAAGCCGCTACCGTTCCACGACACGAGATCCGGCGCATAGCGCTCGATGCCGTCGAAAAAGCGCCTCACGATCTCCTCCTCGTCCGAGTCCTCGTCGCCTAGCGTCCAAACCCGGAAACTGTCACCCGTCCGCAGCGCGACCGAGATTGCGACGACGCGGTGCTGGTGCAGTGGCAGGAAATCACTGCCGGTTTGCTGCTGGCGCATGAATGTCATCGCCGTCCCTACATCCTCGTCGGACAGCTCGGCAAGGTCCCACATGCGCCTGCCGAACTCGACGTCCGGCACGGTCTCGATATCGAATGAGAAGCAATGCATATTCAGGCCCTTTCGACTACTGCGAATGCGATGACGAGACCGCCATCATCTGTCAGGCTGACGTGCCCTGAGCCGATGCCGAGCCGGTCGCAGACACGTTGGCCGCGCTCCGACCAGGTGACCAGCGGCCGGCCCCAGTCGTTGTTCGTAATGCCTACGTCGCGCAACCAGACGCCGTGCGCGAATCCCGTGCCCATTGCTTTGACTGTGGCTTCCTTGCCGGCGAATCGCATGGCGAGGAACCTAACCGGCCATTTCGTCTCGCGAAACAGCTCGAGCTCCTCATCCATCAAGAGTCGCCGCACAAAATGTTCACCGAAACGCTCGTACGTGGATTGGATGCGCGACAGTTCGACGATGTCGGTCCCAACGCCAAAAATCATCCGGGGTTCACCGTGTCCGCGCGGCGGCCATGAGGCGCTTCATCTCGCCGACGGCGAGCACCAGCCCGTCGAAAACTGCGCGCGAAATAATGGCGTGACCGATGTTCAGTTCAACGATTTGCGGAATCACGGCAATGTCCTGCACGTTACTGTAATGCAGTCCGTGCCCCGCATTGATAATCAGGCCGAGTTCGGCGCCGTACTTGGCCGCATCGACGATGCGCTGCAATTCGACTTTCTGTGCCTCTCCCTCAGCCTCGGCGTATGCGCCCGTATGTAACTCCACAACCGGCGCGCCGGCGGCCACAGCCGCATCCAGTTGCGCCGGGTCCGGGTCGATGAATAGCGACACGCGTATTCCGGCTTCGGCGAGCTGTGTGCAGGCATCGCGCACACGATCCAGCCGACCCGCCGCATCGAGACCGCCCTCGGTTGTCAGTTCCTCACGCTTTTCGGGCACCAGGCAACAATCGCTCGGCTTCAGAGCGGCCGCAATACCGAGCATCTCGTCCGTGACGGCGAGCTCCAGGTTCATGTGCGTGCGCATCACTTCGCTTATCGCCGTCAGGTCGGCATCCTGGATATGGCGCCGGTCCTCGCGCAAATGCACGGTGATGCTGTCGGCTCCCGCGCGCTCGGCCATCACGGCGGCTTCGGCG
>Ga0070727_10003031_pt1 | contig 15633 bp, 19 predicted proteins | sample tdAd472_FD_66722 | JGI IMG/M metagenome (GOLD analysis project Ga0070727, IMG submission 66722) | Marine sediment microbial communities from the Atlantic coast under amendment with organic carbon and nitrate - tdAd47.2 | ecosystem: Environmental > Aquatic > Marine > Coastal > Sediment | place...
TTGTCGAGTCGGAGCGTCGCTCCCCATTCATGGCGATGGCGGCGAGCGGCTTGCTCTTCTTCCTAGGCGCCCTGCCATCGGTTGTGCCCTTTGCCTTGTCGACCAATACCAACGTTGCCCTCGCTTGGGCGACTGGACTGGCCCTCGGAGGGCTGTTCTTGGTCGGAGTCATCAAGGCTCGGGTTGCCGACTCGAGCCGCATCAAGGGTGGACTGGAGAATATGGCCATCGCAGGTGTTGGTGGCCTGATTGCATACTGGATTGGCGACTTGGTGGGGACCACACTGGCCTGAACAGGGCTTTTGTCTGCTTGCTGGGTGCTTGCAATTGTTAGCACTTGGCTGTACGATTGTGGCAAGTGAACGAGAGCAAGCACAGCGATCTTGGCGCATTCATCCGTCAACAGCGGGAGAGGGCCGACCTCTCATTGCGTCGACTGGCCGAGAAAGCGGAGATTTCGAATCCGTATCTGAGTCAGATCGAGCGTGGGATACGCAAGCCATCCGCCGAGATCCTCAAAAGCCTGTCGCGTGCCCTCGAGATCAGTGCCAATTCGCTCTATCGAAAAGCGGGCTTGATCGACGAGGAGAGCGCACCGGCATCGGTGTTTGAGGCAATCGAGGCGGATGACCGTCTCGACGCTGAGCACAAAAAGGTTTTGCTCGATATGTACAGGGCACTTGCCCGATCCAACGGGTCGGCCGGTGTAGAAGAACAGGAGTAAGGAAAATATGGAACGCAAGAGCGTATTGCACGCAGCAGTCGGTGCCCCGGTTGTGGCGTACCGCAAGGTCGGCGAACGAGTGACCACGGTCAAGGACAAGGTCGGCACCCAGAAAACCGAATACGGAAAGAACGCCGAGAAGGCTCTAGAGAACTGGGCTGTCGAAGGCGAGAAGGTCATGGTCCGGATCAGCGAGGGCAAGGTCGTCGAGGAGATTTCCTCGAAAGTGGATCTCGACCAGGCCAAAGAGCAGGTCGGCAAGCTGCGTGACCAAATCGAGGACATGCTGGCCACGTGGCGCACCTCGTTCCGCCCCGAGAAGACAGAAGAGATCGTTGTCGAAGATGCCGAAGAGGTCGTAATGGCCGACAAGGCCCCGGCCAAGAAGGCAACAGCTACCAAGGCTCCTGCCACAAAGGCTTCGGCCACAAAGGCTTCGGCCACAAAGGCTTCGGCCACAAAGGCTTCGGCCGCCAAGACGACCAAGTCGTCCACGGAGGCCAAGACGAGCTCAACGAAGACTGCTTCAGAGAAGAAGGATTCCTAGAGCTCACTCCTCCTCACACGGGAAAAGGGGCCCGTCCGGGGCCCCTTTCTCTATGCGTGTGCACCAGTACACGCCACACATGTACCTCTGCACACACAGGACCGATCGCGCCGCAAGCGTGTGCACCAGTACACGCCACGCGTGTACTGGTGCACACGCTCAGAGGTCAGCTGCTGATAGAGGGCTCTAGGTCGGCGGCGGCCGCGATCCAGCCTTCGACCATGGCCTCGGTGGGCAAACGCTCGACCACCTTCTGTGAACCGTTGAGACCGATGATCTTGGCCAAGAGGGCCGTCGGGTTTCGGCGGCGTAAGTCCCTGAGTGTGTCGACACCTGCCTCCACGAGCAGATCTGCGTATTCGGCCCCCACCCCTCTCACCCGGAGCAGGTCTGCGTGGTGAACCCACAGCTGCAGATCCTTCGGGCTGAGCCCCGTTTCCTTGGAGAGCTGGGTCCGCCCGCGTCGCGTTGACGCGCTCTCGATGAGACTCTTACTCGTCCGAACTCCGGCCTTACGAAGCTTCGTCGCTTGTCTCACGCCGATACCGGCCACCTCATCGATGCGAGCCATCAGTCCCTTCTCCGCAAGCTTTCTGCAACAAGAGCCACGACTTTATACAACTTCAGACCACCAAGATCAGGCGAAGTGGCGTGGTTGTAGATCGGTCACATCAGTCTGCGTATCCACATCGCGAGGATGACCTTCGGCAACCCACACTTCGTTCACCCAGTCGGGGTGTGTCTTCCAAAGGCGCATGGCTCCTTCGTCTCCTTCGAGTGACATGAGTCGTGGCCACAAAGATCGATCAACGACAACCGGATTGCCCCAGCTGTACCGATACTTCGGGACCGTCACCGGTCTTCCTGATAGTGCATGCGATTTGAGCAACGCCTCAACTGTCTCCACCGACACTTCAGGCTGGTCGGCAACGCCGATCAAGGCTTGGTCACACTTGGAGAGGCGAAGCAGCGTGTCGAGGCCGACTCGTATAGACGACGCGATCCCCTCTTCCCACTCAGGGTTCTCCACGATCCCAGCTTCGCCGAATTCTGTTTCCTCGATGATTCGATCCGATTCGTACCCAAGAACCACCCAGACTTCTTCAACCGGAAACTCCTCGGTCCGGCGAATCACATGAGTGAGAAGGTTGGTCTCGCCCCATGGCTCGAGTTGTTTGGGGCGGCCGAGCCTTCTGGAGGCGCCAGCAGCCAGAAGGACAGCAGCAGTGGGCATTGAGCGGAAACCTAGTGGCAGTTAGCCGGACACCGAGAAGCGAGTGAGCGCTCCGATGCCTTCGACGTCCAACGCAGAAGCCACTCGTATCTGGTGAACCTTGCCGCCGGCAGCGACGGTCGCGTCCATGACCTCGGCCACGATGTCATCCACGGCGAACGTCAACGCACCACACACGGAGCACTCGGCACCGTCGCGGGCGAGCTGTCCGCAATCGCTACATATGGTTCCGTTGCGAACGAATGGGCCCGCGACAACCAGCGTATCGATCGCCTGAGCATTCGCAGCCTCAACCGTGGCGCCCAATCCGAGAACGGCGTTGCCTCCACTCCATGCCGTGTCGCACACTCTCCCGGCAATCGATTCCTGGCGCTGTTGCCGGACGAGCTTGTCTTGGCTCACCACGTCGGTTCGAAGTTCAGGAATCGTGACATTCTGAGGACTGGCCGCGAAGACCGCCCGGGGAAGCTTGGCCAGATAGGGATGCAGTGAACGTGAGATCTCCTCCACAGCTTCTCCGTGCCCGGCCACGCCTAGATAGTCCAGAGGGCGAGCCTTGTGCTCCTCGAGAAGCCGCCAACCCGCCTGTTTCCACAACCGCGCCGAGGTCTCATCTGAGCGTGCCCGAACCCCGTGTTCTTCGTACCCCCCGAAACCGCCGTAATTGGACTTGCCGATTTCGGCGTCGAGCGGCGAACCCAGCTCCTCGACCAGGCCCTCGAAGCCGATGAAGGTTCGAGCAAGCTTCCTGTCGGCAACGATCACTCCCGATCGAAGGGCGCGGGGAGCAGCCCTCAAAGGCCGGAGATACGGACGGGGTCCAATAGTCGAGACATTCCTTACTGGATGTGTCAAAGGCTCAACGACGAACACGTCGTCCAGAAAGGAGGCAAAGATCGCAAATGCCGGAGCCGGATCGACCTCCAGTCGAACGGCCAGGTCATGAATTCTCTCGGCATCAGAGCGAACCGACTTCATGACGTTCCTGTCCATCGATTCCGCCTGCTCTTTCAATGGCTTCATCAACTCCGTCAGAAGAGCAGCGAATCCTCCCGGCGCCGGCCGCTCGACGTATACGGAAACGAGGGCGCCGCTGGAGCTCCTCAGCTCTGCAATTGGATCACCAGCAACGCCGAGGCTTCCGGTCCTTTTGGTGGCTTCAACAGAAGGCGGTGTCGGTCGCATCAATCGAACCTACACGCGAATTCAGAAGACGGTCGCGGAGTCCCTAGAGAGACCGAGACAGAATCTCGGTTAATTCTTCCAGGACCCAACCGAGGTAGTCGAGCACCTGGCGGGCATGCTCCGATAGTTCGTAGTGGTCGCTCTCGACTTCCACTCCCATTCGAGCACCGAGAACCAGCCTTCCCTCGTTCAGAACCCTCAGAAACGCGTTGGCCTGTTCGTCGTCGAGCACAATTCCATCGTCGGCAGCGATGACCTTTCGATAGACGGCACGGTCCTCGCGTCGAGCGTCGTCCAACTCCTTGCCCATGAGTCGCCACCACTCATCATTGGCTTCTGGATCGTCGAGATAGACCGGCACGTGAAGTCGCGAGGCCGCTGGGTCATCGGCCTCCTGGCCTACTTCTGCAAGCAACGGCAAGACATCGGAGAGAAACACTCTCTCCGCCGGACTGAACGTCGCCTTGATGCCCTTCCGAACCTTCTTGAAATGGGTCATTGCTCGATCGTCGACCACAAACCGTGGTTCTGCAGTCGAAAGCAGTCGAGCTCAGCCTGCTCGTGGGGGCCGTCGGAGACGATGGCACGACCATCGTTGTGGACTTGAAGCATGAGATGGGTCGCTTTCAGTTCGTCGTAGCCGAACAACTTCCTCAATACGTAGACGACGTAGGACATGGTGTTGACAGGATCATTCCAGACCACAACTAGCCAAGGCTTGTCGGGGTCCTGTTTCTCATCGACGTCCGGATACATGACTGGTGTCGGTTGAGCCATCTGGTCTGTCATCGTACGTGTCATCACACCAGGGTCTCGGAGCGGGAAGAGCGGGTAGCCCACCCCTGCTTCCTCCGCGAGGCCTCGGCCCCTCTGTAGGCGACATCCTTGAGTCCCAACGAAACGAGGTAGAAAGCAGCACAGAAGAGTGAAATGGCTGCCGCACCTGAGATCAACACATTCCAGGCAACCACACCTTGAAGGTCCGCGAACCCGATGGCTATGAACATCATCGCCCCCCAGTTGGTCATCTCATCAGAGAACGCAAGCCATGAGGCGAACCCGTGAGCAACGACTGCCCCTACAACGGCGGTGACCATCGACACTGCAGCAAGCGGAACCAGATGTGGCATCAGGTGGCGGCGACCCAGGTACCACCCGCGAGCACCCGAAACCCGGGCGGCATCGACGAACGGTCTCTCGACTGTCGAGAGCGCGTGAGAACGCAACACGATCGCCACTGTGCTCGCTCCGGCAATCACTCCGTAGATCGTTCCGAACACGATCGGACTGAGGAAGTCGGAGAAGAGGCCACCCCCAAGGATCACCATTGCCAGGGGCGCAGGCAGGAGGAGCAGCACATCCGAGAATCTCGAGAGAATTCTGTCGACACCACCTCGGAAAACGGCCGATGCTGTTGCCATGAGGGTTCCGATCAGAGCGCTCACGAGGGCAGCCGACAGCCCAACGACGAACGTTGGCCATGCACCGTTCAACAGCATCGAAAAGACGTCTCTACCAAATGGATCCGTTCCCAGCCAATGATCGGCGCTTGGCGGAGCGGGTTGGACCCGAATATCCACGACATCTCCCACACTGGCGTCCCAGTTCCCGGCTAGTCGCGCATCAATGAGGCTGACTTCGGAAGTCGGGTCCTCGACCACTTCCACCACCGTCATGTCGATGATTGGGGCGTCATATCCCGTGACCGGGTTGTAGATGGTTACTGAATCGGCCCACAGCGTGTTCATCAGCAGCGGATGTGCAAGGACCATCGAAGCGAACAACGCGATCAGAATCAGGCCGACTAGCGCCAGCCGATTACTAAGGAACGTTTTCACGACCCCCGGCTGGCTGCGGCTCACGCTGCGGCTCACGCTGCGGTTGGCACTATCGCTCATCGTTGGGCTCCCCGAAGCGGACTCTCGGATCCAGCGATGCCTGAGCTAGGTCGAGACCAAGCCGCAGCAACAGCGTCAAGACACCAATCACCAACAACGACCCCACGACGACGGGTATGTCTTGATCAGTGACCGCGTTGAAGATGAGGCTTCCCATTCCTCCGCCACCAAAAACACTCTCGAGAATGACGAGACCGGTAAGAAAGTAGGGGATGGTGACCACAAGCCGGCTCAGAATCGGAAGCAGTGCGGGCCGGGCCGCGTACTTGTCCCGGACCTGCCGCTCTGGCAGGCCCTTGGCTCGCGCCACCATGACGTAGTCCTCCAGCAATGTGTCGTCCATGGCGGCACGAGTGACCAGGACGACCTCTCCGAAGGTGAGGATGACAACACCCGCGATCAGCACAAGCATGGCCAGCGAAAGATCAAAGGCAAGGTCTGAGATCCCCATCAGCCGCCACGCCATCAGGGAGACAACGACGACCACTATCGGCGTTACCCACCCTGGAACCCGGCGCCGCAGGAAACGCGTGGATACCAAACGGATCATCACCAGAGCAAGGCCAGTCGCAAACAGAACAAAGACCATGCGCCACATGACTTGCACAGGAGAAGCCACCTGTTCAAACCACAGCTCTTGATTCAGATGTCGTACCTCGTTGTAAGCCGTGAAACCGAGCCAGTTGCGTCCGCCGCGTTCTATCGCAACAGCGATCGCCGGTGGGAATGCGGTGAGGAACAGAATCGAGACGAAAGTGAGGCTGGCTGTCAAAGGGGGCTTGAACGAATAGGCAGATAGCCGACCCAACCATGCCCCGAGAAGGAAGGCGGCCCCAACCCCCAACACCAATACAAAGAGGGTTGAAGGCAGTGCCCCGGAGATCATTTCCCACACACCGACACCGGTGAATGACTCCCCCAAGTCGAGGGTGAAGATCCCGGACATCCAATCAACGTATTGATTCCAGAGCGGTCGATCGAGACCCAATGCTTCCTGTAACGAAATCCGCCCGTCTCCCGTCATGATGAACTGCGATGTCCAGTCCCCGGGCAGAACTACGGCAACGACGAAGAACAGAAATGTGACGAACAGAAACAACGTCACGACGCCGGAGACGAGACGGCCTCCTAGATACCGGGCCATCAGTCGCCGTCTGCGGCGACGCGCACTTTGCAGGCTTCGATTGCTTCGCCCAGGTCAGGATCGGCATAGGGAATCTCTGCGAGAGGAAAGGGCCCACCGACCCCTGAGAACCCTTCGATCACGTCGGGGAATTCTGGAACACCGCGAGAACGGACACACTCGGCGAATTCCTCCAGTAGCCCGATCACGCTGTCCTTCAGGGCCGGGCTGGAACTCAAGTCCAAAGCGCCTGTAGCCAAGAACTCAGAACAGCCCGACAACGCCAAGACGATGTCCTCGTCGGTGAAGTCGATTTCCGGCACCAATAGATCCAGCCGTGGGCGACCCTGCGCATCGAGGACGATCTCACTGGCTTCTATGCCACTCTCGAAGAGGCAGTCTTCGAACTCTTCAACGGCCACATGCGACCCAATAATGGTTGTTGTCGTAGCGGGAACCGTAGAGGTCGGTGACGACGGCTCAGTCGGAGATGAACCTCCCTGATCTGATGTGCAGGCAACACATGCGATGGCAACCGCCAACAAGGCCGAGAGGAGTGACCGATTCAATCGTTCTCGGGCGGTGCTGGCAGTCCGTCGGCCAGAATCATGGCAATGTCCCTGACGGGGACATCCTCACGGCCGAGTTCCTTGACGCCGTCATCCAGCATGACAAAACAGAACGGGCATGCAACGGCGATCTCGTCTGCGTCGGTAGCTAGTGCTTCTTCGGCGCGCTCGATATTGACCTTCTTGCCGGTCTTCTCCTCCATCCAGAACCTGCCCCCTCCAGCGCCACAACAGAGTGCGCGGGTTCCATGACGTTCCATCTCAACCACTTCAGCCCCGGAGGCTCCGACCACCTCTCTTGGTGCGAGGTAGACGTCGTTGTGGCGGCCGAGATAGCAGGCGTCGTGGTAGGCGATCTTCTTCTCTTCGCCATTGGCTTTGGTCGGTTTGGGGACCCGGTCTTGGTTGAGGAGTTCGGCGAGCATCTGACTGTGATGAACCACCTCGTAGTGCCCCCCAAACTGCGAGTACTCGGTGCCAATGGTGTTGAAACAGTGGGCGCACTGAGTGATGACCTTCTTCACACCGAGTTCCTCGAAGGTCTCGATGTTTTGGAGAGCCAACTGTTGGAAAACGAATTCGTTTCCGGTGCGCCGGGCCGGGTCACCGTTGCACAGCTCTCTCGAACCCAGGATGGCGAAGTCGATCTCAGCCTCGTGAAGCAGCCGGGCAAGAGCAACTGATACGGCTGTGTTGCGGTCATCGAAAGAGCCAGCACAACCCACGAACCACAGATACTCAGCGCTCTCCTTCCCGTTCTCCCCAAACACCGGCACCTCAAAGTCGAGTTCGTCGGTCCAATCTGCCCGAGACTGTTGACTCATCCCCCAAGGATTCGACTGGTTCTCCATAGCCATGAACGCCTTGCCTAGTTCCGCCGGGAACTCGGACTCCATGAGCGTGAGGTAACGCCGCATATCGAGGATTCGATCAACGATTTCAATGTTGACCGGGCAGATTTCGTCGCAGGCACGACAAGTGGTGCAGGCGAACACCTCATCGGGGTGAATCCGGTCGAAGAGGGTCCCTGCCCCCTCGATAGTCGCCGCAGTCGACACCGGACCACTCATTCCCACGGCGGCAGCTGCGACTTCTCCCGACTTGAGCACCATTTCCCGCGGATCGAGCGGCTTGCCGGTCAGATTCGCCGGACACACCGACGTGCAACGACCACAAACAGTGCACGCATCGGTATCGAATATCTGCTTCCAAGTGAGGTCTGCCGCGACCGACGCACCGATGGTCTCGATGTCCTCTGCCTCCAGGAGATTCGGCATCTCACGCATGGCACCTTTCGGACGATCACGCGGCGAGAGGAACAAGTCGGTCGGCGACGTAACAGCGTGGCGAAGCTTGGTCGTCGGCAGAAGGACCAAGAAGGCCACAAATGCGACGGCATGGGTGACCCAGAGGAACTGGTGCCATCCACCCGCATCGGTCTGGTTGAAAAGGAAAGAGAGGGGATACCCAACGAATGACCACACTTCATGGTCGGGTTGCCCAGCCAACGAGATACGCGCAGCTTCTGTTAGAAGCCCGCTCAAACCAATGATCAATAAAACGGTGAGGACGACAGCGTCCTCGGGACGTGTCTTCGACTTGATCCGATAGGTGGGCACCAGATATCGCCCTGCGACCGCCAATGCCAGACCTCCCAGATACATGAGGGCGGCAGCATCGAGCACCGCCGAATAGCCCATGTAGAACCCGCCATGAAGGAATTTCAGGTTTGCCGGCAACAGATGATCGATCTCCAGCGTGACGGTTCCGAGGAAGAGAATGACGAATCCGTAGTAGACCAGCGAATGCATCAGCCCAGCTCGGCGATCGCGCCGGACGGTCTTCATGCTCAGTCCTTGAAGCAGCCGCTGTGTTCGCTGCCGCCATTCGCCAATCCGAGGATCTGACTGCCCCTGTTGCCAACTGGCGGCTCGCTGTGCGAACAAATGGAGAGACAGCCAGATGAACACCGCCAGGCCGACGTAGAAAAGAACGACCAGCGCTGTTGGGATGTTGCCGAAGACTTCGCGACCTACCTCGAACTCGGTGTGCTCAGGGATCGTCCCCAAGACCCCGAGTGCAATCGTGCCTAATGCGAGAGCTATCCCCAGCCCTTCGAGAACCCAGGATGCATAGACCTTTTTGGGCTCTTCGGTCTTCTCCGGCTCGGTGGTCACAGCCATCGACGGCGAGTGTAGAACCGCTGACGGCGTCTCAAGTGCACCAAGGACAAGGTTGGACACGAGTCGATTCTGTATCGGCAGACACAGCATTCGAAATATTTCGAATCTTCTACTTGACACGACTGGGCGCCATGAGGCATACTTCATTCGATGGTCTTCGAATTGAACTCAAGGAACAGACGATGGTCGAACTAGTTACACCAAACGAGAAGATCCGCGATCTCACCGCAGCACCTCGCCATATCCCTATTCAGATGGAAGGTTCGGTCGTCTTTGAGGTGATCCTGTCTATCTGGACAACCTTCGATCCCAGCGGGATGAACACATCGCAGTTCCTCGGAGCCGATTTCCACGCACGACTCAAGGACCTCACACCTGACGACCTGAAAGAAGAGATTGCCGTCCTTGGAGGACCCCATTGTGCGGTTTGGTTGGGTATTGCAGGCCTCTTCGTGACAGCTCCCCACCCACACGAACCGAGACGACTATTCGAATGGCTTGAAGAGATGGCTCCCATGCGGCTCCGTCGATGGCTCCTCGGATATGCAAGCCACAACGGGTCGGCATCTCTGATCGAACAGGCAGCCAGCGGCGACGTCGAAGCACTTGGGGAGCTGTTGTGCGAGAAGGAAGGCGAATACCTCGATCAACTGCTCACCTTCTTTGCAATTCCCGACGACGAGCTGCCCCGGCGGTTGGCAGGCACACTCAGGAGGTTCTACCAAGAGGTGTTCACACAGTTGGATATCGACTTCGTGGGAGCAGTCGAACGAGCTGCGGCCGCCCGAAAATCGGTTGCAGGCCGAGAGGACGCCAAGACTGCCATCGAGGAGGCCACGCAGGGCCTCGACTACGACATACCGGTCGGCGTCGGACGAGTGGTTCTAATTCCATCCGTAGTTGTCAAACCACTTTCCGTAATCGATCAGCACCGAGACGCCCTGATCGTCTACTACGGAATGGCTGACGAGTTCATCGACACCGACCCGGAAGCGCCCCCTTCCTGGCTGGTCAACACCTACAAGGCACTGAGTGATGAGAAGCGTTTGCGGATACTTCGACGACTCAGCGAAGGGGACACGACGCTCGACGAACTGACCGGAATGCTTGGCTTGTCGAAATCTACTGTCCATCACCATATGAGCATCTTGCGCTCGGCCGGACTCGTCCGAATCAAAGTCCCAACTGAGAAGAAGGACAAACAGAGGACCTACAGCCTCAGAGACCAAATCCTCGGGGACACCTCCGGTTTCCTGAATTCGTACCTGACTACTCACCAACTCGAGGTCGACCATGCATAGCGGAATCGTTCAATCAACAAAGTACTTGCAGGACCTCCGAGAGCAGGACATCGCCAACCACATCCAAGGTGAGATCGACCGGCGTGACACGCGTCGGGCCCACCGACTGCGAAGAACAATTGGTCACCGTTTGATCGCACTCGGATCTCTACTCGTCGAGAACCCTTCCTCCGAAATAGGGGATCTCGAAAGGGCCGCGTAGCACACGCTGCACAAGCCCTCCGGTCGTCCCGGACCCTCTGTCACTCCTGGGTCCGGGTGGACGGCTCACCCCAGATGTAGTTCGATCATTGGTGCCTCCCCGACCAGATGGTCCAACTGTGCCTGGCTGCTGTACCAAGAGGTGGCCGACTGGGTGAACACCCGCATTCTGAAATCATGATCCGTAATCAACGTCGCCGTGGTTTCCAGATCCAATCCCCCGACGTGGACAATCACGTTCGGATCGTCAAGTACATTCGCCAGCCAATCGCGACGACCGGGGGTTCCAGTGATCAGGAATCGGCCGTCTACCTGGAACCACCAGCTCTCAATTCGCCTTGGCTGACCAGTCGTCCGACCGAAGGTGGTCAGATCGATAGTCTGGATCGACGCCAGACGGTCAAGATCCTGAGGCGACAGCGACGCTTGGCCCGACACTGTTCCTGGTCACCCGCCGAACAACGACTTGGCGAAGAACCACGCGTTCGCCGGCCGCTCCGCGAGCCGACGGGTCAGATAGGGATACCACTGAGATCCGTATGGCAGATAGACCCTCAACGGGTACCCCAGTGAAACAAGCTTCTTCTGGAGTTCGGAACGGACGCCGTAGAGCATCTGGAACTCAAACGGTTGGACTCTCGATTCGGCAAGCTCCCTCGTGAGATCGATGAGCGTCTGATCATGGGTGGCCACCGCCGGCTTCACACCTTCGGCATGCATCAGCGTTCTGAGCTGTTCGGCGTAGGCGGCATCTACTTCAGCCTTTGTGGTGATCGCAACGTCGGAGTCCTCGACGTAGGCGCCCTTGCAGAGGCGGATATGACCTCCTAATGACAGAAGCTGGTCCAGGTCGGCCGAAGTGCGGTGCATATACGACTGAAGGGCTAGACCGAGATTGCCGTGCTCTTCCTGAGCGGCCCGGAACAGGCGGACGGTTGCCTCGGTGTAGCGCGAATCCTCCATATCTACGGTCACCGTGGTTTGGAGCTCTGCTGCTCGGACCGCTAGCCGGTCCAGAGCTTCGGCGGCTGTGTGTTCATCGATTGCCAGGCCCAATTGCGTCAGCTTGATCGAGACATTCGCGTCTAGCCCCTCGCTCGCAATGACATCCAGTGACTCGAGGTACTCGTCTGTTGCGTCTTCGGCGGACCCAACATCATGAACCTCCTCACCGAGATGATCCAACGAAACAGCCATACCATCGGCGTTTATCGCACGAGCTGCGTCGAGCGCCTCTTCCAACGAATCGCCTGCGACAAAGCGATGTGCAAGGGCTCTTCCAGGCGCCGTTTCGGTTATCAGCTTCTCAACCGGCGCCGCATGGGTTACCGAAACTGTGAGTTTCGAAAAGAGGCTCAGGCCTTGTCTCCGAGTTCAGTTGCGCGGAGAGCCGCGGCCCTGACAGCATCCTCAACCAGAGCTCGAAATCCTCTCTCCTCTAAGACATGCACCGCAGCGGCCGTTGTGCCACCTGGCGACGTCACTTCGTATCTGAGTTCGGCGGGCGACTTCGATGTCGCAGTCAATAGATGTCCGGCACCCTTGATCGTTTGATGGACGAACCTCTCGGCGATTTCTCTCGACAAACCTTCCCGCATCGCTGCCTCGGTGAGTGCCTCGGCAAGAAGGAACACATACGCAGGTCCGGTGCCCGATACCGCCGTCACGGCATCCAATAGTGACTCATCGACGATTCGGACAGTTCCGACAGCACCAAGCACTTCGCGGGCAGCGTCCAACTCGGGTGTCGAAGCGTGACTGCCGGCAGCGATTCCCGTAACCCCTTCGCGTACCAAGGCCGGCGTGTTGGGCATCGCCCTGACAACTGGCACTTCTCCAAGGACGCTCTCGTAGGTCGCTGTGGTCACACCTGCCGCCAGCGAAATGACTGTCTGGCTCTCGCCGATGGATCCCACCAGTGATTCGAGTACAGCTGCGACGTCGCGTGGCTTCACGCCTACAACCACAACGTCCTTGCCTGATATGGCTTCGACGGGATCCAGGGTGACCTTGCAGCCTGTGACGGCAGCGATCTCATCTCCCCTTTCCATACGTCGGACACACAGAGTCAGGTCGTCGGGTGTCCATCCGGCGGACAAGAGACCGGAGGCGAGGGCTTCGCCCATCGCGCCGACACCGATGATTGCGACAGATATTCGATTGCTCACAACCCGGATTCTACGGTCAGGTTCAGCCGAGTCGAGATCGGATCAATTCGACAACGGTCGCCACGGCCGCCGGGTTGTATCCACCGGGGATGATCAGATCTGCGTAGCGCATCGACGACTCGACGAACTCGAGATGCATCGGCCTTACGGTTTCTGTGTATTGAGCGATCACCGAATCCGCCGAACGACCACGCTCATTGATGTCCCGACTCAGGCGACGTGCAAGGCGCAAATCGGCAGCAGTGTCAACGAAGATCTTTAGGTCGAGTTCAGATCGCAGGGCAGCATCCGCCAACACGAGAATCCCCTCAACAAGTACGACACGTGCTGGTGCGACCGTTACCGAATCGGATGAACGAAGGTGTGTACTGAAGTCATAAACGGGTCGTTCGATCGGCTCACCGCTTCGGAGGGCTTCCAGATGACTGACGAGGAGCTCAGTCTCGAGGGAGTCAGGGTGGTCATAGTTGACCTTGGTGCGATCCGCGAACGACAAACGGGGCTCGTGTCGGTAGTAGGCATCATGCTGAAGAAAGGCGACCTTGCCATCGAGTCGCTCGACAACGGTCTCAGCGATAGTTGTCTTTCCTGAACCAGACCCGCCAGCAATACCAATGAATAGTGGCCTATCGGGTTTCCACGGTGAACGCTCGCGCATCGCGGGCGACGTTAATGCCTACTGCTCGGACACCTTGCTGCGGAGACGTCTGATCTCGTCGTAGACCCCGTCGGTCAACGTGGTGGACGCTGGCGCGGATACACCTCGAACGTCAGTGCTTTCCAATTCCACGACGTTGGTAGTGGCAACAGCGGGCTCCGGAGCCGGAGCCGGAGTCTCGATCAACTCGGTGACTTCGACTTCCTCTTCGGGCACGTGCTCAAGCCATGTCGGCTCGCCCGCCTCGGGCGAGATGTCGTCCGCAAGGCGATCCAACCATTCCGACTCGTCTTCATCTCCGACAATGGCTTCCGCCACGCCTAGCCGATGAAGGGTGTGAAAGACGCGCACTGCCCCGCCGCGCCCGATCGCGGATTCCAGATGATTGAACGTGAAGGGCTGGACCAGGGAGACCAGAACCGACCAATCGTCGGGTGCCAACGTGATCGGTTCAGCGATCTGTTGGATGAAACGTACGCCCGTCGCCTCGAACAGTCCGGCGTCGATGACCTCCCCTTCGAGAGATCGGAGTGCTTCGACGTCAGCCATGACGTCTTCGACTCCCCAACCAGGGGTATCTGGTCCATCTGCCGCACCAACTGAGAATGAACCTGAGTCCAACATTGAGAGGACGTAGAGGATGTCAGCCACGCTGCCCCGGTCGCTACCGAGATAGCTTCCCTTCGCACCAGTGAGCTCTGCCCCGGTTACTGAGCCTTCACGGAAATGAATGCGACCGCGACGATCTCCCTCGATGTCGAGGGATCCGGTCTTATTGGTGACCTGCATGATCTGAAGCAGATCGTTGATGCTCCAATCAGTGAGCTGACCCGAAAGATGCATCTTTCCTTCCAATGACTCGGTTCCTCTTTGCTGCCTATCGGCAGAAGGGGTCAAATGGTTTAGAAGCTTGTTGGCTCGCGGGGTTAGGCGCCAGCCTTCTTTGCAGCCTTCATGGCGCGCTTCTGCTCTCGAAGAGTTGCGACATCATCGAAAGTCGCAACATCGGCAATAGACGGCCAGTCAGCGGCCTTCTCCTCCCAGCCGTCGACCTCGAATCCGACTCTCTTGCCGAGAATGCCGACAAAGACCCGTGATTTCCCGACTCCAAATCCAGGCAAGGCCTTGAGGCGCGCCAAGAGTTCAGCTCCGTTCTCAGACGTCTCCCAGACGTTGTCCGCTCGTCCTTCGTACTCGTCGACGAGAACGCGGCAGAGCGCCTGAGTCCTCTTGCCCATCGATGCGGGATAGCGATGAATAGCCGGCGGACCTTTGAAGATCGCCTCCATCGCCTCGGGGTCCCAGTCAGCGATGCGGGCGGCGTCGAGATCCTCGCCCATTCGTTCCTTCAACAATTGAGGGCCGAAAAAGGCCCGCTCCATGGGGAACTGCTGGTCGAGGAGCATGCCGATGAGCAATGCAAGACCGTCGTTGGCGAGGAGTCGGTTTGCCTCCTCTGATTCGGTGAAGTGAAGTTGATCGGGTTGTCTCATCAGAGGAGACGCTAGCGATCAGCCCAAGCTTCTAATCAAGGTATAGACCAGAAGAAGACCTGCCGGGATCAGCGCCAGCCACGAACGTCCCGAGTCTGCACGTTGATTGTCGGGCCATGCCATGTGATCAACGTATCGCGGATCCCACAATCCGTACATGGGGGATCCACCCCATACAGACCTGACATCGACCATCATTGGAACCGTGAGCGACATCTACATAGTTGACGCCTGCCGTTCACCCATGGGAAAGCTGGGTGGACAACTGGCCTTCGTGAGACCGGACGATCTCGCCGCACACTCGATCTCTGCCTTGATGGCCCGCAACCCCGACCTCGACCCTGCAGCA
>Ga0070727_10003032_pt1 | contig 15631 bp, 13 predicted proteins | sample tdAd472_FD_66722 | JGI IMG/M metagenome (GOLD analysis project Ga0070727, IMG submission 66722) | Marine sediment microbial communities from the Atlantic coast under amendment with organic carbon and nitrate - tdAd47.2 | ecosystem: Environmental > Aquatic > Marine > Coastal > Sediment | place...
GTAAGCGGGACGCCCGGAGCTGTCAGTCGAGACCCCGACCAGGCGCCCGGGCAGACCTCGCACGAGCTTCTCCCGCGTCGCGATGAATCCCGCATGTGGTCCGCCGTAACCAAGCGGAACACCAAACCTCTGAGCGGATCCAACGACGATGTCGGCACCCCACTCCCCGGGAGGCTTGAGCAATGTGAGAGCCAACAGGTCGGCAGCCACCACCACGTAGGCACCGGCCTCGGAAAACTCCTGTGCCACAGACTCGTAGTCGTCGACCGAGCCCGAAGACCCTGGATACTGGAACAGGACGCCGCATGCGAGGGTCGGGTCGCTTTCGCTGGAGAGCTCCTCGATCTGGATACCGGCTGCCTCGGCCCTTGTACGAACCACGGCCTTCGTCGGCTCATGGCAGTCTTTGTCTATGTAGAAGAGGTTCTTGTTGCCGCGAGACAGACGCCTGGCCATCGCCATGGCCTCAGCTGCAGCCGTCGGCTCATCCAGCAGCGAGGAATTGGCAACTTCGAGACCAGCTAGGTCCGAAACCATCGTCTGGAAATTTAGGAGAGCTTCGAGCCGCCCCTGAGAAATCTCCGGTTGATAAGGGGTATACGCGGTATACCAAGCCGGATTCTCGAGGACATTCCGTTGGATGACGGGCGGAAGAATCGTGTCGTAGTACCCCAGCCCGATCAAAGAGGTGGCCACATTGTTCTTGTTGGCCAGAAGGCGCAGCTCTTCGACCACGAGACTCTCGCTGAGAGCTACCGGAAGATCGAGCTCCGTGTTGAGTATCGACTCCGGAACGGTTTCCGAAATGAGTTCGTCAAGCGATTGGGCTCCAACTGTCGCGAGCATCTTTTCGATGTCTGCGGACCGAGGACCGATGTGCCGATCTGCGAATGATTCTGTGGGATGGGGCATAAGAGACTCCTGATCATGTGTCCCCTTCCCGCTGTCGTTTCCTTCAGCGCTGCCTCAACCGTCAGTCCAAGTGCCTGAGAGTTTCCGGGAAGGTTGTTGCCCCTTCGGCGCCCTCTTCAATAGGGCTCTCCTGACAGCATCGTCGGCGCAACCATCATATCGTCAAACGTTGAACCGGAACTCCACAACATCATCAGGCTTCATCACGTAGCTCTTGCCCTCTGTCCTCACCAACCCTGCCAAACGCGCCGAATGCCATGAGCCAGCTTGTACGAGCTTTTGGAAAGAGACCACTTCCGCTGCAATGAAACCTCTTTGGAAATCTGTGTGAATGACACCCGCCGCCTCCGGGGCGGTGGAGCCGGACTGAATCGTCCAAGCTCTGGTTTCCTGCTCTCCTCCCGTCAGATAGCTCTGCAGGCCCAGAACTTCGTAGGCAGCGCGTATCACGGCGTTCAGGCCCGGCTCAGATTGACCGACCGATGCGAGCAGCTCGACGCGGTCTGCTTCTTCGATTTCGGTCAACTCCGCCTCGATCTGCGCATCGAGGAATAGGGCCGTAGCCGGAGCCACCGAACGGGCGAGCTCAGCCTTACGTTCTTCGCTACGGAGGGCCTCTTCGTCACAGTTGAAGACATAGATGACGGGCTTGGCTGTAAGTAGATGGAGATCCGCAAAGTCGGATTCATGACCCATCAAATCGGAATCTGAACTCACCATTTCACCTGCCGCTACGCAACGGCGTAGTCGCTGCAACAGAGCGACTGTTGGAATCAGCGCCTTGTCGATGGTTGCTTCCTTCTCCAGTCTGGGGAGACGTCTGTCAATCGTGTCCAAATCAGCAATGCACAATTCGGCCTCAATCGTTGAGATATCGCCGGCCTCGTCGAGTTCTTCGTCCACATGGGCGACGTTGTCCGAGGAGAAGGCCCTGACCACGTGGCAGATCGCGTTGACATCACGGATGTTCGCAAGAAACTGGTTGCCGAGCCCTTCACCCTGACTAGCGCCCTTCACCAGACCGGCAATATCGACGAACGTGACCGTCGCCGGTGTGGTCTTCTTCGAATCAAAGAGGTCGCGAAGAACCGGAAGCCGCGGGTCGGGAATCGGCACGATTCCGGTGTTTGGATCGATTGTTGCGAATGGATAGTTGGCGGCCAAGACACCTGCTTCGGTCAACGCGTTGAACAGCGTTGACTTGCCGACGTTGGGTAGGCCGACGATCCCGATAGTGAGACTCATCGGCGGCGCAGGTTAGAGACCCGACCATCACTACCGGGCTACCGTGCCGCCCATGAGAGGCGTGACAATCGTTGGCGCAGGTTCATGGGGAACCACCGTTGCATCACTGTCGGCAGCTTCGAACCCGACCACGATCTGGGCTCGACGTCCGGAAGTCGCCGATTCGATAAACGAACACCGGAAGAATTCCGAATACCTAGGCGGGTTCACACTCCCCTACGGACTTAGGGCCACCGCGGACCTTGTTGATGCCGTCTCTGGAACGGGCACCTTGGTGATGGCTGTGCCGTCTCACGGATTTCGCTCAGTATTCAGACAGATCTCCGATTCGATCCCTAGTGACACCCCGATCGTTTCGCTGACGAAGGGCATCGAGCAAGAGAGCCTGGCCACGATGACGCAAATCGTTGCCGAGGAGGCTCCTGACCACGACCCGGACCGGGTAGGAGTCCTCACCGGTCCAAATCTCGCCTCGGAGATCATCGCCGGTCAACCCACGGCTTCAGTTGTCGCGATGAAGGATCAGTCGGCTGCTCACAGCATCCAAGCTGTCTTCATGGGCCCCACATTTCGCGTCTACACCAACGACGACGTAGCGGGATGCGAATTGGGCGGTGCGCTGAAGAATGTGATGGCAATAGCTGCTGGTATGTCCGACGGCCTCGGGTTCGGCGACAACACCAAGGCAACACTCCTCACACGAGCTCTCGCAGAGTTGTCGAGACTCGGCATCGCTCTCGGAGGTAGACCAGAAACCTTCGCTGGCCTGGCTGGGATGGGCGATCTCATCGCCACCTGCAGCTCTGACAGGAGCAGGAATCACACGGTCGGTTTCGGTTTGGCTCAAGGAAAGAGGCTGGACCAGGTTGTCTCCGAAATGAACATGGTCGCGGAAGGAATCAAGACGACGAGCAGCGTCCTCGGCCTCTCTGAAAAGACGGGCGTGGACATGCCCATCGCCTATCACGTTGGACAGGTTCTACACGCCGGCGTGCACCCGCGCGACGCGGTGATGAGCCTGATGACACGGGAGGCGAAGGCCGAGTTCGGATGAGCGACAACACTCGAATAGGACGCCTACCCGAGAGGGGTGTGCCTGATAGAGAAGCTCTGTACAGCATTCTTGACGAGGCCCTGATTTGCCACGCGGGCTATGTCATCGACGAGAGACCGGTGGTGATACCGACACTCTTCGCTCGGGACGAGGACCGGATCTTGCTTCACGGCTCGAACACGTCGGGCCTCATCCGCGCCGCTCGCCACGGGTCACCTCTGTGTGTCACTGTCACCCACCTCGACGGCTTGGTCGTCGCACGCTCAGGGTTCAATTCGTCGGCGAACTACCGGAGTGCGGTCATCCACGGAATGGGGAGACTCCTCGAGGGAGAGGAACACAAAAGGGCACTCGATCTCACAGTCGAACGTCTGTTGCCTGGTCGGCTGAAAGATGTACGCGCACCGACCGAGTCGGAGTTGAAACAGACATCAGTCGTCGAGCTGTTGCTGACAGAGTGGTCGGTCAAAGCGCGAAGTGGCGGTCCGGGTGACGATGTGGCAGATCTCACATCGGACGCATGGGCGGGCGTCGTCCCAATGAGAATGGTCGCGGGACCTCCCGTGCCTTCCGACGACCTTCGACCAGGTATTCCCACTCCCGACTACGTCGATCCGTACGTGCGTTGATCGCGACATCTCACGGGACCAACCGAGAGGCATTCACTCCCGGAGACTGGGGACTCTTTGTCTCCCTCAGCCTCATCTGGGGCGCTTCCTTCCTGTTCATGGCCATTGGCCTCGACTCGTTCCATCCGGGGCTCGTCACTTGGCTCCGAGTGGGATTCGGGGCGGCGTTCATGTTTGCCCTGCCTCGGGCGAGAAAGGCGAAGGTCGAATCAAGCGACTGGAAGACCATTGTTCTGCTCGCATTCATTTGGATTGCTCTGCCTCTGACCCTGTTCCCGATCGCCCAACAATGGGTCAACTCGGCGGTAGCCGGGATGCTCAACGGAGCGACGCCGATCTTCACGGCGGTGCTGGCAACAATTCTTCACAGGGCTTTGCCCGGCCGTCTTCAGATCGCCGGGCTTTTGATCGGCTTGGCCGGGATCGTCGGGATCGCCTTGCCTAGCGCCGGTGCCGGTGCGTCCGAAGCATTGGGGGTTGTATTGATCATCATCGCCACGGTCTGTTACGCCTTCTCGCTCAACATGGTTCCTCCGCTGCAACAGAAGTACGGGAGTCTCGGTCTGATAGCACGCGTCCAGTGGGCAGCAGCACTGATGGTCGTTCCGTTCGGGATCTTTGGGTTGACCGAGTCGACTTTCTCGTGGCCGGCACTACTGGCAACTCTGGCTGTAGGAGTGGTGGGGACCGGGCTGGCATTCGTCCTGATGGGTTCGCTGTCTGGACGCGTCGGAGCAACGCGCGCGGCGTTCATCACCTATGCAATACCTGTGGTGGCCCTCATCCTGGGTGTTGCCTTCAGAGACGACATCGTTGCTCCTGTTGCAATCGTCGGCGTGGCGCTGGTCATCGTGGGTGCTCTACTCGCATCCAGAAGCGAGCTGTAGCTCAAGCGGCAGGATGCGAGGCACGTCTCAGGCCGCGCACGGCCAGATCTCGATCACCTAGACGATGACGTAGTTCACGTTCGAGACCCCCGATCGGATAGAGATTCTGGGGTGCGCGAGGATCTTTGTGACGCTCCGACGCAAATCTTGGCAATGTCGCACTCACACGCGTCGCGATCCGGGCAGCCTCGGCCGCCGGTTTGTCGGCATCGATCTCGCACCTGACCAGCCCTCCAGCAGGGCCGGAGTGATTGGCCAACCTCAGGTACCAAGAGAATCGGCTCCAGGAAGTGGAAGTCAAGAACAGTGGCGTGCGATAGCCGGCAGGCAGTGCTGACAAAACCTGACGGAGTTCGATTGGCAGATACTGAACCTTTTGGGTCTTCACATACCCGACCGCATTGTCGAGGTCCCGAGCGTGAGACAAAGGGCCGTCGACAACCAACAACTCTGCGTCTCCAGCTTTTCTCGCGGCCAAGGCCTCCAGATCTCCCATCCTCTGTTGGATGCCGAGCCATAGTTCCTCAGACGTGGTGCCCTTCGTCGCTTTGACCTCATAGGTACCAACGGAAGTCGGTACGTCCTCCGCCTGCGAAGACGTGAAGAGGCCACGACCGACCTCGGCCACCTCCAGCACGGCCCGGTCGTTGCATCTGACAGCCCCAGCTGCGTAGGTCGCGGCGAGGGCAAATCCGGGAAAGTCCGGGGGCTGGTCGATCCACAGTGTCGCGTCGACGCGGCGCACCCCGTCGACGAACAAGACATCGGCGATGGCGTCAGTATCCGGCAGTAGAGGGCGCCAATCCTCCGGCGAGAGTTCAACGCTTGCATCTACGTTCTCGCTGGCGTCATCGAGCTCTTGTTCGGTCGGCGCCCCGTAGTCGGAGTCCCAAGCCTCGACGGTGAACCTCATGACATCACCTTGACCGACGCACCACCAGGACCTCGGGTGACCTCTAACCGTACGGGCGCTCGGGCGGCCAACTCCTTGACGTGAGTGATGACGCCGACCATCAACCCTTCTCCCGAAAGCTCCTCGAGGACCGATGCGACGGTGTCGAGCGATTCCTCATCGAGAGTCCCGAAGCCTTCGTCGAGAATTATGGCGTCCAGTTCAGCGCCGCCGGCAGCCGCCAGTGTCTCGGCCAATGACAGAGCCAGAGCAAGGGAAACGAGAAAGGTCTCCCCTCCCGAGAGTGTGGAGACTGACCTCGCCTCGTTGGCGTTGCGATGATCGATGACCGTGAAGCTCCCCTCATCGTCGGATCGCAAGGAGTAGCCACCGTCGGACAGTTCACCCAACAGACCGTTTGCACCTTTGACCAAATCGGCGATCGCGCCGGACATGAGCCAACGCTCGAACCCGTTGGCCTTGAGGTGATTGGCAAGTGCCTTCGCGACCTTGGCTTCCTGGGCGGACGCCTCGATTGCCTTCGTGTACTTCTTGGCTTCCGCCAAAGCGGACGCCTGATCCTCCACCAGGGCTCGAGCCCTTTCGAGGGCCCGAGTCACCTGCACGGCATACGGCGCCTCAACTGCAATTCCCAAGTCGGCCAACTTGGCTTCGATCTCCGTCCTGGTCTTGTCGACCGTCTTCCCGAGCTCGAGGACCAGCTCGAAAGACTCAGTTCTCTGCTGGTTCGCCGACGCAAGGGCCGTCGTCCGCCAGACGAGCAGCTCTTTCCACTGGATTACGGGATCTTCGCTCTCGGGTAGAGGAGGTTCGAGGTCGGCGACGTCTTGACGGGCCGCCATCAAATCACGCCCGATCGACCTCACTGACTCGGAAAGGCTTTCCAGCTCCTTACGGGCAGTCGACACCTCCCCAGCGAGCTGTACCCCGAGCTTCTTCGATTCAGCAAGGGAGCCCTCGAGAATTCGGCGCTTGTGAAGTAACTCTTCGATCTCCTCGGCGAGCGGAGCGTCGTTCAGTGCTTCCAGCAATTCCTTCGACTGTTTCTCCAACTCAGATCTCGAGGCTTCAATCCGAGTCAATTCGGTCTGGATCGCGGCTAGCTGATCGGACAAGTCGCGAATCCTTCGAGAGCGTTCCTGATGGGATTCCTCGAGCGTCTCAAACTCCTCAGGGCGGGGTTTCGCGGGTAATCGCTCGACTTCCTGCTCACATACAGGACACGGATCGCCTACGACCAGACTTGCCGAAAGCGAATGAGCGGCATGGGAGACCCGCAGGTCCTCGAGCCTCGCTTCTATCGCCTCGAGCTCTGCACGCTCCCCGGCGATTTGGGACGAGATCGTTGCGTGGTCAGTAGCCGCGTCCGAAGCTTCGAGAGACTCGAGACGACCGGCCACCTCCCGATTCTTGTCCCGATTGCGGTTGATCTGCTGAAGGAGTTCAACAGCCGGAATCTCGAGCAGCTGTTCCTCGATAGTGGTCGTGCTCGACTCGGCTTCTGCTTCGGCGGAGACCGCGGCTTCCAGCGAATCACGGGCCTTGATCGCAAGGGAGTCCAACTCCTCGAGGTTGTTTGGTGCTGCGAGTCCCTCGAGTCGCTCATGTCTGTCCAACGACCGATCCCGAACGGCGATTGCTTTCTCCAGGTCGGATTGCCGGACCGCCAAAGCCGACTCCTCATCGACAATCGACTGCTCGAGCTGCTCGAGCTGATCGAGCTGATCGCGCGCCGCCTTCAACTCGACCTTTTCCGGAATCTCTAGAGCGTCATGCTGAGCCTTGGCGACGCCAGCCCGATCCTCAGCTATAGACTCGCGAGTGCGCGCCAACGTCCTGACAGCCGAATACACGTCGAGACCAAGCAACTGCCGCAGGAGCGATTGGCGTTCCGACTTGGTGGCGGTCAGGAAACGGGCGAATTCTCCTTGAGGGAGGACCACCGTCCGAATGAAGTCCTCGAATCTGAGGTGGAGGAGGTCTTCCACCGCCACCGTCATCAAGTCGGCGCCGTCAGCGATGACCTCTTCGCCTCTTTGGAGCCGGGCTTCGGTGACACTCGCACCACCCCGGGCCGACCGTTGAATCAGACGGACCGCCGTATACCGGTCGTGGCGGACCTCAAAGTCGAAAGCCACTCGCGCTCGTTCGGAACCAGCAGAAATCGCCGGGGCAACCGAGTTGCCCCCAAGCCTTGGGATTCTCCCGTAAAGAGCGAACACCATCGCATCAATCAGGCTGGACTTCCCTGCACCGGTGGCACCAGACAAAGAGAAGAAATCGACGTCCGAGAGATCGACGTCAACTCTCGCACGGTATGCGGAAAAGCCCTCGGCTCGTATCGCTACAGGTCTCATGTCGTCACCTCGCTCATGAGGTCCGAGAAGAGTGATGCAACTCTCTCGTCATGAGAGCCCCTCTCCGCGAGATACTGAGAAAAGGCTTCGTTGGGATCCAGCCCCCTTCGCCGATCCGCTGCACGCTTCTCGGGCTCTTCAGATTCGAGAACGACCTCAACCGCATCGGGCAGAACTGCCCTCACTTCGTCAGCTAGCCCCACTCTCGCCTTCTCGGTGAGCTCCACCTTGGTGTACACCCCCAGGTACTGATCGGCTATCGCGATCACCTCTTCGAGCGTCCCCCGGATCGTGGCGAGTTTCCTGCCGCCGGAGAGAGGGGCGGCGGTAACAGTCGAGGGAAGGCCAGGCTGGGCATCGATCAGTAGAGCCCCCTTCTGGTCTGCGACCTCGCCAAAGTCGAGCTGTAGAGGTGAACCCGAATACCACACGGCACTCGAGTGAGGCATTTTCTGCTGACGATGCAGATGGCCCAAGGCAACGTAAGAGAGGTGGCTTGGGAACAAGGAGCTGGGCACGGCGTAACCGAAGATGTGGGCCTGACGCTCACCACCTCCGGCAAGAGCGCCGTAGACGGTCAAGTGGCTGACAAGCACGTTGACGGTCGTGCTGTCCATACCTGCGGCCAGCCGCTCTACGACACGTCGCAGACGCTCCTCATAAGCACCCGCATGCTGATCGGGGTCGGACTCCATGATGTCCTCCGCCTTAACGATGCCGCGCTGGGAGACAAACGGAAGCATCGCAACTTTTGCACCCAGATCTTCGAGGAAGACCACTCCTCCGCCTTCTGGCGATCTCGGAGTTCCAACCATCGTTATCTGGCCAATTGCCAGTAGCGGAGCCACGGCGTCGAGCCGGGCCGCACTGTCGTGGTTGCCGGCGATAACCGCCACCGGCGAAACTTCGGCGAGGTCGATGAGGGCTCTCCACGCGATCCTCTCTGCCATTGGAGATGGAGAGGCAGTGTCGAAGATGTCACCGGCCACAACAGTCAGATCGACATCGTTTTCCTGGGCCATCTCCACGAGTTCGGCCAGAACTGCTCGGTGCTCATCAGAGCGATCGCGGCCCCGAATCCTGCGGCCCACGTGCCAATCCGAGGTGTGAAGGATTCTCACGATCAGAGGTCTTCAAAAGGGTCGGCCGGACCACCGTCATTCATTGGCACGACTGCTTCGGAAGACCGTGTCGCCCACGCAGGGAATGGGAACTCCACAACGAGCGGCACCGGAAGTTCGGGCTGACTGAGAATCATGGTTCCCGGCTTCAGGATGGTGGCCCGCTGTCTGTGAACGGACGGAAGAAAGCCGTATTCCTCTCTCGATGCCTCGGCTGAGTCAAGACGTCCAACCACGCGTATCGACGAATTGGCGATGATCCGACGTTCGACTTCGGATGCTGTCTGCTGGGCTCCAATCAGGATCACACCCAGCGAGCGGCCCCGTTCGGCCACGTCGAGGAGGACTTCCTTTATCGGACTTGATCCCTCACGCGGCGCATACTTGTTGAGCTCATCGAGAACGACCATCAGGAGCTCGTCGGTCTGGCCGGCTCGCTCCTTTTCTTCGAATGCACGTTGCAGCGTGACACCCACCACAAAGCGCTTAGCTCGATCGTTCAGATTGTGAAGGTCCACGACCGTCACCTGAGAATGAGAAAGGTCGATTCGGTGCCTCTGGAAGTCTGGGACGTCGGAACGAATCAGACGTCCAACGTGTCGAACGGAGGCCTGCAGTCGGCGTACAAATGCGTTGATGGTGCCGATCCCGATGGCCGGTCCTGCCCACCGGGTTCGAACTTGGCCGTCTTCAGACTGGACGCGAGAGGTGATCAGGTCCGCCAATTCGCGGAAGGTTCTGACCGTGACACCGTCTACAACAGCCGCGCCGAATTCGGTTGACTCTGCATACCGCAGTTGGGCCATCACGTTGTAGACGACCGTCGTGTATTGGGCACGATCATCTTCGGCATCAGCAAAGAGAAACGGCATCAGGTCCGTGTTGCAGAATTCGTAGACACTCCAGAAGAAGGACGTCACATCCGAACGCGAGGCGACGTCGGCGGTGGCGCGCGGGTCGTCAAGACGTGGCGGAGCGAAGAGCGATACAGATTCGAACGGAGTCGTCGGAAGCCCGAGCTCGGTGTACCTGAGCCGTTGTTCATCATCGAGCCGGCTGTTGACACGATCGAGGTGGAGAAGATCCTCACCCTTCACATTGAAGATGAGCGACTTGGTGTTCACCGACGCAGCGCCGAGTACCCCGGAGGTGAAGAGAGAGTGCAAGAGAAACGTGGCATAGCTCGTCTTGGTGGCCACACCGGAGATGCCAGAGATATTGACATGAGCCCCACGCTCTCCATTGATGAACTCGAAATTGACCCATAGCGGCTCACCCGTCCGGGTTACACCGACGGGAAGACGTCTCTCCATCTGATCGAAGAAGAGTGCGCGTTCGCGCTCTTCACCCTGAGCGATGCGGACAGGCTGGCCGGGGCGAGGTGGAACGAAGATCTCTGGTTCGAACCTCGTCGCAGTCACCTTTGCGGCCTCCGAAACCTCGGCAGGAAGGATCCCGTCCTCGATCAGGAACACATCGGAATCGAAGCGGGCGCCCTCGTGGCGAGCGATTACCTGCCCCACCGAGCCGTACATACGCACCATTTCTCCGGTGGGTAGGACCCTCTCGAGGGCGACGACATCATCGAGTTGAAGGAACTCTCCTTCGGACACACCCACCCAGAACTCGAGGGGTGTCGCATCCTTGGTTCCGAGGACTCGTCCGACCATGTCTTCCATTGATGCCGAGAGTAGACCTCGCCACCGACAGTTTTGGGGCGATGGACGTAGGTCCGTGACTGGAGCGCCGCATCCGACGATGATTGATAGCGATGAGCATGCTCTTCGTTGTTTTGATCGGCATAGCCGGGGGCCTCGCAGGTGCCCTCCAATCTCAGTTCCTGGGAATCATGGAAGACAAGGTTGGAACCCTTGCGTCTGCATTTGTCACCTACGGCGGAGGCGGTCTCGCCGTGGGAATCCTCATGCTCACGGTCAGCGAGACGAGCCTGGCGGATCTGAGGCAAGTCCCATGGTGGGCGATGACGGCAGGGTTGATGGGCTTGGTAATCGTGTCTTCCCTTGGAATCACGGTTGCGAACCTCGGCCTGGGATCCGGACTCACCCTGTTCACGGGATCCACTTTGATAATCGCAGCACTCATCGATCATTTCGGCTCGTTCGGCGACGCGCATCGGCTTGACGCCAGACGCTTGGCGGGGGTGGCACTAGTCGTTTTCGGGACCTGGTTGGTTGTTGGAGCAACCGACTAGGCGATCTCACCCCAGTGCAATAGCGGCGATCGCCACCACCGAAAGAACAACACCCGAGACCTGACGGCGAGTGAGCGACTCATGGTTGACGTAGCGGGCCATCACCACCGTCACTGCCGGGTACAGCGAGGAAGCAACAGCCACTAGGGCGAGGGTGCCGGAGCGCAGACCCAGGAGAAGCGTCACATTCCCACCAACATCGAGCAATCCATTGCCCAAGACGATAAGTCCGGGGATCGAGGCCCATGGCCCGACCTTCCATGCTCCGAACAACGAGAGAACCAGGACCACGAGCATCGTCGAGGCTCGCGCCGGAATGAGCGGAAGAAGTCCAGAAGCCTCGGATGTTTGGTTGATGACGATGGCGTAGCCGCCGAAGCCAAGACCGGCGACAATGCCATATCCAACTCCCCCCCAGCCGATGTCGCCTCTCGTTGTCACCCAAGAACAAAGCAGGATGGCCGGGATGGCGAGGGCAACACCGACCCAAGCAACGACAGATGGCCGTTCTCCACCCACTACCGCAATCAGTACCGGGAACACTCCGGCAACAGCACCAGCCGAAGGGGCAACTGCGGCGGCTCGCCCTGAGGCAAGTCCTGCGAAAAGGAACACGAGACCGATGGCACCAGCAGAACCTGCCCCCGCACCAAGGAGGTAGTCGCTGCTGTTGGCCTCCCCTCCCGATATCAGCGCCACCGCTGTGATCAAAGGAAATGAAACGACACCGGCCCAAACCACGACCGACGCCGCGGATGCTCGTTTGGCACCCTCACCGCCTAGGAAATCGGCGACACCGTAAAGGACCGATGTGAGGCCCCCAAAGAGGATCCCCACGTCAGTCCGATACCCCGGTTGCTCCTTGCTCGATCAGCGCTGCACGGATCGCGGTCGCTGCAGATTCGAGTTCGTTCCGCTCGACTGAGGCTGCAGCATTGGCGAAGTCGAGATCGCGTACTCCATCAATTGGGACCAAATGCACATGCGTATGGGGCACCTCGAGTCCGGCGATCATCAGACCGACTTTCTCCGGTTCGTAAACCGTCATGAGTGCTCGACCGATCGTCTGCGACACAGTCATCAGATGAGACCGAAGCGCGTCTGAGCAATCGATCCAATGATCGATCTCCTGGCGAGAGACTACGAGGACGTGGCCCGAACGGAGAGGATTGATCGACATGAAGGCTACGCACTGGTCGTCGCGCCAAACAAAGGTGCCTGGGATCTCTCCGTCGATGATCAGGGTGAAGACTGTCGCCATATCACGAGCCTATCGAAGACTTAGTCTCTGATACCCACCACTCGGAAAAGGGTTGAGGGTGTCATCACATACATCTCACCACGGGCATCCACCCCAAAGCCGACAATGCGTCCAGGGACGCCGACCTGACCGGTCCAGTCGACCTCCTCGACGACTGCGTCCGATTCCACAATGAACGAGCGCAGGTACCCGCCGCAGTAGTCGGAGTAGAAATAGTGGCCGGTGATCTCAGGGATCATCTCGCCCCGGTACACCAATCCTCCCGTTATCGAACAGGTTCCAGCATCGCCATGGGCAACCTCGACCAATGGCAGAGTCTGGCCGCCGACATCGCACCCGGATGATGGTCGGAAGCAATGAAGTCCCTCGGTGATTGGCCACCCGTAATTGGTGCCCTGAGCGAGAGGGGAGACTGAGACCTCTTCGAACTTATTCTGGCCAACGTCGGCGATGTAGACGTCATCGTCCTCAATCCAGAATCTCCATGGATTTCGGAGTCCCGAGCTGAAGAGCTCGGTCTGGCCAGTGTCGATGTCGATGGCGACCAGTCCGCCGAGCAACGAGTCGAGGTTCTGGCCATTGTTGAACTGATCATTTGAGCCGCCGCCGTCTCCTAGGCCAACGTAGAGCCTCCCGTCTGTGCCTAGCTGGATCATTCCACCGTTGTGATTGGACGCAGGTTGGCCCAGTCTCAGCAAGACCTGAGCGGAGTCGGGATCGAGCGCGCCGTTCTGGAACTGGTACTCGGCCACCACGGTATCCCCATCGTTGGCCGTGTAGTGAAGAAAGACCCTCGTTGAGTCGAGTTCATGGACGGCGATCGATAACAGGCCTTGCTCCCCCTTGTTGAGCACCAAGTCGCTGATGTCCAGTGATGGGGCGCCGGCGACGGTCGAACCGTCGAACAACCAAACCCGTCCGTCTTTCGTGATCACGTAGGAAAGACCGGTTCCGGGCGAAGGGGTCACTTGGACGGGATACGGCATCTCGGCGACCTGCTCGTATGCAAGCCCTATGAGCTCGGGCAGTGTTGTCGTAGAACTGGTCGAAGGTTGGGAGGTTGTTCTCGACTGGAGGGTGGTAGACGGGTGAACAGTCGAAGACGTCGCAGTAGGGCCATCGACAGTTGTTGCAGGTGAATCGACGGTTGAAGAGGGCCCGGACGTCGGGTTCGTCGTACAGGACGCGATCAGGATCAAGAAAACGGGGATTGTGCGCCGCATATCGCCGGAGGTTATGCCTAGCTTGATCCTTGTGAATCAGGTAACAAAGAACGACGCACGCACCATTTTCGGATGGGCGATGTACGACTGGGCCAACTCCGCCTACATAACAACATTCGGCGCCATCGTTGCTGCCTTCTTCACCGGCGTCATGGTGCCGGATGAAGGGTTCAACGGGTTCTCCGGGCAGACCCTCTGGTCGGCCGTGGTGTCCATCGGGGCCATTGTGCTTTTCCTCTTCATGCCCGTACTCGGTGCAGTGGCGGACTACGCGTCAGCAAAGAAACGCTTCTTACGGGTCTTTGCCTTCTTTGGCGCATTGACAACCGTCGCTCTCCCGTTCGTTCCGGATGGATCTGTAATCCTTTTCCTCGCGGTCGTCTTGCTGACACAGATCGGGTTCGTCGCAGGAAACGTCTTCTATGACGGCTTTCTGCCGACCATCTCAACCGACGAAACGATCGACAAGGTGTCGTCGAAAGGATTCGCATTCGGCTACATCGGAGGAGGCCTCTACGTCCTGCTGGCACTTGTGCTGATCCTCCTCAGTGGCGACAACAGCGTCACCGGCATGTCTGTGTCCACGGCATCACGATTCGGGATCGGCGGAGCCGGCATTTGGTGGATCATCTTCGCTTTGTTCTCCCTTCATCGTTTGCCGGACGAGGCCGAAACTGGAGAGCTGCCGGAAAGCATGGCGGGCCGGTCGAGGTGGATGGCATACGCGAGGATCGGCTTCCGTCGAACTCTGTCCACGGGAAAGAAGCTGTTGGGGTTCAAACAACTGCTGCTCTTCGTACTGGCATACCTCTTCTACAACGACGCCATTCAGACCGTTATTGGGGTTTCGGGTGCTTATGCGGAAGAGACACTGAACCTGGAGGCCCAAGACATCATCATCCTGTTTCTGATAGTTCAGTTCGTCGCCTTTGGAGGTGCACTTGCTTTCGGGGCATTGGCGGGGCGAGTCGGCGCCAAGAGTTCGATCATGTGGGCGTTGTTGCTCTGGATTGGAATCGCGACTGCTGCCTATTTCCTCCCCGAGGGCGACCCCGTTCCGCTGTGGGGCCTGGGAGTCTTCGTCGGCTTTGTTCTCGGGGGTGTGCAAGCGTTGTCGCGCAGCCTCTACGGAACCATGATTCCTGAGGAGGCATCAGCAGAGTTCTACGGCTTCTACTCGGTCTTCTCCAAGTTCTCGGCGATCTGGGGGCCCCTCGTGTTCGCCATCGTCTCCAACGCCACCGGTTCAGGACGCCCAGCCATTCTGTCCGTAGTTGGATTCTTCGTTCTCGGTTTGGTCCTTCTGTGGAGGGTCGACATCGAGGAAGCGCGTTCATCACGAGAGCGCTGGGTGTTTGAAGACGCTTAGAGGCATCTGTCTCGTAGTGGTCCCGCTGGCACTCTTCGCATGCCAGCCCGCCGAGACCACCGAAACCGACGACGCGAATGGAAGTGTCGACTACTCCGGCCAGGTGGTTTGGGTGACCGACGGTGACACGATCGTCGTCGAGTTGGCGGGTGGTCGACAAGTCGACGTGCGCCTCGTCGGGGTGAACGCTCCTGACTCCGCCGAATGCTTCTACTCGGAGGCGACCAGTTTCTTAATCGAGTTGGTCAAGGGTGCAGACGTGGGCTTGGACGATCTGGGGTTGGATCAGTTTGGACGGACATTGGCGTATGTCTGGTCAGGCACAGATTTCGTGAATGAACGGCTCGTATCCACTGGACATGCGATCGCCACCACGCCAAGAGACGATGAGACACACGGATCAGACCTGATCGGCGCCGAAACCGCCGCCTTCGAGTCAGGGGCCGGC
>Ga0070727_10003033_pt1 | contig 15630 bp, 12 predicted proteins | sample tdAd472_FD_66722 | JGI IMG/M metagenome (GOLD analysis project Ga0070727, IMG submission 66722) | Marine sediment microbial communities from the Atlantic coast under amendment with organic carbon and nitrate - tdAd47.2 | ecosystem: Environmental > Aquatic > Marine > Coastal > Sediment | place...
CTGGTGGATCAGATTGCAGCGATCCCGAACATCGAGGTGCTCACCGCAACGCAGGTTGTCGAAGTCACCGGGGACAACGGTGTCGAACAGATTCACCTCAAGAATCTCGAGTCTGAGGAGACGGAGACTCGAGATGCGTCTGCCCTCTTCGTCTTTGTTGGTGCGGTGCCGCACTCCTCGTTCCTTGGCGACCTTGTCGGCATGAACGACCGGGGGTTCATCTACACGGGCCAGGACGTCGTCGCCTTCAGCGACGGTTGGCATGAAAAGCGCGAGCCATACCACCTTGAAACATCGGTGCCAGGCGTCTTTGCTGCAGGAGACGTGAGAGAGGGCGCGGTCCGAAGAGTGGCAAGCGCCGTCGGCGAGGGGTCAGTCGCTGTGACCTTCGTGCACCGTTACCTGTCAACCGTATGAGCGGTTTCGACCTTCGCAGCGTCGCCCTCTTCGAACGGCTCCCAGCTGAGGATCTCGCCCGACTCTCGGAGTCGCTTGGGTCATGTGAATTGGCACGCGGCGACACGCTTTTTGATGAAGGCGACGAAGGCGACTGGGCATACATCATCACCAGTGGCGAGATCGAGATTCTGAAGGAATCAGCCGAGCGCCAGGTCCGGATCGCTGTTATCGGCGAGGGCGTCATCCTCGGAGAAATGGCCCTGCTGACCGGCGAAACCCGAAACGCAACAGCCAAGGCTCTGTCGGATGCAACGCTCGTCTCGATTCCAAGAGAGTCGTTCGACCGAGTGATGGCCGAGAGCGCTGCCGCTGCCCGTGCCCTGTTTGATGTGTTCCTGCAACGCTGGAGGGAGCAGGAGGACCGGCTTCGCCAGTCAGAGAGAATGGCGCAAATCGGTGTTCTGACAGCCGGTCTCGCCCACGAGATGAACAACCCTGCAGCCGCTGTGACACGCGGTGCCGAGGAACTCACCCCGGCGATCGAGCGCTACGCGGCTGCGGCTCAGGCACTTCCGGAAGGCGTCGAACTCCCCATCCATCTTGCGGATCGGGAGCGCCCGATCCTGTCTGGCATGGACCGATCCGACCGCGAGGCCGACCTCGAAGACGCATTGGATGACCTCGGAATTGACGAGGCGTGGAAGTTCGCTTCTCCCCTTACCGAGTCCGGCTTCGTCGTTGCGGATCTAGATCTTCTTCCACCAGAACACGTCGGGATCATGGTCACTCTCCTCGCAGCTGAAGCAGATGTCTACTCCTTGGTTGCCGAGGTCGATGAAGGGTCGAAACGGCTGTCGGAGCTGGTCGGAGCGCTCAAGAGCTATTCGTTCTTGGACCAGGCTCCTGTTCAGGAAGTTGACCTTCCTCGAGGAATCGAAGACACGCTGCTGATTCTGAAGTCGAAGACAAAGAACATCGCGATCGAACGGGACTACGACGAGGATCTTCCGCTCATCACCGCGTATGGCAGCCAACTCAACCAGGTGTGGACGAACCTCATCGACAACGCCTCGGATTCGCTCAGAGACTCGGAGACGGCTGATCCACAGATCAACATCCACGCGTTCGAACGCGAGGGCTGCATCATCGTCACCATCGCAGACAACGGACCAGGGATTCCGCCGGCGGTCAAGGAGCGGATCTTCGAAGCGTTCTACACCACCAAAGAGCCAGGCAAGGGAACGGGACTCGGACTCGACACGGTGTACAGCATCGTGGTCAAACAGCACCGCGGTGCCGTGTCGGTCGAGAGTGAACCTGGCTCGACCGTGTTCACCGTGAAGATCCCTCTCGACCTTGAGACGGCGGTTGTCTGACGCTGCGCGTTCGTTCCGCGTTGGGTATCGTGCGGCCATGGATCAAATCTGCGAACACCTCCAATCGATGCCCCTTGACCCCATGCCAGACGGTGGATGCATTGATTGCCTCGCCATCGGTGACACATGGGTACACCTCCGGTACTGCGTTGCGTGCAAGCAGATTCGGTGTTGTGACGACTCCAAGAACCAGCATTCGAGAAAGCACTGGATGAGTCACGGCCACGGAGTGATCCGCTCGAGGGAACCGGGCGAGACATGGGCCTACTGCTTCCCTGATGACTCGATAGTCAACACAGACCGGCTCTGAGCTGTGGCGCCCGAAACGAAATATGCCCACGGGCCGAGCGGCGCCGTGGCATACCAGGTGTTCGGCGAGGGCCCGGATCTCGTGTTCATCACGCAGTGGGGCACCAACATCGACCTCTTCTGGGACGAGCCATCCGCAGCGAGATACCTCGATCGACTGGCGTCGTTTTCCCGAGTCATTCTCTTCGACAAGAGGGGCACCGGCATTTCCGACCCAATCCCAATGCATCAACCCCCGACCATGGCCGGGTGGATCGAGGACGTCGAAACGGTGATGGCTGCGGCTGGCTCGGAGTCCGCGACCCTCATCGGGGATACGGAAGGTGGCCTCTTGGCAATCGCGGCTGCCGCACAGCGGCCGGATCTTGTCGAACGCCTCGTACTGATCAATTCACGGGCGCGAGCGACAAGGACTGACGACTACCCACAGGGTATGCCAGACCACCTCAAGGTCATGACCCGACTGGCCTTCGTAGATGCCTACGGCTCAGCTCCCGAAGTCCTCAACACCACCGCACCTTCCGCAGCAGATGATCCGAGGTTCAAACGCTGGTGGCTGAAATTCCAGAGGGCCACGATGTCTCCAGCGATGGTGGCTGCCGGATTCGATTGGATGATCGACGCTGATGTTCGAGAAGAAGCTGCCAAGGTGACCGCGCCAACACTGGTCATCCACCGAAAGGATGCGATGTACCACCGCATCGATGGTGGCCGATGGCTCGCTGACAACATCCAAGGTGCCTCGATGGTCGAACTGGAAGGGGCCGACACGCTTCCGTTCCACACCGGAGACTTCAACGAGATCCTCGACCATGTGGAGACGTTCGTAACCGGCGACGCAAAGATCCAAGAGGACATGCGCAGACTCGCCACAGTGCTCTTCACGGACATCGTTTCGTCGACCGAGCGTGCGTCACAGCTCGGAGACGAGAAGTGGCTTGACCTACTCGCTGAAGCGAATCTCATCAGCGAAACACAGGTTCGCCGATTCGGAGGCACGCCGATTCACACAACCGGTGATGGCCAGCTTGCGATCTTCGATCTCCCCGTCCAGGCAATTGACGCCGGTCGACAGATCCTCGCTGAGGTGGCGTCTCTCGGAATCGAGATGCGTGCGGGAATCCACACCGGCGAGATCACGGTGACTGACGACGACGTTGCGGGGATCGGCGTCCACATCGCTTCGAGGATCCTCGACCACGCACCGGACGGAGGAATCGCGGTATCGAGCACGGTCCGCGACCTGACCGTGGGCTCCCGCCACACCTTCACCGAAGTCGGCTCCTTCACCCTCAAAGGCGTCCCAGGCACCTGGACCCTCTACCAAGCCAGCTAACCAGTCCCAGTACCCTGGGTTCTGTAGCGGGTCTGATAAGACTCACAGCCCACAGAACGCGAGAAAGGGACCCCCGAAGGAGTCCCTTTCATCAGAGTTGAGGGTCTCTAGACCTTCGGCGTCTTCTTGCCCTTCTTCTCCTTGAGGGCCTTGCCGGCTTCGTCCCACGCCTTCTTGTACTCGCCGACTGCCTTGTCCCAGTCGTAGTCGGCAGCCCTGTGGTCACCCTTGGCAACCTTGTCCCAACCGTGGTCAAGGTGCTTCGGATCGACTGGATCAACAGCCGCATCGTCAAGCGCCTTCACGGAAAGATCGCGGGCAGCCTTCACCAGTGGTGCGATGGCGTTCTCCGCGTCACCCTCAGAGAGGATGCCGTGGTCGTAGGCCTTCTCGATCTCCTTGACTGCCTTCTTCAATTCGTCGAAAACCTTCTTGGAGTTCACCATGTCTGGGCCATCCCAGTAGGCAGGATTAAGCGCCTTGTCCAAGGCATCGTTGGCCTTGCCAAGATGCTTGTCGGTGTGCTCGTCACCGGTCGGGGTGATGAGCGACTTGGCGTACTCGATGTCCTCGACCGCGTTCGTCGCCAACGACAGACCGATGACGACCGGATCGTGGTCAGACGACCGGAACTCATCACCAGTTTGCACGGCAGGGTCGTTCCAGTTGTTGTAGTCGAGAGCGGGCGGCTCATCGGCGTTGATATGCCATGGAGCCGTCCCCGTCACCTGTGGCGACATGGAGCTGCTGGAGAGTGCGTGATCGAGATAACCCCACTGCCCCCTGAACACGTAGGTGTAGGCATTCTCCGCAAGTCCGACTCCCTGGAACGCCTGGATCAGGTCCGTGTAGCCGGCACCCTTGATCGCTGCTATCGGATCTTCCTTCGCATACGAGTTCAGGTCACCGATGATCAGCATGTCAGCGTCGCCGCTCCCGGTTGGATCGCCAGCAAGCCAGTTCACGAGCGCTTGCGCGGCGGCCGTGCGAACTCCATTGCAGTTGCCTTGCCCGTCCCCGGCATCCGGGTCACCGACATCGCCGCATGGTGAGCCCTTGGACTTCAGGTGGTTCACAGCCACCGTGAACGATCCACCATTCGAGTTATCCATGAAGGTCTGAGCCATCACTGGACGGTTCTTCGAGTCGAGGAAGGTCGGATCAACGCTCTCATCCAGAATCGCCGATGCACCGCTCGGAGTAACCGAGGCTGGCTTGTAGATGATCGCTACCCGGATGGCGTCTCCGCCAATGGGACCAGAGCCGACCTTGGCGTAGGTGCCAGCACCAGCGATGGCGTTGACTCCAGCTACGAGGTCATCAATGGCTGCGTCCGTCGCATGATTCTCAATCTCCATAAGGCCGACAACGTCCGCGTCGAGCTTCACAACGGCATTGATGATCTTGGTTCGTTGGCGAGTGAACTCACCGGCATCGTCAGCACCACGACATCCCTGATTGCCAGCTGGTCCACAGATGGAACCAGAGTCGTCAATCGTCGAGAAGTAGTTCAAGACGTTGAAGGAAGCGACCGTCAGGTCACCACCTACTGATGGAGCCGTCGCCGGACGGACGTTCTCACGGACGAAAGGCACAGGACCAGTTGCATGGACTTCCCAGGTGCTGAACGAGTAGCTCATCACACCGGTGAGCCCGGTTACGGAGTCGCCCCCACGGAGGGTGTTCCCGATACCGAGGAACGGCGTTGGGAAGAAGTTCGACCACGATATTCCGTCGTCGAGTTCAATCCGATTCAAGCTGTTGGCTGCCTGGAGCGCATCAGCTGCAGCTCCGGGGGCCAGAACGTTCGTAGGAATGTCGAGTCGGGCGCTGCTTGAGAGCATCACCTGACCGTATTGACCAAGCGTGTAGGTCTCAGTTGCGTAGAGCTTCTGCGACCAATGAACACTCATGCCTTCGATGGCTTCGAGCTCATTGGCACTCGCCAGAGGCAACGAAGCCGTGGCTGGTGTCACAACCGCGCCGGTTCCGGTAACAGTGACCGATTCGACGCTCTCGATTTGAGTTAGCCCGAACTGGTCATCAACAACGCCGACAACCTTCACGACGTCACCCATGTTGACGTTCGTAAACGAACTGCCCTCAAAGACGAAGATGCCCTCTGAGGTCAAAGCATCGCTGTCAGCGTCTGAATCCTCTTCCTGAACAAAGAAGCCTCCAAGACCAGGGAAGCCTTGAAAGTCTCCGACGACAACAGCTTCGACCTCGACCTTGACTCCGTCAAGATTGTGCGCGCCGGAACTGCCTTGGATCTCGTGGATAAACACAGGAACCGCAGGAACAGGAGGAAGCACACAGTTCTCGGCTCCAGGAGTCGGAACAAACTGGGTATACGTGCCCGTGTTTCGGTTGCCGCCGGTACCGTTCGCACACCGTTGGTTTGAGTGCCCGTCACCGTCGCCGCCACCACGCTCATTCACCTGAGGCTGGCCGGCGTTCAAGAGGGCAAGCAACGCAGCATCGTCGCCGTCACTCGTGTCATAGACAAGCGCATCCACAATGACGGAACTGCCCGGAATCGCGGTGTCATTGGGGTAGTTCACGGCATCGTCCGCAAGAAGGGCGACAGCATCCGCGCCATTCTGAATTCTGTGCGCGCCGCCCCCGAGGCCGACGTCACAGTTCGCGACATTGGCTGTGTCCGTACAGATCACGAAGTAGCCGCTGGCATTCGTTGAGAATCCGTCTAGGTCGAGGGTTGGCGTGTAAGAAGCATCGTCCGACCCGTTGAACATCACAATCGACAGTCCATCAAGAGACTCTGCACCACCACTCACTGCATATAGCTCGATGAATTCATCGGTATCCGTGGCCGTATCAGCATCGACCTCGTTGATGATGACGTCGGCGACGGCACTCGGAGGAGCTGTCGTCGTGGTGGTACTGGAGGTCGTCGTCGTGGTCGTCGTGACCCCGCATCCGGTATGCGAACCGAGGCCCGCCGAATCGTTCTGCGGATAGCCGTCCCATTCGGTCGCCGGGTCATACGGATCGGTTGGGTCGGTGTCGCCGGAGCACACCGACGACATGCGTCGGATCGTGTTCTCGCCTGTCGATGCATCTCCGGTGCCCCACTCGGACCCTGGATCCTCTCCAACGCGACCAATCGAGTCAATAATCACACCGCTCTTCTTGAGGACAAGTGCGTCGTCACCGTTGTAGAACGTCAGCGAGCTCTGCAGGTCCGCCTCTGCGAGAATCGCAGCGTTTGCACCGGAGTTCGCCACAACGTATACGTCATCGACATCGATCGTACCGGTGAGATCAGTGGTTGAGCTCGGGGTAGCCGCGCCATTGTTGTACCGCTCGACCGTGTAGGGAGCGAGATCGACAGACCCACCTGTGCCATTGAAGATCTCAACTGCCTTGTTATTCGAGGAGCCTTCGATGTACTCGGAGAAGAAGATGTCTGCAGTGACAGCCCCGGCAGCGGTGAGCGGCAGAACCGCGAACAGCATGGCCAGGACGGAGGCAACAGCAAGCAAAGAACGTTTTCGCATCGGGGTATCCCTCATTCAATCGATGACTTGCCACCCAGCGTGGTGGCCTGGCTTCGACAGTAGTCATCTCCGCGTCGCCATGTAGGCCGACCGGCCTAGGGATTTCGCGACCCCTCTACAGGAGCCTTCGATAGCGCAAAAGGGACCGCTCGACGTCGGCCAGAAGGGTCTCGAGGACGACCGCCGAGACGGTGTCGTACCCGTTGATGTGGCTCTGGAAGTCGAGCCCGCCACCGGAACAGACCGCATCGGTGAGTGCACAAACATCGAGCGTCAGCGGTCGTATGTGAGCGGCGAGAGGTTCGCTGCCAAGAGCCCCTATCCCGTCGAGGTTTCCGAAGCGAAAGACACCGAGTTGGAGTGTGTCTCGGGATGGATCAGCGAGGAGCACGACCGAGGCGATGCGGTCTACTGGGGGCCTTCCTGCCATGGCCGCCTTCACGACCTGAGACCCCTGTGAGTACCCGACCAGGACGATCGACGTGCCGGGACACCGCTGTCCGAGGTCGTCAAGGACCGCAAGGAGGTTCGCTGCACCCGTCTGCACCGACCGGTTGTAGTCACCATTGAAGAGCGCAAGGCCGAAGTTGTCGGAAATTGAAACCGCGGGGTAGTCGAGTGCAACGCTTGACACGGTGCCACCGAGTTCGGACACACCAACGGTGACCTCATCGACCACGGCTTGCACCTGGTCTCCGTATCCGATCTGCCCTGACCCACGAGCACCGACCACAGCGACATCCGAGCACCCGTCAACAGCACTCGGCGCTAGCGGAGCAAGCAAGGACAAAGCCATGGAAACGGCGACGATCAGCATCCATTGAGCGTACGTGGCGACGTTGAATACCGCGCCGAACCAGGGCTAGCCGGTCACTTCCCCACGGACCAACGCCGCGCTGAACGGATACAGCTCAGCGGTAAACAGGCCCTCCGCCACGAAAGGGTCGGCCTCCATAAACCGTCGAGCATCATCCTCGGACTCAGCATCGAAGATCACAACTGCAGGACCCTCGTCACCGAGGGGTCGACCAGCGAGAATCACCGTTCCATCGATGGTCGCCTGTCGGAGCCGGAGGTAATGCTCGGATGCTGTCCGTTCGTCCTGAGAAGTCCACGCCGACGGATCCTCACGCAGAGGGCGGTCCGCTGGACCAAACACATACATGTATTGGTTCGCCATCGGGCCATCGTATTCCCCTGACCGCGCCTGCGAAACCCCTACCCGATAGACCACTGCTTCATGAACCTCCACACGGTCGATGAGTCAATCTCAGTCGAGATCTCCCCGGCGATTCGTCCGAGACCAGGGTCACCGTTTGGCCAGGTGTGTCCGCCGCCGATCACCGACAGCACCACGACCTCCACGCCTCCATCGCACCGAGACCACGTCCGGCGCTGAACCGCTGTCCGATCAGGCTGGTCGTCGACGATCGGTCCATCCGTCCCAGACCCACAACCATTGGTTCTCGCCCACACCTCGGCACTCTCAACAGCGCCAAGCTTCAAGTCCTGGCTCGTGAGACAGGCCCGGCCCGACGTGTCGAATGTCCAGCAGGGGTCGTCGGTTCCATGAATCTGCATCACAGGGACCGGCCGCGACGGCGAACAGTCCGCACCTGTTGAGTATTGGTTCGATCCTGCCACCGCGACGATGGCGGCGAACACATCTGACCGCTCGCAGGCCAGGCGATGGCTCATCGCAGCACCATTCGACAACCCCGTGACGTAGACGCGCGAGGAGTCGACATTGAGCCTTCGAGAGAGGTCACCCAAGACCGCGTCGAGGTATGCCACGTCGTCGATCCCGTTCTCACACGACTTGCCAGACGAGCAGTTCCACCCGCCGACCCCTCCACCGGCATTCCATGTCCTGAGCGCAAGCAACGATCGAGGTGAATACCCGTTTGGATACACCGTCACGAATCCCTCAGCCTCTCCGACTCCATGGAGACACAGAGGATCGTCAACGTCACCTCGTGGACACGTCGATGTCGGGTCTGCCTTGCCTCCACCGCCATGCAGTTCGACGACAACGGGCACGGGGCCCCCGTCGTAGCCGGTCGGGACGAACGCGAGATATGGCCGATCGGGATAGCCATCGACGGCACAGGTTCCGCTCTCGCCCACAGCAACGCATGGCTCTGAGGCGTCGCCGCCACGGTCAGAGCACGCAGCGAGAAGCAATACAACGCCGAGGAGCAATCCGCCTCCGAGTATGAATCGTCGTCTCATGACCACATCGTACGAAGCCGACATGAGTGGAATATGAGTCACCGGTAGGCGTTGAACACACGGCACCACATACAAAGGATTGAAATGAGCGACTGGAACGCAGGAATCATCGACGAATTCAGGGCGAACGACGGCAAGGTCGGAGGCATGTTCGAGGGAGCTCCACTCGTGATCGTGGCCACGACCGGCGCAAAGTCAGGCCAGGAACGTCTTGCTCCTCTCATGTCGAGACACGAAGACGGCCGCACATTCGTGTTCGCCTCGAAGGCTGGGGCGCCAACGCACCCCGACTGGCTCCACAACATTCGAGCGAACAACGCCGTTCAGGTTGAGGCTCCTGGCGATTCCTACGACGCAACGGCTATCGAACTCGGCGAACCGGAACGCACCGAGATCTACACCCGCCAAGGGGAAGAGTGGGCCCAGTTCGCCAAATATCAAGAGGGCACGGACAGGGTCATCCCTGTCATCGAACTCGTCCGGCGATAGCAACCCCACACCGCCATGTCACAGTGGCGTTGTAAGTTGGACGCATGGCAGTTGAGCAGGCAGTGTGACCACCGATTCGGTTCGAACGCGAATCAAGCCGACGGCCGGTGTCGGCGGAGCTGAGATCGGCCGATGCCTGACCAAGGCGCATCATGACCGATTCACCCCCGCGGTGTCCCAACCGGACCCCGTCGCCGATCGGCGTGCCCGAGACGGGATCGACCACGAAGCCCGCATCGTCACCGCGATCCTGGACACCTTTGAGGGCTCCTTCGTGGACCTGCGAAGGGGAGCGAACGTATACGAGCGCACCACCCAGGCGCTGAATGAACGCGTAGAACTGATCGTCGGCGGTCGCATCACCACGGCCGACGGCCGGCTCGTCGGCGCACCCGACATTCTCGTACTGACCCCGGATGGGTATGCCCCCATCGAGATCAAGGGACACCTCATTATCGGCAACGAAGGACCGCGTTGTGGCGTCGCCCCACTCGCCGACTTCCACACGATTCCCCCGATAGATGAAGAGACACCTGTCAGATTCCGCGGCAACCGCAAGCGGGATCTCTACCAAGTGGCGCACTATTGGCGAATCCTCGACGGACTTGGGCACGCAATAGGTCCGGCAATGGGCGGCGTCATCGGAACGGAAGACCCACCACTCTGTGCGTGGGTGGCCCTCGATACAGAAGACCGGTCCCTTGTAGCCAAGACAAGCGACCGAACCGACGAGTTGCTCAATGCCCTCGAGGAAGGACTAGCTGACCCGAGCACGCCCTCTGTTGACCCGTTCTGGCGAGGGGAATGTGGAGGATGTGTGTGGCACGACCTTTGCCATGCCCAACTCACGGAACGGAACGATCCAACACTGCTTCAGGGCATCGACGCTGCCTCCCGAGCAACCCTGGCTGAGGCTGGGATTACCACGATCGAGGGGGTTGCCGGCCTCTCTGCCGACACCGACCTCGTGCGCGAAGGCTCCGTCATACTTCAGGCACGGGCCAGAACCTTTGGAGGGCTCCTCAGACGTGACGCCAGCGACCGGCCCGTCGATGTCCCTTCTCCCAACAGGCAGGTCGACTTCGACATTGAGACCTATAGGGGCCGGATCTACCTCGCCGGATTCCTCGAAACCGTCGAGGGGAGTACGAGTTTTGACCCTGTGGTCGATTGGAGCGGCGCCGAGGGCTCTGAACGACGTCTGATCGGCGAACTCTTCGACAGGCTCGCCGCCTACGCCCATGCCGATACGAAGGTGTTCTACTGGACGGGCTACGAGCCAACGACACTTGCGCGTGCGGCGGCAACCCATGACTTGCAGATCCCGGGGTATGACACGGTCGGTGAGTGGTTCGATGCACACGCCATCGACCTGCACCGATGGACCAAGGATCGATTCATTTCCCCATTCGGATACGGCCTGAAAGCGGTCGCACCGCTCTGCGGATTCACCTGGCGCGACGACGACCCTGGAGGTCAGCAGTCTGAGCTTTGGTACGAGGACATGGTCGCGGGTGACGTCGAACTGAAAGACCGCCTCCTCGCCTACAACGAAGACGACGTCGAAGCGCAGCTGGTCATCCGACGATGGATCGTCGAACAAGACACGGGAGCTGGACCCGGAACAGCCATCCCCTCCGTTATGGCGTGGCCACTGGACTGACATCCACGCCAAGGGTGTTCAGCGACTGTCCCGCAATATGCCACGCTCGGTAGGCTGATGGTGACGAAACCGCACCCGGTGGAAGTCAGTGAGGGGATATGACCTGGGGCCCGATTCTCGCAGCGTTGCTGTCGGCCCTCGTACCAGGGGCCGGACAGCTCTACGCCCGCAAACCGCTCAGAGCCGCGCTCTTCTTCTTGCCGACCGTCGGGCTCGTCGGTGCCACCTACTACTTCCTCGACCTTGGAACGATTGGCATGGCGGGTTTGCTGGTCAGGCCATCGTTCCTGACCGGTCTTCTCGCCCTCGACGTGATTCTCCTCGTCTGGCGCACGGCCGCAGTCATCGACGCGTTCATGTTGACCTCGGACGACTCCGACCGCAGCTGGGCCATGGTGCCAATGGCGCTCCTCCTGCTCGCCGTTGCGGTGCCGCACCTGGTCACCTGGAACTACGGAACCGACACGCTTGATGCACTGACAACCACCTTCGTCGCAGCGCCGGCCGACGCCCAGTTCGGACCACCTGTCGGCACCGTACGGATCCCTTATCCGGCTGTTGGCGGCCCCGACGGCGAACCCGCTGGTCCCCAGATCACACGGACGGTGTACCGCGAACACGCCAGACCGGCTGTCTTCCGTTCAGGCATCGGTGACCCGGATGCCGTCAGTGTTTGGATCGACATTGCAAACGATGTCATCGTTGCTCCCCCCTATGAGCAGCCTGAGAACCCACTCGACAAGGACCGGCTCACAATATTGCTCGTCGGCGGGGACGCCGGTCCAGGCCGGGAAGGACTACGGACAGATTCAATGAACGTGGTCACAATCGACCTCGTAAGCGGCGAGGCCGCCGTGTTCGGATTCCCGAGAAACTTCAAGCTGATGCCACTCCCGAATCGGTTCAAGAAGTCGTTCGTCGACCTCGAGGAGCGTGTCATCGAAAAGGACCTCACGGACCTCGACGAGGACGGGTATCCAGACACGTGGTACGACCAGGACGGCGATTTGATACCCGACGAGCCGCCATTCGAGTCGTGTGAGTGCTTCCCAGAGATGCTGAACAAGGTACGCCAATACACCGTCGACTGGACAAGGACGTACCCGTACTCACCGGACCCAGGGCTGTCGGCGCTCAAGGACGTGCTCTCGAACGCAATGGACCTCCCCATCGACTACTTCCTCATGGTTGACATGGGCGGGTTCGTCGATCTCATCGATGCAATCGGCGGCGTCGACGTCCTCGTCAAAGAGCCGTATCACGTGACGGTGTCCTCACCAGAAGAGGGCCAGCCGAAAGCAAGCATCAACGTCGAGCCAGGCATGAATCACCTCGACGGCCTCGAAGCTCTTGCATACTCGCGCTGGCGAATAGGTTCGTCTGACTACCACCGGATGCGTCGCCAGCGATGCCTCGTGCGAGCGGCTGCCACGCAGACCGACACGATCACCCTCATCAAGGCCTACCCCACAATCCTCGACCTGATGAGGGAATCGATCACCACCGACATCCCAATCGAAGCCCTCCCGGATCTCGTGTGGGCAGCAGGCCAGATCGACCTCAACAACGTGGCGACCGTCGGCTTCATACCACCGACCTACAACACCGGACGCACCCCTGCGAACTTCCCGATACCGAACGTCGACCGCATCCGCTGGAAAGTGCGACAAGTCATCGAAAACGGTGTCGAAGCCCAGTCCTCCTCAGGCACAAGCGAGTGCTCCTGACCGAACCAGTCCTCGTACCCTGGGTTCTGTAGCGGGTCTGATAAGACTCACAGCCCACAGAATGAAGCCGACGGCCGATGTCACCCTTGTCCGACAGCGGCGAGGTGCTCTCCGTGCAGCTCAAGGTATTCGGCGAGCCACTCCTCATCGACATGCCCCCACTGATCCTCAACAGGAACTCCCGGCACGATCCATGCATGAAGCATCTCACCGGTTTGTGGCACATTGATCGATCCGACCGGACAATTTCCAAAGGGTGATTCCAACCCGGCAATCGTCATGGGGAGCAGCCCGAAGCAGATGTTCTCGTGTGCGTGCCAGAGCATGATCGGGCCGCCGTTGGTTGGACCTCTGCCGTTGAATCCATCCATCTCGAACATCACCCCGACCAACACCGGGCCGTACGGCGACTCTGCATAGATCAGCGACTCGGGATAGGACGGATCAAGGATTCGACCGTCCCCGATCAGTGCAGGGTTCTGGGCGTGATGATCGGAGCCACGGATGACGCCGACCTGGTAGCCGGCTTGTTCGGCGACCGCTGGATCGCGGTACCTCTCCGTCGCAACCACAAGATCAGCGTGGAGGTCACTCGCGAAGTGAGACTCCTCTGGCGTAGGTTCGAGACGCTCGATGTATGGGACGAGCGTGCCAGGAGCCGGGTACTCGCCACCGTGATGCCCACCGTCCGCGCCCACGGTCACAAAGGCTCCAACGAATCCGGCAAGGGCGGTGACTGCGACCAGCGACACAACTCCAACAGGAGCCATGCGGCGCCAGCGCGAGCTTGATGCCGCTGGCACTGCGAGCATGGCCAAAGCAAGGATCTCAAGCAACTTCGTGACCATCCCAAGTTGGTCTGCAGGCGCACCGAGCACCCAGAATGCTGCAATCGAACCGACAACAATCGAGACCGACAAACGGGGACGGACGTTCTTAGCAATCCACCACCCGGCGAGTGCCAACGCCAACGCACCCACGGCGTACAGCACGGTATAGCCACTCGGTTCGTGCGTGAACACAAGGACGGCGTGGAGGAGAGCCGAGTACCAAACGGCTACCGCCGCAACCCGCCGCGTCAACGACGCACCTGAGAAGGCCGCTACAACAGCAGACGCCCGACGACCGCCGCGAGCGGCAAGTCGACGCACCGTGATCATTGACAGCCATATCAGAAGCGGGGCGATTACCACGAGGAGCGCGGCGAAGGTGTGCTCGTCGACGACCGCGTACAACGGACTGCCTACATAGTCGCCAGGCTCGAAGCCCTCGAGAACGGTGGTGCGGACGGCACCTTCCGATGTTGGGATGACGATTGGATCGTCGGTGTGAAAGAAGAGACCCATTTCGATTCCTTTCAGACGAGGGCGTCAAAGCGCGCCGGTTCGACAACGAGTCGTTGCTCTGGTTCGGTCTGGAGTTGCTCAGCTGACGGGCCCACAAACTCGCCCTTCGATCTCCGAAGCAGACGAAGCATGGTGATGGGAAGGACAAAGCCGACGATCAGCGGCACAAGCCCCGGAAGGGTCGATGCAAGGATCATGGTGAGAACGAGATCGAGCGTGGCGAGCACGATGAGACCCCACTCGGACCACAGCGTGACTCGCCGGGCCCATCGGCGTCGACGCCGAAGCCCCCGACCAGCGAAGAACGCAAGAACGGTGGCTGCCGTGGTGAGAACGAACGGAACCGCAATCGCAGGGCCGGCGAAGGCGAAGAACAGGAGGGACTCGATGGCGACCACAACGAGCAACGCTGCTTGCACGAGCACGATGGCCCACATGAGGTCGATTAGGTCCGATGGTGAACGGTTGGTGTTGGTATCCATGACACAAGAATCGTGCCTTCACATGAGGTTCAGATTGGTCGGAAATGAGCCGACGATGAGAACTAGCCGAGCGGCAATGTCATCGTGAAGACAGCACCGTGGTCGGCTGCGTTCTCTACGCCGATCGATCCGCCGTGATTGACCATGATTGATCGCGCAATCGCTAGGCCGAGCCCGTAGCCGGTACCGGTGCGGGATATGTCAGCCCGATGGAACCGTTCGAACACCCGCGACATCTCCGCCTCGGGTATCCCTGCGCCGTCATCGGCGACCGTGATGACGGCGCCGACATCGGTCGTGGTCGCCGCAATCGAGACATGGTCTCCGCCGTGCCGGTCAGCGTTGTCCACCAGAATCCAAAGCACCTCGGCGAGCGCCGTCGAATCGGCCCATACGACAATGCCGGCTGGCACATCCGTGGTGACCTCGATTGCCAGGTTCCGTGCCCTCCTCGCTACAGACCCGACGAGGCCATCGAGTTCCACAGGACCGGGATCGATGGCCGCAACGCCGTCTACATCGGCTCTTGCGAGTGTGAGGAGTCGATCCACGAGCCCACTCATCCGGGTCGCCTCAGTGCGGATGTCCTCGGTGGCGTCGAGCCGATCATCGGCATCCGCGCCGGGCTTCTCAATAAGGAAGCCCGAGTTGGCGAGGATTGATGTGAGTGGGGAGCGAAGTTCATGAGATGCGTCGGCGATGAACCGCTTCTGGCTTTCGATGGTCAGGTCTCGGTCTCGTGTGGCCTGT
>Ga0070727_10003035_pt1 | contig 15624 bp, 14 predicted proteins | sample tdAd472_FD_66722 | JGI IMG/M metagenome (GOLD analysis project Ga0070727, IMG submission 66722) | Marine sediment microbial communities from the Atlantic coast under amendment with organic carbon and nitrate - tdAd47.2 | ecosystem: Environmental > Aquatic > Marine > Coastal > Sediment | place...
TTCCTCAAGCCCCACAGTATGCCGCCAATGGTAAAAGCCATAATGGATTCATATAAAGGAGTAGGGTAAACAGCAGGGTTAAGTCGATGACAATAGTTTCCCGTACAACCTTCGATGGGTATGCCTTCATTGAGTACATTCTGAGGATAATCATAGGCCCACAACCAATCGGGTAAAAACCACCAACTGGGTTGCGCCAAGGCTGTAATTCCCCAGTCGCCATCTCCTGAGAAGTGACACCCTAATCGACCAATACCATATCCAATAATTAGTGCTGGAGCCACCGCATCCATTACTTGTACTAAAGGGATTTTTTTCAAGCGGAGATAATAAGCTACACTGAAAAAACCGACAATCAAACCGCCATAAATTGCTAATGCACTACCGGATAAGAAAGTGTTGACCGGGTCTTTGAAGAAAGTAGGCAAGTCTTCTATTAGTGCAAAAACCTTAGCCCCTATCACACCCGAAATAGCAGCGATCATGGTGATGTCGCCAATCCGATCATGCGGGTAAACCGTCACGGTTTGTATTCCCGTCGCTGTTGCCTTTTTTCGCTGTCCATCCCAGTATTTCAATCCTACCATCAATCCAACTCCAAGTAAGCCAAACAGCCAGCTACCCTCTCCAGATAGTAAAAAGCCAGCTGGGTCTTTTTGAAAAAGCTCAAAGTTGGTAGCGATTCCATATCCCTTAAATCCCAGGATAAAACCAAATACGGCATTGGAGAAAAGGTCCCACCATGAATTGGTTTTACGGGTATCCACTTGTACCTGTGTGGGCAGTAAACGCCCCTCATCCGCTTTTCTTTTCAATTCTTTATACAAGAAGAAAGCGGCACCAAGAATGGCTAATACCAAAAAGAAACCAAAGGTCTTAAAAACGCTAGTCCAATTGTCTACCGGTGTTCCAAAGACAGCATGAAAGAAGTAAGAAAGATCGGGATACATATTAATGGAAATGGATGAGTGGCAAAAATAGGAAAATCCTGCCAGCGATTTTCCCCTGTTTATGTAGACAGGAATTATCCTTTGATACCTACCTGCTGATAAGTCACCATTTATCCTCCGGTGGGACGGTGAAAAAACTAGACTTATAGCTACTTCATTTTAACAAAAAATTAAAAAAATCGATTTGAAGCTTGACAAGTTGGCTGGTTTGCCCTACATTTGTACTGTATTAGTTAAGTAGTACACTAAATCACTAACCAACTATGATACAATTAACAGACCTCTCATTTGCCTATACAAAAGGCCGTCCTTTGTTCGAGGGGTTGCAATTGTCCATACCTGGCGGCAATATTTACGGTTTACTAGGAAAGAACGGAGCAGGGAAGACCACACTCCTTAGCTTGATTTCAGGGCTGTTGTTTCCTACCCAAGGTAGCTGTGAGGTGATGGGATACACACCAAGTGAGAGAGCCCCTTCTCTATTAGCGGACTTATTTTTTATCCCGGAGGAGTTACATATTCCTTCCCTTAAGATAAAAGCTTTTGTAGATATTTATGCCCCTTTCTATCCAAAGTTTGATCGGGCACAATTTGAAAATCTACTGGCAGAGTTCAAACTGGAAGATGATCGAAAACTGACAAAGCTGTCTTATGGACAAAAAAAGAAAGTGATGTTGTGTTTCGGTTTAGCCACTAACTGTCGCTTATTGATTCTGGACGAGCCTACAAATGGCCTTGACATTCCATCCAAAACGCAGTTAAGAAAGATTCTGGCAGGAGCCATCTCTGACGATCGTACTTTTATTATTTCTACCCACCAGGTGAGAGACCTAGCTAACTTGATGGATCCGATTATCATTATCAATGAAGGCAAGATTATCTTTCAAGAATCCCTGGAGTCGATCAATAATAAATTACAATTTCAATTGGAATATAGGGAACCTGGCCCGGAGCAAGCCATCTATGCCGAGCGGGTACCTGGTGGTTATATGACCATCAACCCTCAAAATGGAGAGGGTGAAGAAGAAGTGGATCTGGAAGTTTTATTTAATGCTGTGATCGAAAAGACCAGCTATTTCACTGACCTATTTAAAACCGACTACAATTATGCAAGTGAATAATATATTTGATCCACGGCGGTTTTGGTTGCTCCTGAAAGAGGAATTTCGTTTAGAATACAAGCGCTACCTATTGGGTTTAGGCGTGGTCTTTGGTGGCTTATTTATCATCTGGTGGGCCAATGGCTTAAATAGTATTGTACAGGAAAGGCAATTGGAAGAGTTCCATTACATCTGGTTTGCGATTATCCTGATCGGTGGCGGTTCTTTTTTCACCAGTTTAGCTTTCACCCAATTGGGCACAAAACCGACTCGACTATTCTACCTCAACCTACCGGCCTCGACTTTAGAAAAGTTTAGCACAAAGTGGTTAGTCACGGCTATTATTTATCCGCTGGTTATTTGGGGATTGTATTTGGTGTTTTCTTGGTTCGTCAATAAGGTACATATCGGCTATACGGATGGAAAAGTATTTACCGTTCTACCTGCTTTCGGAAGTACGACCTGGATATTCATGAAAATCTACCTGGTGGTACAATCTACCTTTTTGTTAGGCGCTGTGGTCTTTCACCGATATGCCATTTTCAAAACCGCTTTTTCTATCTTGATATTACAAGCATTCTTAGTGCTATTTGTCTATATATGTTTGCGAGTTATTTTTCCAGAAATGTTTGTTGGCTGGTCGGCTTCTGAGCCACCCGATCATGTCTATAACTTCACCGATACTTTCAAGACCTTTGTTGAAGAACGTATGGAAGGAGTTCTAGAGCGTATATTTTGGATTGCCGTAGCCCCTGCAATGCTCATTATCGGCTTTTTTAAACTCAAAGAAAAAGAGGTGTAAGATGGATTTCAAAAGACAAAAAGCAATCTACATTCAAATAGCCGACTATCTTCTCGAAAACATCCTAGCTGGTGTTTTAGCAAAAGGGGACAAGGTACAGTCGGTGAGGGAGATGGCGGCTACCGTACAAGTCAATCCAAATACGGTAGTGCGCTCCTTCAATTATCTACAGGATCGGGGAATCATCGTCAATCAAAGAGGAATAGGATACTTTGTCGCGGATGATGCCCTGGAGAAGACACAAGCACTGAAACGAGAAATATTCATACAACAGGAGTTACCCGAAGTGTTCAAAATGATGAACCTTTTGAACATGTCTTTTGAAGATATCAAGAAAATATACCAGCGTCAGGCCAATGGAGCAGGAGCCCAGTAACTGACAATAAGAAATCACCCGACTAAAGATTTTATCACTATGACTGTTATTTTTTCTATCATTCTGTGGTTGCTTTGGACTTTGTTTTTTGGCTTTGCACCCAATTCGTAAGTAAGCACCCACGTATTTGGCGGTAGCGGAAGTGGGACATTATTCATCGTTTCCACTTCCGATTCTCGCTACCCAAAGGAAGGAGATAGCTTTCTTCAGCTCATTAATAATAAGTGAAAAATGAAAACCAGTAATAGATTATTAGTTGCTTTTGTAAGCTTTATCATGGTTGGTATCCTAAGTTTCCTAGTCATTGCTAGGATGAACGCAGAGGTGGCAACACCAGGGCAAAAAGCGCATTCTGATGATCAGCCGCTACAAGGTAATGGGCGTCTTGGTCTGGATACCAGAACAATCCCTGCATTTGAGAGTATAGCCTTACATGCTAATATGGATGTAGAGCTGACGAAAACGGCAGGCCCTTTAGAGATAACGGCAGAGGATAACATTTTTGCCCAAATCGTAACGGTGGTAGATAAAGGTTGCCTTCATATCCATTGGGCGAAGGGACGTTGGGTCAATCGCACTCTTCCGGTCAATATCAAAATCCCATTTGAAACCCTTTCCTCAATTGAACTAAATGATAATGGGTTTATTCGACTTACCGATACACTACAAAATGATTCACTAAAACTCTTTAACCGAGGTAATGGCGATATGTCACTTGAGCATTTGGCTATCGAACACCTGTCTACTCAAATAGAAGGTAATGGCGATATAGAAATTGGCGGCGAGGCAGCAGAACTCAAACTGAAGATTTATGGATCAGGCGATTTTGATGCGCAAGCCTTGCAAGTGCAAGTGGTTGACATTCACACCGAAGGAAAAGGAGGAGCAAGACTACAGGTACAAAAACGGATTGATGGATCGATAAGAGGATCAGGCCATATCAAATTTACAGGGCCTGCAGAGATGAATGTTACTAAAGGGGGGAATGGCCGACTTATCCGACTCGATTAGAGTCAGTCTAACTCCAAGCAAGGAACCTAGATAAGTACGAGGCCCTTACTGCTAGTGGCCATCTATTTTACAAGCATTTTCAAAACAATCTACCTATGAAAGCCCTGAATTTGTCACAAATTCTGAAAGTCATCCTATTCTATTTACTGATGACAATTCCCTTTTTAGGGATGATCTTGAGTGGTCAATCGGAAAATGCCCCGGCGACAGCCACTGCTTATGAAGCCATCCTTCAAAAGTCCTTTGATGGTTATGAATCTGGTGCTGCCGCCATCGTGACCAAAGGAGCAAAAGTGCTTTACAAAGGAGCTACTGGATATGCCAATATGGAGTTGGGAGTAGAGATGAAAGCTGAGCATGTTTTTCGTATTGGTTCTATCACCAAACAATTTACAGCCGTAGCTATTATGCAGCTGGAAGAGCAAGGTAAGTTGTCTATTCAAGACCCTATTACGAAGTTTATTCCGGATTATCCAAGCCAGGGAAAGACGATCACCGTAGAGCATTTACTGACACATACTTCAGGTATTAAAAGCTATACCAATATGGAAGTATTTAAAAGTATGTTCCGCAAGGATCTTAGCCCAATGGAAATAGTCGATGTTTTTAAGGACGAACCGATGGAGTTTGCCCCAGGAGAACAATTCAACTATAATAACTCAGGCTATATTCTATTAGGTGTCATTATTGAAAAGGTCAGTGGTCTATCTTATGCCGATTATATTCAGCAGCATATTTTTGATCAATTAGGTATGCAAAATTCCTACTACGGGAATTTCGGCCAGCTTATTCCCAATCGAGCAGCTGGTTACCAAGGACGAAAAGGAAATTACCAGAATGCTGATTATTTGAGCATGACACTTCCTTATGCAGCAGGTTCTTTATTGTCTAATGTAGATGATTTACACAAATGGATACGGGCGGTTCATGCCCACAAACTGGTCAGTAAGAAAAGTCTGGATCGCGCCTTTTCACCCTATAAACTAACAAGTGGAGAATTCTCTCAATATGGCTACGGATGGGGACTCGGCAATATGTATGACCGTCCTGTTATAGAGCATGGTGGTGGAATCAACGGTTTTCTAACCGCATCTATGTATCTGCCCGAAGATGAAATCTTTGTAGCTGTATTCTCTAATTGTAATTGTAAAGATCCAGAAGAGACTGCGAATAAGTTGGCTGCCTTGGCTATTGGCGAACTAAAAAATCTAACGAAGGTAGCCGTCGATGAAGCCACTTTAGACCAGTACGTTGGTATTTATGAAACAGAAGAAGGGCGCCAACACAAAATGGTCAGAGAAAACCAACAATTGTTTACCATGAGCGGAGGTGGGAATCGATATGAGTTGTTCCCCTTAGGCAAGGACGAATTCTTCTTTAAAGACGAAATACGTACCGTTCGGTTTGTAAGGAATGGTGATGGCGAGGTGACTAAGGTTCGAGCCTATGAACGAGGCACCTTACAAGGGGAAGCGCAGCGAACAGCAAAGGAAGTGGTGGTAGAAAAAGTCATTTCTCTTCCGCTTAACACCCTAAAAGAATATCTAGGTAGCTACGACATGGGGCCTTTCAAGCTTCACTTTACGCTAGAAGACGGCAAATTGTTTGGCAAACCAGATGGAGATGAAAAGGCTGAGTTGATGGCCACAGCTAAAGATGAATTCTTCTTGAAGGTAGTCGATGCGCAGGTAAGCTTTATACGTGAAAACGGGAAAGTGAAATCCGTTAAGGTTGTGCAAGGCGATGCAAAATTTCAAGGCGATAGATTAAGCAAAAAAACGGAAGCTAAAGCGGCCGTAAGCGCACCGGCTATGGATCTCCAAAAATATACAGGAGTATATGAATCGGAAGGACAACAGCTGACTGTCACCTTAGAGGATGGCTATTTGTACGGACAGCCAGGTGATGATAGTAAGGAAAAAATGATTCCCAAAGCAAAAGATCGGTTTGAAGTAAATACCCTCGATGGCGATCACATTAAGATCGAATTCAGATGGGCAGATGAAAAGGTTAAAGAAATCCACCTATTGCTTGGTAATGGTAATGAGATGGTGGGAAAGAAAATAAAATAACCTGCATCTGTTTTTAAGTAAAAACACCCTTTTAACCCTAAAAAAAGCTATATCATGACAGCCCTAAATGTTAATCTCGCTTTTCGTCTATTATTGTCCTCCTTGCTTTGTTTTTCACCCTTCGGACTTTCGCAGGTGGTAGCACAAAGTGGAACGGAATCAGCTGCCTATGAAGCTATTCTAGCGCAAGAATTTGGAGCTTACCAATCTGGTGCTACAGCTATTGTGACAAAAAATGGGGAGTTACTTTATCGAGGAGCGATAGGGATGGCAGATATAGCATTGGGGGTAAAAGCATCTCCGGAGCATGTTTTTCGGATTGGATCTATCACCAAACAGTTTACTGCCGTAGCGATACTTCAGCTGGAAGAGCAAGGGCGGTTATCGGTTACCGATCCTATTACAAAGTACATTCCTGACTATCCTACACAAGGACACCATATAACGATAGAGCACTTGTTGACTCATACATCCGGCATTAAGCACTATACGGGTATGTCTGAATTCAGCCATGTAGCTGGCAAGGATTTGACACCAATGGAGATTGTATCGGTATTTAAGGATCATCCCATGGAGTTCAAACCTGGCGAAAAATTCTACTACAACAATTATGGTTATACCCTATTGGGAGTTATTATTGAGAAAGTAAGTGGAATGTCTTTCGCTGATTATATCCAGCAAAATATCTTTGAGCCATTAGGCATGTCGCATTCATGTTATGGCGATGATACATCGCTTTTATCCATGAGAGCGGCTGGCTACCAGCAAAAAAATGGAGCGTATGCCGATGCTGATTTTTTAAATATGACACTTCCGTATGCAGCGGGTGCCTTACTGTCGAATGTTGATGATTTATACAAATGGAATCAAGCCCTTCATACTAATAAAATCTTGAGTCAGAAAAGCCTTCAAAAGGCAATGACAGCTTATACCTTGAACGATGGAACTACCACTGCCTATGGCTATGGGTGGAAACTAGGCGAAATATATAAGCAGCCAGTTATCGAACATGACGGCGTAATCCAAGGTTTTCTCTCAGCCGCTATGTATTTACCTGCTGAGAAGGTATTTGTCACTGTCTTTTCCAATTGCGAATGTAAAGATCCTTGGGTTGCAGCTAATAAAATGGCCGCTTATGCCATTGGTGAATTACCCGTGTTAGCTCCAAAAGCCTCAAAAGAAACCGATCTAAGTCAGTATACTGGCATCTACGAAATCTCTAATGATCGCAGTCAAAAAGTAACGGCAGAGGGACAGCAGCTGTATATCACTTATACAGGGGGGCAGCGTCATGAAATTTACCCCGATGCTAAAAGAGCAGACCAGTTTTTCTTTGAAGATGGTTTAATGGGAATTCACTTCATTAGGAACGAAGCAGGTAAAGTAGTCACAGCGCTAACTACCCAAAGAGGGCGATCTCAACATAAAGCCACCCGTACTTCAGAAGTAGTAGAGACGCAGAAAGCGATACAGCTTGACCCTGCTTTGCTCCAAGTCTATGCCGGAACCTATGACATGGGGCCTTTCAAACTATCCTTTACTGTAGAAAATGATAAAATCTTCGGGCAGCCAGGAGGGGCAAGCAAGGAAGAGTTGTTTGCCAAAGGCAATGATCAATTTTTCCTCAAAACAGTAGATGCTAGCGTAGAATTTGTGCGAAATAATAATGAGGTGACGGGCGTAAAACTTTACCAAGGAAATAGAGTGCTCGAAGGAAAAAGATTAGCAGAGACTAAAATAGCGAAACAGGTATCCTTTAGTCAAGATACCCATACCAATAACTTGAAGGAATACACCGGGGTATATGAATCGGAGGGTCGGCAATTAACGGTCACGCTTGAAGAAGGGGCTTTATATGGCCAACCTACTGGGGATAGCAAAAAGAAAATGGAACCGAAGGGGAAAGATAAATTTGAGGTAAAAGTATCAGCTGAGAACACCATCCAAGTGGAGTTTTTACGAGAAGAAGGAACGGTAAATCGTATGAAGCTATTGATGCCTGATGGGCAAGCGTTTGTAGGGGAGAAAATCAAATAGCCATTTCATTGAATTAAGAACCACTTCCATATAATTTTATTCCAATCCAGGGCCTGGGCATTAGCTCAGGCCCTTTTAGTCGTCACGTCTCCCGACCAACAACATACTCCGATTTATAAGTCTTATATTTATGCGATGATTCCACCAGATCAAATCAAGCAGCGGGCAAAAGATGAACGAAAGACGAATAAGAAATTTTTCCGACAGCTCTCGCAACGTCGGCCAAAACATTTGGATCAAACTGTATCCCAGCTACATGAAGAGGTATTTGAAGAAATAGATTGTTTGGTTTGTGCCAATTGCTGCAAGACTACCAGTCCGATTTTTATAGACAAAGATATTGATCGTATTGCCCGCCATTTAGGTATGCGTCCAGCGCAATTTGTTACCCATTATCTTCATTTAGACTCAGATGGGGATTACGTACTCAATGAATCTCCCTGCGCTTTTCTAGGTGCCGATAATTACTGCTCCATCTATGATGTACGTCCTCGTGCCTGTAGAGAATACCCCCACACGGATCGCAAAAACTTCCATCAAATCTTAGATTTAACCTTGAAGAATACGGCAGTATGTCCAGCCGTATTTGAAATAGTGAAAAGGTTGCGGGAAGTGAATTAGACGACGACTAAGCCTTTATCATTAATCTCCTGAAGAGAAGCCATATGTGTCTGATTGAGCCATTCTACTTGTAGGGGGGCTTCTACCTTGACATAATTATCGGTAAAACCAGACATCATACCTGGCGTTTTACTTTTCTCAAATAAGACGGGACGAGTTTGACCGAGGTGCTGCTCGTAAAAATGACGGCGCTTTTTCTCACTCAAAATGCTAAGCATTTGATTGCGGCGGCGGCGTTCACCCATAGGTACGGGGTCTGGCATTTCATGCGCTAATGTATTGGGCCTCTCCGAGTAGGTGAACACATGCAGATAGGAGATGTCCATTTCATTGAGGAATCGGTAGGTCTCCAGAAAATCTTCTTCTGTTTCGCCCGGAAAACCGACGATAACATCGACGCCAATACAGCAGTGCGGCATCAGGCTTTTGATTGTATTTACGCGCTGCACATATAACTCTCGTTTGTAGCGTCGGCGCATCATCTTGAGTTGCTTATTGTTGCCCGACTGTAAAGGCATATGGAAATGATGCGCAAAACGTTTAGAGTGGGCTACAAATTCGATGATTTCATCGGTGCAAAGATTGGGTTCAATAGATGAAATGCGGAACCGTTCTATTCCTTTCACTTGATCCAATTCCTTGATCAGGTCGATGAAAAGTGCTTCTTTCTTGGGTTTCGTCCCTTCAATTACTTCCGTTCCATTGCCAAAATCACCAATATTTACCCCCGTCAATACGATTTCTTTCACCCCCATGGCGGCAATCTTCTCAGCATTAGCAACAACACTGGAAACGGTATCACTTCGACTTTTTCCTCTCGCTAATGGAATCGTGCAAAAACTACATTTGTAATCACAACCATCCTGTACCTTAAGAAAAGAACGTGTGCGATCACCAAATGAAAAAGCATTGATAAAATCTTTGGCTTCTGTTACTTCCCCAGCTTGTACCATCCCCTTATCTGTCGCCTTGGAGAGATCATCTATATAGTCTAGAATACGAAATTTCTCCGCGGCTCCCAATACCAAGTCAACGCCGTCAATACTTGAAATTTCCTCCGGCTTCAATTGAGCATAACAGCCGATAACGGTTACGAAAGCCTGTGGGTTTTTTCGCAGGGCGCGACGTACTATTTGCCGGCATTTCCGATCGGCAAAATCGGTGACTGAGCAGGTGTTAATTACATAAATATCTGCTCCTTCATCAAATTTATGTTCGCTATATCCCGCATCCTCAAACAAACGGCCAATGGCCGAGGTTTCAGAATAATTGAGCTTACAGCCCAGGGTATAAAATGCGACTGACTTTGGCGTAGCCATTGATTTAGATTGATTTAGCCTGCAAAGATACAAGACAAATACTTACAATGGGTAAAAATCTTAAGCATTCGTTTCGAACTAGCCTTTCTGTTTTCTTTTTTAGCAAAAAAAACTCGCGTAATGTACAATTACGCGAGCTTTTCCGTTTGTCCGGCGAATAAAAACCTGCCGGTATAGGTAGCGTGAATGATCTATTCGGAGACCTTCCCTCTGATATTCCAATTAACACTTTCTCCTGGAATCCACACACTAAATGGATCCCACTTATTATCAGTTAGATGAAACAACCAATCTCCACCCGCTACCCTAGGGCCGGCATCACATCCGATCGATTGGCTTTGCTGATCGTGCGTAAGGCCAATACTTAGCCAAAGATCATCGCCCGTAATATCGATGGGAGTGGAAAAGATATGTTCATTCCAATCTGGTACTTGAATGCCGGCAGTTACATTGGCACGATAAAGTTCCACTCCAGGAGAGGAATCACTTCCTTCGCCATATATAATGACCTCCACTTTTTGAGGAACTACCCCCATGAAGAATGAAATACTTGTCAATTGCTTTCCGGCGTAGGCATTAGTCTCATTTGAAGTAAAACGAGCGGCAGCTTCATGATATCCAACTTCTAGGATAGGGCCGGTCAAGTTAGGCCCATCATGACTAAAAGCAAAACTCTCCTCATTGTCTTTTTTACAGCCCATGGTGGCGATGATCGCCAAGGTTAGCACAAAAGCGAACTTCTTCATATCGATTGTTTTTAATTCAGTAATAGCTTTATTGATACTACAAAAATAAGGTAGATTTTGTCGAATTGCGCCGCTTAGTATTTAAAGTATTGTTAATGATCGCCAATACGGGCGTTGTCAAATTGTTAAGAGAAAGCAAGAAAAGCTTTTTTCGCCCAAACATGCCCTAAGTACCCTGTTTTCCCAAAGACAGAATCCATACGCAAAGTTATTTATGTTCCACAGTATTAGGTTTACTAGTCGCTAAAGCCAACGACTATAAGCATCCTAACCAAGCTCAAAAAGTACCCTCACCTCCTTTTTGAAGGCCGTTCCATAAAAAGTAGCGATGGATATGGATTATTGATTTACTTTTTCATACTTTTGAAACATCTATTCATAAAGTTAAGAGAAAAGGCATGTCTTTTGAAGTGGTGGGTCGACTACACAAGAAGTTTGATACTGAAAACAAAACTGAGAGTTTTAAAGCTCGAGAATTTGTAATAGAAGTAGAAAGTGGAAATTATCCACAATTCGTCAAGTTCCAGTTGGTTCAGGATAAATGTGCCCTGTTGGATCCCTACGAAGAAGGTATTAATATTAAAGTTCATTTCGACCTAAGAGGCCGAGAGTGGAACGGTAAATATTTCACAAACCTTAATGCATGGAGGATTGAGAACCCTGAACCTAGTTCGGTAGCTGCTCCCCCCCCTGCTGAGGATGGTGCCTTCCCTTCTGTATCGGATGATCCAGGAGATAGCGCAGCGGCAGATGATGATCTTACATTTTAGCCCCAGCTGCTCAAAATACTAAAGAACTTATGTTCCACGGTATTTAAACACTCCTTGTATCATAGGTAGCAGGGAGTCACATTAACTACTACAAGCTCACATTTATAACCCCTTTGACACTTGCACAAAGTGTCACTTACTACTACTCACAATTATAATTACCAATAATTTCATTATGGCTCCGCCTTTGCGGCTCCTGAACTATTATTGTATGATAATACATTAGAGATATATAGCCTGTTTCTACATGCCCATTTATTATTTGAGCATTACTTATTACGATTTTATCTCCCATTGCCTAAAAAGTAACCGACATCCCCCCACAGCGCCTGATCTCTTTTATAGAGACAGGCGCTCGTTGTTTCTAGCGCTGCATCCCGATTTGTTCTCGCCTTGTACAACAGCTGGCCTAGTTTTTGAGTTATGTAAAGAAAGAGAAGTGAATAATTCAGGGATTGAAAATCAAAGCATTAGCATGTTGGTACGAAAAATAGGACTACCCCTCCTCTTTGTTTTCTTTTCAGCCAGCCTTTATGGTCAATATTTGGCTGGACTGGCTGCCGTTTGGAATGATAAACTAGATGAATGGGAATTGTATACCGAGGATGAAGATGACTTGGGAGAACTGAGAACTAAATGGTCATTAAGCACGGAGCGGACCGAATGGGATTATCGACTGGGAGATGAGGTGGGAAGCATCCGGCAGAAATGGCGCAACAACCCCAATCAATGGGAGGTGCGAGGAAGCAATGAAATTGTGACGGCGCAGACGGTTTGGAACAATGATTTTCGTGAGTGGCGAATTTCCGATGGGGACAACCAACTGAAGCTACGCAGGAAATATAGCAACGTCATTGATGAATGGGAGGTAGATAGTGAAGACTTGGGATTCTTTGAAATGTTTACGCAGTGGGAAGGCGACCCTAGGGAATGGAGTATTACCGACGAATTGGACGAAGGACTCAGTTTTCCCATGAAAATGGCCATCGTTTTCATTGTTATGTATCACAGTATCCCTAAATAGCAGCATGGAAATACACGAAGCCGTCGACCTAATTCGAGATGGGGTAGAAAAGAAAGAAGGAGTTTGGGCTGATTTAGGTGCTGGAACAGGTCTATTTACCCAGGCATTGCAAGTCATACTTGAAGTAGGAAAAGTCTATGCAGTCGATAAAAGTCCACACGCACTTTGGCGATTAGCTCCGCATGACCAAATACCGATGGAAATCGTAGATGCCGATTTCTCTAAGCCTTTGGGCTTGCCTCTACTCGATGGTATCATCATGGCAAATGCCCTGCATTATATTAAAGACCCCATACCCGTACTGGCTCATCTACTGCCTTTACTTAAACCTGAGGGGGTGTTTATTTTATTGGAATACGAAACGAATGAGGCTAATCCTCCTTGGATACCCTATCCCATTCCTCTCCAACGTTTTCGTCAAATAGCAGAACAGGCTGGTTTATCCAGCCCGCAAGAAATAGGAAAAATCGCTTCACGCTATGGCCATAATCATATCTATGCAGCCAGTACGTTTAGGCTTCCATGATCTGACTAGTGTGATCTTTTGCCTTGACTTTTCGGATAATCTTCTCGATATTTCCCGCTGCATCGATGACGAAAGTGGTTCTGAAAATCCCCATGTATTTCTTCCCAAACATCTGTTTTTCACCCCAAACGCCGTAGGCATTTAGAATCGTTTGGTCGACATCTGCCAATAAAGGAAAAGGAAGGTCAAATTTCTTGATGAAATTTTGATGCTTACGTTGGCTATCAGCACTAACTCCTAAAATGGCATAGCCATTCTTTTTGAGTAAACCATAATTGTCTCTCAAGTTACAAGCCTCTTCCGTACAAGTTGGGGTATTGTCTTTAGGGTAGAAGAATAGAACCAGTTTTTGCCCTTTAAAATCGCTAAGGGAAACGGATTCTCCGCTTTCGTTTAATCCTGTGAAATCAGGTGCTTTTACTCCTTCTGTAAGATGTGTCATAATGATCGAATGGTTAACAAGTTTTAGAACGGGGTTGACATTCACACGCTGGATGGTAAAATGAAGTTTTAGCCCATTCTTGATGATCATTCAACAACGATACTATCAAGAGGTTCAAAAGCTTTACAATCAGATCATAATTAAGCCCATACAACTGGACATTTTACTCCAACGGGGGGTAATGTTTATACCACGGAATTAAACCCTCAACTTTTAACTGATAAACCATATTTGTCCAATAGTAGGAATTAAGCCTTAACTTCATCCTCACCAATTACACTTAACAAGATGAAGCATATATATCTATTCACCCTTCTACTTCTACCCCTGGCTTTGCGAAGCCAAACAACAGTCTCCCCACTTCCGAACGCTCACGCTCATAATGATTATGAACATCTGCGGCCACTCTTTGATGCACTCAGCCATGGTTTTACTAGTGTAGAAGCAGACGTTCACCTGATCAATGGCGAATTGTATGTAGCCCATGATCATCCATCCGACCTTTCACAAACGCCCACATTAAAAGCACTCTATCTCGATCCGCTCGCTCGCTGGGTGGAGAAACACCAAGGCAAGGTGTATGCCGAATACGATGCCCCTTTTCATTTAATGATTGATGTTAAAACGAAAGCAATTCCGACCTATGAAGCCTTGAAAAAGCTTTTGCTGCCCTACCGTACCCTATTGCAACATTATGAGAATGGGATCTTACAACCTGGTCCTATTTTAATTTTTTTATCCGGTAATCGAGCAATAGATTTAGTACAACAGGAAACCCTACGATTAGTCGGGATAGATGGCCGACCCAATGATATAGGAAAGGGGTATTCTGCTGATTTTATGCCGGTTATTAGTGATAATTACCGAAAGCACCTATCATGGCGAGGTAAGAAAAAGAATAAAAAACCAGCTGAATTAGTAGCACTGAAGGAATGGATCACCAAGGCTCATCAAGAAGGGAAAAAAGTGAGGCTTTGGGCCACCCCTGAACGAAAAAAGGTCTGGCGCGCCTTACTGGAGGCCGGAGTTGACTTTTTAAACACGGATGAGTTAAGGGACCTGGAAGTCTTTTTGAAGAAAAGACTATAATCATTCCCGCTCCATAGCCTGACTATATTGTTTCCTATAGGCCTGAGGAGTTAGGGTCACCTCTTTCTTGAAGGCTTGGTAGAGTGACGAAGTACTAGAAAAACCAACCTCTAGTGCAATAGTCTCAATGGTTGGATTGTCTTCTAAATCACTCAACCGCTTTTTCGCTTCTTCCACCCTGAATCTATTGACAAACTCATTGAATTTTAATCCATGCTGATCTCTAATTGTTTGTGAAATCAGGTAGGAGGGAGTATCTAAAGCTTCTGCAACAGTGGCTAACGTGAGCCCCTTTTGTAAATGAATTTTCTGCTGTTGGAATAACTGCCCCAAGCGCTGAGCAATATCCTTTTGGAGACGGGTATCAGGCGCTTTTGCTTTAGCCGAGTTAGGCTTCAAAAGTTGCTGGTTGTTTAAAATAAGAAAATTGATCCCATAAAGAACCAGAGCTACCAATACAGAGCCCATCGTATACAACTGTATGGAAGGTGAATACAGCTGAAACATGAAACTGGCCCAAATAATGACTATGCTGGTAAAGAATAAGCGGAAACTGCTTCGGTTCCCTGGCCAATCCTTTTGATAGTACAACCAAAAACTAGCGACTAGATACAACGAAATGATAATGGAGCCCATATAGTAAGCCCTGATCACCCAGCTAATACTCAGTACCGGGATGGAAAGTAAGATTAGAACGGAAGGACCAAAATGCAAGTACTGGATGGGATGAGGGCGAACG
>Ga0070727_10003036_pt1 | contig 15622 bp, 18 predicted proteins | sample tdAd472_FD_66722 | JGI IMG/M metagenome (GOLD analysis project Ga0070727, IMG submission 66722) | Marine sediment microbial communities from the Atlantic coast under amendment with organic carbon and nitrate - tdAd47.2 | ecosystem: Environmental > Aquatic > Marine > Coastal > Sediment | place...
GCCGGCTTCGATGGCCCTTTGTATGGGCGCGGCGCCACGCCAGCGGGGCAGCAGGGAGGCGTGCACATTGACACAGCCCAGGGGGGGAATCTCGAGCACTGCCTGGGGCAGTATCAGGCCATAGGCCACCACGACCATAATCTCCGCGCGATAGTCTGCCAGTGTTGCCTGCGCTTCCTGTGTTTTGAGGCTTTGGGGTTGTTCAACGGGGAGCTGGTGTTGTTGTGCCAGTTGTTTGACGGGGCTGGCGGTGAGTTTTTTGCCGCGTCCGGCGGGGCGGTCCGGTTGTGAGTAGACCGCCACCACTTCTGTGTTGGGGTCATCGAGCAGCGCCTGCAGGTGACAGGCGGCGAATTCCGGAGTGCCGGCAAAAACGACGCGCAATGGTGAATCCATCGTCAGGGCCTGCGCCTAGTTGGCGTGGCGGTTGAGCTTTTCGAGTTTTTTGCGAATTCGCTGTCGCTTGACGGGCGACAGGTAATCCACAAACAGTTTGCCGTTCAGGTGATCGATTTCGTGTTGAATACAGACCGCCATCAACCCGTCCGGTTGCAGTTCCAGGGGATTGCCGTCGCGGTCCAGAGCGGTCACCCGGATGTGTTCGGGGCGTTGAACCGTTTCGTAAAAGCCCGGGACGGACAGGCAGCCCTCCTGATGGGGACATGTCTCGTCGTCCAGCACCTCCACTTCGGGATTGATTAGCACCAGGGGTTGATCGCCGGCCTCTGAAAGGTCCATGACAATTACCCGCCGGTGGACGTTGACCTGAGTAGCCGCAAGACCGATGCCCTGGGCCTGGTACATGGTTTCCAGCATGTCGTCCACCAGGGTGCGAATGGCATCGTCTACCCCGGCCACGGGTTTGGCCACTGTTCGCAGGCGCGCATCGGGAAATTCGAGTATGTTGAGTAATGCCATGTCTTTGTGACGGGTTTCTAGCAATCTTGCTTAAAGCACTGCTAACATAGGGTCAAGAATACGGTCTATCCTCGCATAGACCGCCGGGTGGGAAGTATACACACAATCGGGATATAGCACACAGGACGGCCAGAAAATGAAAAAAACATTGTTGGGAGCGATAGCGGCTTGTGCTATTGCGGTGGCGGCGATGGCTGCCGAAGCACCCTTTAATGACAATGTGCCCGACAAATACACGGTCAAAAAAGGCGATACGCTCTGGGACATATCGGAGTTCTTTTTGCAGGACCCCTGGTTGTGGCCCGAGATATGGTATGTCAATCCGCAGATACGCAACCCCCACCTGATTTACCCCGGGGATATCATTTCGCTGGTGTACATTGACGGTAAGCCCCGGCTGATGCTGGAGCGCAGTCGCAATGTCAAACTGTCTCCCGACGTTAAAGTCCTGCCCCATGCCGAAGCGATTCCCACCCTGCCGCTGGATGTGGTGGACAATTTCCTGTCCCGCAACCGGGTGGTTAGTGAAGAAGAGCTCGAAGGTGCGCCCTATGTCGTCGCGGGCCACGAGAAGCGCATCCTCACCGGTTTCAATGACAATTTCTACGCGCGCGGTGAGTTTGATCAAACCCCTTCCTACGGCCTCTATCGAAAGGGTGATCCCTACGTGGACCCGGAAACGGGAGAAGTGCTGGGCATCCGCGCCCAGGATATCGGTTCCGCCAAGGTCAAAACCGTGGATGGCGATATCGCCACCCTGTTGGCCACCCGGGTGGAAGAGGAAATCCGTATTGGCGAGCGCCTGTTGCCCCACGAGGAGCAGCGACTCAATTCCACTTTCTTCCCCAGCGGGCCGGAAGGTGAGATCAACGGGGTGATCATGGCCGTCGAGGGCGGTATCACCCAGGTTGGACACCTGGACGTGGTGGCGATTAACCGCGGTGAGCGGGAAGGCCTGAAAGTGGGCAATGTCCTGGCCATTTTCAAGCGCGGTGAAACGGTGACAGATCGTGTTGCCGACGAGCCAATTACCCTGCCCAACGAGCGCGCGGGGCTGCTGATGGTGTTCCGCACCTTTGAGAAAATGAGCTATGGTCTGGTACTGGATGCGGAGCGACCGCTGGCAGTTAATGATCTGGTGCAAAATCCCTGATCTTTAAGGTAAAAAATGCCGACAACCAGTCGGCGTTTTTTTGGCCGGCGTATGGCTGAAAAAATGAGTTCAAGGAATGAACGGCATGGATGCGGAAGGCAGAGCTTGTCTGCTATTGACGCTGGCGCAGGGAATTCGCGCCACCGATATCAGGAAACTGTTGAACGAAGGCCGCTCTCTGGCTGCGGTGCTTTCCCGTTCCAGTGTTACCGATGACGGTGAACTGGAAGCCAGAACCCGCCTGAGAGTCCCGCTGGGAAGACAGCTTACCCAACTGGAAGATCGCGCCGAGCAGTTGCTGGATTGGTGCGATCGGCATCAGGTTCGCTGTCTCACCCTGACGGACCCCGACTATCCCGAACTACTGAAAGAAGTCAGTGCCGCACCGCCCCTGTTGTTTGTGCGCGGCGATGCCGATCTATTATCGATGCCCCAGTTGGCTGTTGTGGGCAGCCGCAACGCCAGTCCGCAAGGGCTGCAACAGGCGGAGCAGTTTGCCCGCGCCCTGGCGGACAGTGGCTTTGTCATTACCAGCGGATTGGCACTGGGCATCGATGGCGCGGCGCACCGGGGCGCTTTGCAGGGCGGTAAAACCCTGGCGGTGCTGGGCACCGGCCTGGACGTCATCTATCCCCGCCAGCACGCCGGGCTCTGCCGGGACATTCTTGAAGGTGGCGGTGCCGTGGTCAGTGAATTCCTGCCCGAGACCGCGCCCCTGCCGGCCAATTTCCCCCGTCGAAACAGGGTGATCAGCGGGCTCAGCCTGGGGGTGCTGGTGGTGGAGGCGGCACTGAAGAGCGGTTCTCTGATTACTGCGCGCTACGGCCTGGAGCAGAACCGCGAGGTGTTCGCCATACCGGGCTCCATCCACAATCCCATGAGCAAGGGCAATCACCGTCTGTTGAAACAGGGTGCGATTCTGGTGGAGTCGGCGCGGGATATTGTCGAGCACCTGGGCGGCATGCTGGGTTATCTGGCTCAGACCGTCCCGCCGCCAGCGGAAAACCCCGGTGGGGGTGATGAGTCGGTCCTGCTGGCGGCGATGGGGTTTGATCCCGTGGATGTGGACAGTCTGGTTGCCAGCACTGGCTTTTCGGTGAAAGATGTCATGCGTATGTTGATGCTATTGGAACTGGATGAAAAAGTAGTTTCCATCAATGGCAACTATCAACGATTGGCGCCGCACTGAAGGTTGCCTTGCGGTGACCCATAAGCAGTTTTTAGTAACAAAACCAATCCCTTATCGTCGATCTTTTTATTGCGAAAGGTGGATGGTTCCGGTAGCCTGCGCCGTTTTTTAACAGGGGATAAAACATGAGCAAGCCCTTTGTCGCCATTCTGATGGGTTCCGATTCCGATTTGCCGGTGATGGAAGCCAGCTTTGAAGTGCTGAAAAAATTTGACGTGCCCTTTGAGGTAAAGGTGCTTTCGGCGCACCGGACGCCCGAGGCCACCCACGGCTATGTAAAGGATGCCGATCAACGCGGTTGTGCGGCCTTTATCTGTGCTGCCGGTATGGCCGCTCACCTGGCGGGGGCAGTGTCTGCCAATACGTTGAAGCCGGTGATCGGTGTGCCCATCAATGCTTCCCTGGACGGTCTGGACGCGCTGTTGTCCACGGTGCAGATGCCCGGGGGTATTCCAGTGGCCACTGTCGCCATCGGCAAGGCGGGCGCCAAGAACGCCGCTTACCTAGCGGCACAGATCATCGGTGTCGGCGATAACGAGCTGCACCGCAAACTGATCGATGAGCGCGCCGCCAACGCCCAAACGATCCTGGACAAGGACGCCGCTTTGCAGGAAAAGCTGAACAACGCCTGAGTTGTGCCGGGTGAATAGCCGTTTTGTGTCATCAGTGCGTATCGCCCGGGCCGTGTCGGTGTTGCGACACGGCGGGGTGATCGCCTACCCCACGGAAGCGGTTTGGGGCCTGGGCTGTGATCCCTTTGACAGGAGTGCGGTGCAGCGCATCCTCGCCATGAAACGGCGGCGCCAGGGGATGGGGCTGATTATGGTCGCAGCGGATATGGCCCAGTTGGAACCTTTCCTCCGGGGCCTGTCGTCCCAACAGCGTCACACCTTGCAGGAAAGCTGGCCCGGACCGCAGACCTGGCTGGTGCCCAACAACGGCGTTGCGCCCTGTTGGGTCTCCGGTGGCCGCGATACCCTGGCCCTGCGGGTGACTGACCACCCGGTGGCCGCCGCCCTCTGCCGTGCTTATGGTGGCCCGCTGATTTCCACGTCTGCCAATCCCCACGGTCGCCCGGCGGCGACCTCCCAACTCAAGCTGGCGCTGTATTTTCACGGCTGCCTGGACGCGGCGGTGCCCGGCCCGCTCGGTGGGTTGGAGAAGCCCACGCCCATCAAAAATCTATTGACCGGGGAAACCGTTCGGGCCGGTTAACGCGCTGCAACGGTCGTGGATTTTGTTCTGCAGCAGTTGTCATGACGGCTCGGGCACCGCAAACTTGCGCACCTGGATTGAAGTGACCGGGTGACCTGCCATGACCGATAAACTCGCTGTAAAAAACTACCTGCTCGACCTGCAGGACCGCATTTGTGCGGGGCTGGAAGTGGAAGATGGCGGTGCCCGGTTTGTGGAGGATAGCTGGATACGCGAAGAAGGGGGTGGCGGTCGCAGCCGGGTGATCACCGACGGTGCCGTATTTGAGAAGGGCGGGGTCAACTTTTCCCATGTGAGGGGCTCCCAATTGCCCCCGTCGGCCACTGCCGCCCGCCCGGAATTGGCCGGCCGTTCCTTTGAGGCGATGGGGGTTTCACTGGTAATGCACCCGGAAAACCCCTATGTGCCCACCTCCCATGCCAACGTGCGTTTTTTTATTGCCGAAAAAGAGGGTGAAGCACCGGTCTGGTGGTTCGGCGGGGGATACGATTTGACCCCCTACTACGGCAATGCCGACGATTGCCGCCACTGGCACCGCACCGCAAAGGCCGCCTGCGACCCCTTTGGCAAGGATATTTACCCCCGCTTCAAAGCGTGGTGCGACGAGTACTTCTTTCTCAAACACCGCGACGAACCGCGCGGTGTCGGCGGCCTGTTTTTTGATGATTTCAACCAGCCGGGGTTTGAGCAGAGCTTTGCGTTAATGCGGGCGGTGGGGGACAGCTATCTGGAGGCCTATCTGCCCATTGTCGAGCGCCGCAAGCAAATGTCCTGGGGCGAGCGCGAAAGGCAGTTCCAGCTCTATCGCCGCGGCCGCTATGTGGAGTTCAACCTGGTGTATGATCGCGGCACGCTGTTCGGTCTGCAGACCGGGGGGCGCACGGAGTCTATTCTGATGTCACTGCCGCCACTGGTGCGCTGGGAATACAATTGGCAGCCGCAGCCCGGTACACCGGAAGCGGAACTCTACGACTACTACTTGCAGCCCCGTGAGTGGGCCTGATGGACATTCGAGTATGACCGATCAATACGCCGTTTTTGGCAACCCCATTGAGCACAGTAAATCACCCGCCATTCACGCCGCTTTTGCCGCCCAGACCGGTCAGGACATGACCTATGACAAACAGCTGGTCGAGCGCGACGGGTTTGATGCCGCCGCCGACGCTTTTTTCGCCGCCGGAGGACGGGGGCTCAATATCACCGTGCCCTTCAAAGGGGATGCCTACGCCTACGCCGCGCGCCTGACACCGCGGGCCCGCCACGCCGGTGCCGTCAATACCCTGGCGTTGCAGGAGGACGGCACCATTCTCGGCGACAATACCGACGGCGTCGGTATGGTACGGGATATCCTCAACAATCTCGGCTGGGAGATTCGCGGTCAAAAGGTGTTGGTACTGGGTGCCGGCGGCGCCGTGCGCGGGGTGCTCGAGCCGTTGCTGCAGGAACTGCCCCAGCACGTGGTGATCGCCAACCGCACCATCGACAAGGCCCTGCAACTGGCCAAGGGTTTCGCCGAGATGGGTTATCTGTTGGGCTGCGGGTTCGATATGCTGGAGGCGCAGCAGTTTGATCTGGTGATCAACGGCACCAGCGCCAGCCTCGCCGGAGAACTGCCCCCCCTGCCCGAGGGCCTGCTCACCGCCGGGGGACGCTGCTATGACATGATGTACGCGGCACAGCCGACTCCCTTTATGGCGTGGGCCGGGCAGCAGGGTACCATCGCCGTGGCCGACGGTCTGGGGATGTTGGTGGAACAGGCGGCGGAATCTTTCCGCCTCTGGCGCGGTGTCTCTCCGGAGACCGCGCCGGTTATCGACAGCCTGCGGGCGTCTCTGAGCGACGCTTAGGGCGTGATCACCGGACCAGCATTACTCCGCCGCGTTTCGCCAGTCGCCGGATTCCTCGGCCAGGTACTGATCCTTTAATTTCACGTAGTTGCCGGGTGAGTAGGTGAAAAACTCGCGCTCCTTGTCGCTCACAGCCCGCAGCAGCCTGCACGGGTTGCCCACGTAGAGGTTGCCGCTCTCCAGGCGTTTGCCCGGTGGCACCACGGTGCCCGCCCCGATGATCACTTCGTCCTCGACCACGGCGCCGTCGTTCACGATGGCGCCGTTGCCCACCAGAATGCGGTTGCCCAATGTGCAACCGTGGAGAATGGCGCCGTGGCCGACAATGACATCGTCGCCGATGGTCAGTGGCCAGCCGCCGGGGTTGAAATGGCTGGGGTGGGTGATGTGCAGCACCGCGGTGTCCTGTACGTTGGAGCGGTTGCCGACGGTGATGCGGTGCATGTCGCCGCGAATCACGGCACCGGGCCAGACTGACACATCATCTCCCAGGGTGACGTCGCCGATCACGGTGGCGGCCGGATCCACATAGACCCGTTGTCCCAGTTGGGGGAAGGCCCCCTTGTGTGCCCGAATATTGTCCGTCATGGTAATTCTCGCAATGTTATCGATGGTTGCAGGTATAATAACGCTCAAAGGGTGGCGTACAAACTACCGCAATATTGTGCGCTACCGGATGCAATTCTCTCAGTTGCGGTAGGTAGGTGCAGTACGGATGTTCAGCCCAAAAAAACGTTTTATCGCGGGTGCTGTGTGCCCCCGTTGCAATGAAATGGACAAGATTGTCGTCTACAGCGAGGACGGCAAGGAATTTCGCGCCTGTGTCAATTGCGATTTCGAGGAACAGATGTTCCTGCAAAGTCCCCCCCGGGAGCTCGAGACGCGGGTCAATCGCACGGAGGCGCAAAAGCGTGAGGAAGTGCAGCCGGTCAAGCTGATTGATCCCCGGAAGCATTGAGCGCGGTTTTTCAGTGAATCAGAATTTTGGCAGTTGCACTGTTAAGCAGTAGATTGACGGACAGGTTGTCCATCAGGCATGGCCAGCGCCTCAGGTCGTTCGCCCAGCGGTTGCTCCTGTCTTCCTTGCAGGCTTCCGGAACACATACCAACTCCCTGTTCTGCAGCTGATCGGCAATCACGTGCACCGCGTGATCGAGCTGGTTGGCAAACGGTTCGCCGATCAGGTGGTGAATGATCAGGTTTGAGCGCGTCATATCCATGGGCACCAGGGGGGTGCTGTGGCGGGACATAAAGCGATCATTGACCTCTTCAATCAGCCGGTGGGCGAGGTAGGACTCGTCCATCAGGGCGTTCAGGCCCTGGTGGCCATCCAGTAGTTGCGGCGGTTGCACAAAGAACTCCTTGGCCACGCGCATCACCGGTTCGGTGTAATCGCTGATGTTGCATTCGCTGGCGATGGTGTCCACGGCATCAATGAATTCCGGCACTTGATCAATGTAGTGGATAATGAAATTCAGCAGCGCCGGCACAATGTTTTCCGGAGGCAACTGGATCGTGTGGTGAAGTTTGGATACCCGGAGTTGCATAGACCGGCCAAGCTGCCCGGTAGCTTGTTCATGCTCTTTCGCGGTGGCGATGGCCTGGCGGATGTTGACGGTATCCATACACCAAAACTAGTAGAGCAAAATAGAAAAGGAAAGAACATCTAGTCATAAGACTCTTGCCTTATTTGGAGCTCAAGTTTTGCAGGATGTCCAAAGGCTGCGACGGGAATAGTGGAGGAACAGTAATCCCATCAGCAGGCTGCGGGCGGAGAGAAACGACAGGTAGGCGAGCCACAGGCCATGGTTGCCCATGGGCCTGGAAAAAAACCAGACGGGAACAAAAACCAGCAGCACGGCTACCACCATGCTGTCCTGCATGGCCCGGGTTTTACCGCTGCCGATAAAGATGCCGTCGGCCATGAAGCAGACGAGTCCCGCCAGGGGGAGCATGGTCAACCAGGGCCAGTAAGTCAGTGCGGTAGTGGCCACGCCGGGCAGGTCGGTAAACAGGCCGATAATGGTCTCGGGCCACAAGCCGTAGCCCAGTGTGGCCAGCAGTGCGATGACAAATCCCCACAGCGTGCTGATATAACAGATCCGATAAAAGCGCTCGGGCTGGCGTGCACCGATGGCCTGCCCGGTAAGGGATTCAGCGGCGTGGGCAAAGCCGTCCTGGGTAAAGGCCACCAGTAGTAGCAGTTGCATCAGAATGGCGTTGGCCGCCAGTACTTCGTCCCCCTGCCGGGCCCCCTGGGCGGTAAAGAAAGTCATGGTAAAAAGCAGCAGCGCGGTGCGCACAAACAGGTGGCGGTTGACGGTAAACAGTTCCCGGTAGAGTCGCCATTGGACCAGTTCACGCCAGTGCCAGTTGGCGGCCAGGTCACGGAGTTTTGCGGCGACAAGGGTCAGGGCAAAGGTTGCGCCCAGGTACTCTGCCGACAGGGATGCCAGTGCGGCACCGCGGCTGTTCCAGCCAAAGCCGATAATAAAAAGAAAATCCAGCGCGATATTGGCGAGATTGACAAACAGCATCACGGCCAGGGTCGTGCGCGCCTGTTGCAGGCCCAGCAACCAGCCAGTGGCACAATAGGTCATTAGCGTGGCCGGGGCCGCAAAGACCCTGATCAGGCTGTACTCCCGTGCCAGCGGCAGGACTTCCGGGGAAGGCGCAATCAGGGAGAGTATCGCATCCACCACCGGTCGGCGGACCAGCACCAGCAGCAGGCCGAGCAGGCCGGCTACCAGCAGCGACTGAAACAGCACCTCCTTGCAGCGGGCGCTGTCCCCGGCGCCCCAGGCGCGGGAGGTCAGTCCGGTACTGCCCATGCGCAAAAAGGCGAACAACCAGAACATCAGCGTCAGGACATTGCTGCCCGCCGCCACCGCCGCCAGGTAGTTGTCTTTGGGCAAGTGGCCGAGGATGCCGGTATCCACCAGCCCCAACAGCGGTACGCTGATGCTGGCCAGGGTCATCGGCAGGGCGATATGCAGTACCTGTCGGGAAATTTGAGAACGCAACATGGTGACGGGGTTTTAAAATCGGTATTTTGACAGAAAAACCCCTACCGCTGGAGGGGAATAGTCTGGAGCGCGGCGGAAAAAGTCTGGTATACTCGCGCGGTTTTCCCTGTCCGGTACTGGGTGCCCGGTGTCGGCTTTGAAAATGTATTATTTATAACCAATAACTTATTGACTGGAGATAGGGCGATGTCAAGAAGAGCACGTATGCTTTTCGCGCTTGTGCTTGCCCCTGTGATGTCCATGGCGTTCATGGGCAAGGCATTGGCAGAAGATGCGCAGCGTTGGGCGGTTAACATGCCCAAGGGGGTAACCCCCGTGAGCAACGCAATCTACGATATCCACATGGTCATTTTCTGGATCTGTGTGGTCATCGGAATTGGCGTTTTTGCAGTAATGTTTTACAGCATGTTTGCACACCGCAAGTCCAAAGGGGCTGTGGCGGCAAACTTCCACGAAAACACCACTGCAGAAATTGTTTGGACAGTGATTCCTGCACTGTTGTTGATCGTGATGGCGATTCCCGCCACCAGCGCACTGCTGGACGTCTACGACACGGCTGAAGCCGACATGGATATCAAGGTCACTGGCTACCAGTGGAAGTGGCAGTATGAATATCTGGGTGAAGATATCGCTTTCATGAGTGAGCTGACCACACCCGAAGAAGAAATCTACAATACCGCCCCCAAAAGCCAATACTATCTCCAGGAAGTTTCCCAGGCTCTGGTGCTCCCCGCCAAGACCAAGGTGCGCTTCCTGATTACCGGTAAAGATGTTATCCACTCCTGGTGGGTTCCCGAGTTGGGTGTCAAGAAGGACGCCATTCCCGGGCTGGTCAATGAGACCTGGGCCTACATTGATGAGCCGGGCATCTACCGCGGTGAGTGTGCCGAGCTGTGCGGCAAGGGCCACGCCTTTATGCCCATCGTGATCAACGTGCTCGAAAAAGAAGAGTACAACGCCTGGTTGAATGACAAGAAAGCCAAAGTGGCGGCCGAGCGCGAGCTGGCCAAGAAAACCTTCACTATGGATGAGTTGATGACCCAGGGTGAAGCTGCATACAGCCGCTCCTGTGCTTCCTGTCACGGCGGCAACGGTGAAGGCATTCCCGGTGTGTTCCCGGCCCTTAAGGGTTCGGCAATTGCCACTGGCGATGTGGCAGGCCACCTGGATATTGTAATCAATGGTAAGGCCGGTACGGCGATGCAGGCCTTCGGTGGCCAGCTCTCCGAGGTCGACCTGGCCGCCATCATTACCTACGAGCGCAACGCTTGGGGTAACTCGACTGGCGACCTGGTACAGCCCATTGACGTTCTCAAATTCAAGCAAGGCCAGTAAGGAGGATTAAGTCATGGCACACGGTCCCGCTAAAGGTATTGGCCGCTGGGTCTTTACCACCAACCACAAGGATATCGGTACGCTCTACCTCTGGTTCAGCTTCGCCATGTTCCTGCTGGGTGGCTTTTTTGCCATGGTGATTCGCGCCGAGCTGTTTGAGCCCGGTATGCAAATCGTCAAGCCCGAATTCTTTAACCAAATGACCACCATGCACGGCCTGGTGATGGTATTCGGCGCCATCATGCCGGTTTTTGTCGGCCTGGCCAACTGGATGATTCCGATGATGATCGGGGCACCCGATATGGCTCTGCCGCGCATGAACAACCTCAGCTTCTGGATCCTGCCGTTTGCATTTTTGATGCTGGCGTCCACGCTGTTCATGGAAGGCGGTGCACCCAACTTCGGTTGGACGTTTTATGCGCCGCTTTCGACCACCTACGCCCCGGATTCAGTGAATTACTTCATCTTTGCGATTCATATCATGGGTGCGTCGTCCATCATGGGTTCAATCAATATCATTGCCACCGTGCTCAACCTGCGCGCGCCGGGCATGACATTGATGAAAATGCCCATGTTCGTATGGACCTGGTTGATCACCGCGTTCCTGCTGGTTGCCGTGATGCCGGTGCTGGCCGGTGCGGTCACCATGATGTTGATGGATATCAACTTCGGCACCAGCTTCTTCAATGCGGCCGGTGGCGGTGACCCGGTACTGTTCCAGCACGTGTTCTGGTTCTTTGGTCACCCCGAGGTGTACATCATCATTCTGCCGGCGTTCGGTGTGATCTCCCACATCATCCCGGCGTTCAGTCGCAAGCCGCTGTTCGGTTACAGCTCCATGGTGTACGCGACAGCCTCTATCGCCTTCCTGTCATTCATCGTGTGGGCACACCACATGTTCCTGGTGGGCATGCCGGTGGGTGGTGAGCTGTACTTCATGTACGCCACCATGTTGATCGCCGTTCCCACGGCGGCCAAGGTGTTCAACTGGGCCACCACCATGTTTCGTGGCTCCATCAGTTTTGAAACGCCGATGCTGTTTGCCATTGCTTTCGTCATTCTGTTCACCATCGGCGGTTTCACCGGCCTGATGCTGGCGATCGCACCGGCGGATGTGCAGTACCATGATAGCTACTTCGTTGTTGCCCACTTCCACTATGTCATGGTGGCTGGGGCTTTGTTTTCATGCTCTGCTGCAGTGTACTACTGGTTGCCGAAATGGTGCGGCCGCATGTACAACGAAACCATGGGTAAGGTGCAGTTCTGGATTTCCTTCATCGGGTTCAACATCGCATTCTTCCCGCAGCACTTCCTGGGCCTGGCCGGTATGCCTCGCCGCTACGCCGACTACGCCCTGCAGTTTTCCGACTGGAACATGGTCTCCAGTATCGGTGCCTTTATTTACGGGGCTTCCCAGTTACTGTTGCTGTTCAATGTGATTCGTACCATTAAAGCCGGTACGCCCGTGAGCGAACCCAAAACCTGGGAAGGTGCAGAGGGTCTGGAGTGGACAGTTGCCACCCCGGCGCCCTACCACACATTCTCAACGCCCCCGGAAGTGAAGTAAGACAGAGAGGAAGAGAAACATGTCTATCAAGCCGACCAGACTATTGCTGATCAAGCTGTTGGGCGGTGCCGTTGGCATGTTTCTCTTTGCGTTATTTGTCATGCCGCCGCTGTACGACATGTTCTGTGAAGTCACGGGCATCGGTGGCAAGACAGGCGGACCCTATCAGGTCTCCGAAGCTGGTGTGGATACCAGCCGCACGGTGAAGGTGCAGTTCGTGGCGACAAACAATGCCGCCATGCCCTGGCAGTTCAGCCCCAAGGTGTACGAAGTGAAAGTACACCCGGGCGAGCCGACGGAGGTAGCTTTTTTTGCCAGGAACAACACGCACCGGGACATGGTGGCACAGGCCATTCCCAATGTGACGCCTTTTAATGCGGCCGAGTTTTTTCACAAGACAGAGTGTTTCTGTTTTAACCAGCAACCGCTGAAAGCGGGAGAAGAGGCGGACCTGCCGCTGGTGTTTATCGTCGACCGGGATTTGCCCAAGGCGGTGACCACCATAACGTTGTCCTACACACTGTTCGATATTACGAGTCGTGCTGATGACTCGTTGGCAAAAGCGAATTGATGATAAAAAGTGTTGCGCGACATAGCGCAGCGATGACGGAGAAAACCAATGTCAACTGAAAGCAACTATTACGTACCCGAGCAGAGTAAGCTGCCTATTATGGCGGCCACTGGCATGGGTGTGACGGCCTATGGCGCCGGTACGTGGGTGCAGGGTGGCGGTGCGGCAGTCTTTTTGGCCGGCGCCCTGATTCTGGCGTTTACCCTCTACAGCTGGTTCAGCATCGTCATTAAGGAAAATATGGCGGGTATGAACAGCGACCAACTCAAGCGCTCCTATGTCTGGGGTATAAGCTGGTTTATTTTTTCCGAAGTAATGTTCTTCGCCTGCTTCTTTGGCGCCCTATTCTATGTGCGCGTATTGGTGCTGCCCTGGTTGGGCGGCGAAGGAGGGCATCCCAGTAATACGTTGTTGTGGGAAGGTTTTGAACCGTCATGGCCGCTGATGACTACCCCCGATATGGTGGTAAATGGTGATGCGGCACAGTTTAAGGGCCCAGAAGAGAACATGAGCTTCCCCGGTTGGGACAAGCTGCTGAGCTGGCTGCCCCTGTGGAATACCGTGATTCTGCTGAGTTCCAGTGTCACCGTGCACATGGCGCACACCGCGCTGAAGAACAACAACCGCACCAAGTTCAACGCCTGGTTGGGCTTTACAGTGCTGTTGGGTGCCATCTTCCTGGTACTGCAGGCGGAAGAATATATCCACGCCTACCAGCACATGGGTCTGACCCTGGAATCGGGGATCTACGGCACCACCTTCTTCATGTTGACTGGTTTCCACGGTGCTCACGTGACCATGGGTACTTTTATGCTGCTGGTACAGTTCCTGCGGGGCCTGAAAGGCCACTTTAAACACGATGACGCCTTTGGTTTTGAGGCGGCTTCCTGGTACTGGCACTTTGTAGACGTGGTCTGGGTGGGTCTGTTTCTCTTTGTGTACGTGCTGGCCTGATAGGCTTTCGCCCTCCAGTGAAAAAACGGCCAGGATATCCTGGCCGTTTTTATCTCTGCGGTTTGCAGCATTTTGCATAGGTATCCGGATTAACGCTGTGGCAAGTCTTGCGGCGCAACCCGTTCCGGGTGGAGCTGTTTGTCCCAGGGTGCCTGACTGGATAGCCGGCCAGAGTAGATCCCCCAGGCAATGGTGCCCACCAGCGCAGCCGCCAGGACAACCCTGATACCCAGGGCGTAGAGGGTGCGTTTTCTGGGGTTCCCCACATCTTTCATCAGAAAGACAAGCGCGCTGCTGAGGCTGATCAACACGGCGATAAAGAGCAGGACGATAATGGCTTTGAGTAACATGATCTCAGCGTCTCAATAGTAAAACTTGATTTAAACACAGATGTCGCAACACACGCAGCAACAGGCAAGCGTTTCTTTCCAGTGGCAGTGGAACTGGAAAGTGCTGCTGTTTGCGGCATTTTTTCTGCCGGTGACCGTCAATCTGGCGTTCTGGCAACTGGACCGGGCAGAGGAAAAACGGCAAATGCTGGAAGAGCACCAGCAACGGGCCAGTGCTGAGCCGGTAACGCTTGCCGAAGCAGCCCGGGTCCCGGACAGGCAATACCTGCGGGTTCGGGTGCGCGGACAATATGACAACCGCTCTCCCCTGCTTCTGGACAATCGCGTCAGACACGGCAGGCCGGGTTTTGAGGTCATATCTCCGTTTCAGACGGACAATGGCCAATGGATATTGGTTAATCGCGGCTGGGTGATGGCCAATGCCGATCGGCGTCAGTTGCCCGAAATTACTGACGTGGCAGGCAGCGTCGAAGTGGAGGGCTATCTGTACCACTCCCCCGGCGAACAGCTCATGCTGGGGGAAGACCGCTGGTCGGTTGAGGACGGTCCCAAAATTATTCAGAATGCAGCACCGGAAAAAGTGGCCGAGAAACTGTCTCTGCCCCTCTACGACTGCACCCTGAGACTCGACGAAGATCAGCCAGGTGCATTTGAAACTGGTTGGGAAGTGGTCAACCTGATGCCGGGCAAGCATATCGGCTATGCGGTTCAGTGGACTGCACTGGCGGTAGCGCTGGTGATTTTGACGGTATTTGCCAACTCAAACCTGGGTGAACTGATAAAACACCGGCGTGCCGGGAAATGATTAATAAAGAGGAAAGCTGATGGCTAAGCAGCAGGGCAAAGCAAAAGGTCAGTGGCAGGTCTGGCTGATGATTCTGATACTCGGCGGCGTGATGATTGCCGGGTTTCTGTTGTTTCCTCAGACAAAAGAAGCACGCGATCGCTTGCTCGGTGCGCTGGGCACCACTAATCACGGTGAGTTTGTGATGCCGGCGGTGTCCATCAAGACCCTGGATCTGAAAGACAGTGATGGACAAACCTGGCAGCACGACGAGCAGAAAGTAAAGTGGCGTATGGTGATCCCGGGAGGTGCGGCCTGCGTGGGTGAATGCCGGGAATTGCTCTACCTGACCCGTCAGGTCCATATCAGTCTGGGAAAATACAGCCGCCGATTTGAGCGCATCTACCTGAATCTCGACGATCATATTGATGCCGAGACCGCCGAATACATGAAACAGCACCCTTTCCTCCACACCCTCTTCGGTGATCGGCAGGCCGTCACAGCGCTGCTCGCCGGCACCAATGCCCCGTTGAATCTGGCGCCAGAGGCGGGTCCGCAAAGAGCCTATCTGGTGGATCAGAATGGCCTGGTGATGATGAGCTATACCCTGGAGATCAGCGGCCACGACATGATCGAGGATATCGAGCACCTGATGAAATATTCCCCCGATCAGTGATAACAATTAAAAGAGCCCGATCGAGTCGATGATCAGA
>Ga0070727_10003037_pt1 | contig 15620 bp, 12 predicted proteins | sample tdAd472_FD_66722 | JGI IMG/M metagenome (GOLD analysis project Ga0070727, IMG submission 66722) | Marine sediment microbial communities from the Atlantic coast under amendment with organic carbon and nitrate - tdAd47.2 | ecosystem: Environmental > Aquatic > Marine > Coastal > Sediment | place...
GTACTGCCCGCCCACGCGCAGGTTCTGCTCGGGGCGCGCTTGCTGGGCGAGGTGCAGCACGTATTCGCGCCAGAAGATGAAGTTGAAGACGTAGGGGACGATCCGGTTCCAGTCGGCGTCGACGGTGGTCAGCCACATGCCGACGCGACCGCGGCGACCGAAGCGGCGCTCGACGAGCAGGGGGAGGCCTTGCTCTTCGCTCGGCGCCGCGCCGACGTTGTCGTCGACGGTCTGGTTCACCCGCAGCGGGACCGTGGTCAAGCCGGTCTCGGGGATCTTGACCTCGTAGAAGCCGAAGATCGACGGGTCGCGGAGGTGGGTCACCATGTCCTCGGTGGTGAACAGGCCCGCCACCGGGTGCTCGCGGTCGCCGACGTTCATCACCCAGGCGGGCGCGTCCTCGTCCAGCGACGCCGCGGCGCTGGTCCCGCCCACCTGGCGCACCAGCTCGGCGGGCAGCAGCCCGCGACCCTCGCGATACATGAACTCGTTGTAGGCCTTGGGGTCGACGCGTCCGCCGAGGGCGAAGATCACCGTGCGTCCGAGGCGCACGAAGTCCTCGAGCATGGCCACGTCCTCGGGGGTCAGCGAGGGCACGTTGGCCAGGAGCACGATGTCCAGGTCCTGGGTGGGGTCGCCTCCGTTGAGCTCGCCCGCGGTGCCCTCGGTCAGCTTCTGCGCCAGCTCGCTCTCGGTGCAGACTTCGGTCTGGATCAGGCTGGGAACGTCGTCGGCGATGCTCAGGTTGAGGATCTCGTAGAGGAAGTCCGTCTCTCCCTCCCAGTCCTCGTTCGAGGGGTCGCCGTCCACCAGCAGCACCCGCACGCTCTCGCGCACGTCGACCACGTAGTGGCGCCAGTTGTCGACGGTCAGCGCGTCCGAGCTGAGGTGCACGGCCACCCGGTGCAGCCCGGGGGTCGCGAACTGATAGGTCAGCGGCTCGGCGAGGATCTCCTCGCCGGCGGGCACCGAGATCGAGACGATCCGCTGCGGCTCGGCGTCGCCGCCCTCGAGGTCGATGCTCTCGTCGACGTCGACGTAGTACTTCAGCGTCAGGTCGCCGATGTCCTCGTTGGCGAAGTTCTTGACCCGGGCCTCGATATGGCAGGGCAGGTTCTGTCCGACCACCGCCTCGCGGGTCCCGAGCCGCGTCACGGCGAGGTTCCGCGGCTGCTCGGCGCCGCAGTCGATCAGGACCAGGGTCGCCCCCAGGTCGGCCTCGATCTCCTGCTTGGTCAGGTCACCGATCTTGGGCTCGACGAGCTTGCCCTCTTCGTCCAGCAGGCCGTGGCGCTGGGCGTCGGTGAGCACGAACACGGTCTTGGCCAGCGGCTTGCGACCGGGGGGCGGCTTGATCCCGTTCGGCTCGAAGCGAGTGAGCATCCGCGGCAGCTGCTGCAGCATCTGGCTCAGGCTCGTGCCCCGCGCGCGCACGCCGTAGAACAGGTCGTCGTCGAGCTCGAGCAGGAGCTCCTTGCGCCCGGCGGCGTTGGCGTTGCGCGGGATCGTGCTGGCCTCGATCCGGGCGATGTCGTCGAAGGAGCGGACCAGGACCCGGTCGCCGTCCTTCAGCGCGCCAATGATCTCCTTGGCGATCCCTCGCGCCCGCTCGTGGGCGGTCTCTTCGGAGCTCGAGCCGACCTGGTAGCCCATGGAGAACGAGGTGTCGAGCAGGATCACCACGTTCTGCGTCTTCTCGTCGGCCGAGACGTCCACCGGCGAGACCGCGCGCGGCCGGGCGATCGCGACGGCGAAGGCGATCAGGATCAGGCAGCGAATGATCAGCAGGATCAGGTTCTCCAGGCGCAGGCGCCGCTGCTGGCGCTTGATCGCCCGCAGGAGGAACTCCAGCGCGGCCCACTCCACGGTTCGATAGCGGAACCGCGAGAGGAGGAAGATCGCGATCGGGGCGGCGATCGCCAGCCCCCCGAGCATCATGAATGGGTTTACGAACTCCACGAGATCAGCTCAGCTTCATGCCGGAGCGCGTGGCGAGGTAACTCGTCAGCGCGACGTCGAGGGGTTGCGAGGTGTCGAGCGGGCAATAGTCGATCCGGTCGGTGCGGCAGCCGTGCTGGATCTCGCCCATGAAGGACTCGAGCTCTTCGAGGTAGGCCGAGCGCAGCGCGCCCGGGTCACAGATCACGTGCCCCAGCTGCTCCAGGCCCTCGAAGCGGGTCATGGAGTTGAAGGGGAACGTGCGCTCCGCGTGGTCGAGCACGTGGAACACGATCACCTCGTGGCGCCGGTGGCGGAAGTGCCGCAGGCCCGAGATCACCTTCTCCGGATCGTCGAGCAGGTCGCTGATCAGGATCACGAGGCCCTTGCGCTTGACCCGGTCGGCCATGGTGTGCAGCACGGGCCCCAGGGACGTGCGCTCGTTGGGCGTCACGTTCTCCAGGGCGTTGAGCATCAGGTTCCGGTGCGAGGGGCTCGAGGCCGGCGGAATGAACTTGCGGATCTCCTCGTCGAAGGTCACCAGGCCCACCGCGTCGCGCTGGCGGAGGATCAGGTAGAGCAGCGAGGCGGCCACGGTGCAGGCGTAGTCGAGCTTGCTCGGGAGGGACGGATCCGACTGGTATTTCATCGACTCGGAGCCGTCGAGGAGGATCGTCGCCGTGAGGTTCGTCTCCTCCTCGTACTGCTTGATGTAGTAGCGGTCGGAGCGGGCGTAGACCTTCCAGTCGATGTGCTTGATGTCGTCGCCCGGCACGTATTCGCGGTGCTCGGCGAACTCCACCGAGAACCCGTGGTAGGGGCTGCGGTGCAGACCGGTGACGAAGCCCTCCACCACCAGGCGCGCGCGAATGTCGAGGCGCGAGATCTTGGTGAGGGTCTTCGGGTCGAGGTACTTCCTGCCGCCCTGGCTGGCCATTAGGCCTTGACCGCCGCCTCTGAGCCGCACCACTCGAGCAGCCGCTCGACGATCTTGTCGGCGGTCACGCCCTCGGCTTCGGCGTTGAAGTTGGTGATGATCCGGTGCCGCAGCACGGGCTTGGCCACGGCGTCGATGTCCTCGGTCGACACGTGGTGTCGGCCCTTGAGCAGCGCGCGGGCCTTGCCGCCCAGGATCAGATACTGGCAGGCGCGGGGGCCGGCGCCCCAGCTCAGCCACTCCTTGATGAAGTCGGGCGCCTCGGCGGTGCGGTGCCGGGTCGAGCGGGTGAGCTTCATCGCGTAGCGGGTCACGTGGTCGGCGATCGGCACCCGGCGCACGATCTGCTGCAGGCGCATGATCTCGTCGCCGGTGAGCACCGCCTCCGGCGGGGCCTCGGGGGCGCTCGTGGTGCGCTTCATGATCTCGAACTCCTCGTCGGCCGAGGGGTAGTCGACGAGCACGTTGAACATGAAGCGGTCGAGCTGAGCCTCGGGGAGGGGGTAGGTGCCCTCCTGCTCGATCGGGTTCTGGGTCGCGAGCACGAAGAACGGCGGCTTGAGCGCGTGTCGCGTGCCGCCCGCGGTGACCTGGTGCTCCTGCATGGCCTCCAGCAGGGCCGCCTGGGTCTTCGGCGGGGTGCGGTTGATCTCGTCCGCGAGGATGATATTCGCGAAGATCGGCCCCTCGAGGAACTGGAACTTGCGCTCCCCGGTCTGCTTGTCCTCCTGGATCACCTCGGTGCCCGTAATGTCCGACGGCATCAGGTCTGGCGTGAACTGAATCCGGCTGAAGTCGAGGCTGAGGGTCTTGGCGAGGGTCGCGATCATCAGCGTCTTCGCCAGCCCCGGCACACCGATCAGCAGGCAGTGGCCCTTGGCGAAGATGCAGATCAGCAGCTGCTCGAGGACCTCTTCCTGGCCCACGATCACCTTGGCCATCTCCCTGCGGATCGTCTCGTTGGCGGCCTGGAGCTTCTGGACCGCCTGCAGGTCGTCGTCGTCGAGCTCCTCGGACGCGTCCTTGGCCGAGGCAGCAGCCTTCTCAGGGGTGGTCGCTTCTGCCTTCTCGGGGGTGGTCTCGTCCGCCTCGCCCGAAGTGGTGTCGTCGGCCATGAATCCTCGCAAGGGGCTCGGTCGCGGAGCCCGCGTTTGGGGTGAGGGGCGAGTGTATCCGGGGCACGAACGCCCGTAAAGCCAGGGGCCGGGGGTATTTGATGCGTCAGGGGTTCGGGGTAGTCTCTGGCCTTGCTGCGCGCAGCGAGGTGTGCGGCCTCCGCGCCGGAAGGGAGCCCGAGGGCATGGCATCCAAGGACCTGAGCGAACTGGACGGCCTCAGCGCCGCGGAGCTCTTCGTCACCAACGACGGCATGGCTTACGACGACTTCCTCATCCTCCCGGGGCACATCGACTTCCACCACCAGGACGTCGACCTCTCGACGCGGGTCAGCCGGAACATCACGCTCAAGCTGCCCTTCGTCTCGTCGCCGATGGACACCGTCACCGAGCACAAGATGGCGATCCGCCTCGCCTGCCTCGGGGGCCTCGGGGTCATCCACTACAACAACAGCGTCGAGGAGCAGGCCGAGGAGGTGCGCAAGGTCAAGCGCTTCGAGAACGGCTTCATCACCGCGCCCGTGGTCCTCGGCCCCGCCGCCACCGTGGCCGACGTCGACGCGATCAAGGCCCGCTACGGCTTCAGCGGGATCCCGGTCACCGAGGACGGCCAGCCTCAGGGCAAGCTGATCGGGATCCTCACCAACCGCGACATCGAGTTCGAGCCCGACCGCAACCGCCCGGTGCGCGAGGTCATGACCACCGACCTGGTGACTGGCCCCGCTGGGCTCTCGCTCTCCGACGCCAACGACCTCCTCCGCCGCTCGAAGAAGGGCAAGCTGCCCCTCGTCGACGAGCGCGGCCGCCTGGTCTCGCTCATCAGCCGTCGCGACCTGCTCAAGAACCGCGACTACCCCGACGCGGTCAAGGACGAGCGCAAGCAGCTGCGCGTGGGCGCGGCGGTCAGCACCCGCGACGCCGACCGCGAGCGGGTCACCGCGCTGGTCGAGTCCGGGGTCGACCTGATCGTGATCGACGCCGCCCAGGGCGACTCGATCTACGAGCTCGGCGTGCTGGAGTGGATCAAGAGCACCCACCCCCAGGTCGACGTGATGGCCGGCAACGTGGTCACCCGCGCCCAGTGCCGACGGCTGATCGACGCCGGCGCCGACGGGCTGCGGATTGGCATGGGGCCCGGCTCGATCTGCACCACTCAGGGCACCATGGCCGTGGGACGCGCCCAGGCGACGGCGGTGTGGAGCTGCTCGCGGGTCGCCGGCGAGCGCGGGATCCCCTTGTTGGCCGACGGCGGGATCAGCCAGATCGGGCACATCGGCAAGGCCCTCGCCCTCGGCGGCTCGGCGGTCATGATGGGCTTCATGTTCGCGGGCACCGAGGAGGCGCCGGGCGAGTACTTCTACGACAACGGGGTGCGGGTCAAGCGCTACCGCGGCATGGCGTCGCTGGAGGCCATGGACGCCGGCGGCGACAAGCGCTACGAGACCCGCGCCGACGACCGCAAGATCAAGGTCGCGCAAGGGGTCTCCGGGAGCGTGCTCGACAAGGGGCCCCTCGACGACTACGTCCCCTACCTCGTGCAGGGCCTGCGCCAGAGCCTCCAGGACATGGGCGTGCGCAGCCTGACGGACCTCCACGAAAGCCGGGTCAACGGCCAGCTGCGCTTCGAGCGCCGCAGCCTCGCGGCCCAGGTCGAGGGTGGGGTCCATGGCCTGCACTCGTATCAGGAGTCGGCCCTCGGCCGGCGACGCCAGGGTCGCCGTTAGCGGAGTGCGTGGGTTGCTCGCTCGCCTGGGGCCGGCGCCGCTGTTGGCGCTGGCCGCGGTGCTTCCCTGCGCGCAGCTGCTGAGCGCGGGGTTCCTCGGCTACGACGACCCGCTGTTCCTGCTCCAGCAGCCGTTCTGGTCGGACCCCAGCCTGACCAACCTCGTCGACGTGTGGAGCCGCCCGATCTACGGCTCGTTCCACCCCCTGCACCAGACGAGCTACTACGTCGACCGCGTGCTCTTCGGCCAGGTCGCCTGGGGCGTGCGCCTGACCAACCTCGCGCTCTACGCCCTGGTCCTCGTCGGCTTCGCCGCCGTCGGGCGGCGGCTGGCGCTGCCTCCGGCCGGTGTGCTCCTCGGCGGGCTGCTCTACGCCTGGCACCCCAGCCACGTGGAGAACGTGGCCTGGATCACCCAGCGCAAGGATCTGCTGAGCGCGGCGCTCCTGCTCGCCGCCTTCGCGGTCTACCTGGGTCCCCGGCCGCACCCCCTCCGCGGCCCCGACCCGCCGCTGCCCAGCTGGCCGCGGGTCGCCGCCTGCTGCGGGCTGTTCGCCCTCGGGCTGTTGGGCAAGTCGGTGACGGTCGTGCTCGTGCCCTGGCTGATCCTGCTCGCCCTCGGGCGGGGGAGCCTGCGCCGCGAGGGCACGCGCCTCGCCTGCCTGGCCTCCGTCGGCTGCGCGGCGACGGTCGCGCACTACCTCGCCCAGGACGCGGTCGGCGCCGCGATCCAGCGCCCGCCCCCCGCCGAGCACCTCGGGCAGCTGACGCGTGCGCTCGGGCACTACGCCTGCAGCGCGGTCGCGCCCCTCTCGCCCGCGCCGCGCCTGCCCCTGGACCACGGCTGGACCGGGCCTCAGCTCGCGGGGATCGCGCTCTGCCTGGTGTGGGCCGCCTGCAGCTGGCGCTGGGCCGCGCTGCGGACCTGGGGGCTGATGGCCTGGGCTGGGATCGGACCCATGTGGGGCCTCGTCCCGCTGCCGACCTTCGTCCAGGATCGCTACCTGCTGTGGGCGACCTTGCCCTTGGCCTGGGCCGCCGGCTCGGGCCTGGCGCACCTCGGCCGCGGGCGCGCGCACCGCCGGGTGGTCGTGGGCCTGACCCTCGCCGTCGCGCTGGGGCTGTTCGCGGTCTCCCTCCCCTACGCCGGCACCTGGTCCAGCGGACGCGCGCTGTGGACGGCCAACGCCCGCGCCTACCCGCGACTGATCGAGCCGCGGGAAGCCCTGGTGCAGGTCTACGCGACGAGCCCCGACCCCAACGAGCGCGAGCTGGCCCTGCGCATGGCCCGCGAGCTGCTCCGGCACGCGCCCACGCGGCTCGTGCCCAACCTGACCCTGGCCGAGGCGGCCCAGCAGCGGCAGGACTACGACGCCGCTCGCACCTACCTGCAGGCGGCCGCGCGCGCGACGGACAACACCGCCTACCGCGCGCCGCTGCTGTTGGCGGGGGTCGAGCTCGAGCTCGACGACCTCGAGGCGGCGCGCGCGGCGCTGGAGCTCGCCGCGACCCTCGCCCCGGCCGAATCCCCCGAGCTGCTCGGCGGCCGGGCGGCCTGGCACCTCGCCCGCGGCGAAGCCGAGCGCGCTCGCGAGTTGGCGGCCGCTGCGTCCGCGGGTTTGCCGGAGTGGGGCCGCGCCTGGGAGCTGCAGCTGCGCGCGGCTCGCCGACTCGGCGACCTCGAGGGCGCGGCCGCGCTGCTCCCGCGCGTCCCCAGCGAGCAGCGAGCGACGCTGGCGGTGCTCCTCGCCCTCGACGCGGGGGACCTCGAGCGCGCGGCGGCGCTGCTGGCTGACGTCGGCCAGCGGCGGACGCTGGAGGCCGAGCTGGCCCGCGCCTGCTACGACGCGCAGCGCGGAGCGGTCGCCGAGGCGCGCGCGCGTCGCGCGAACCTGCTCGCGCATTGCACCCCCGGAGCGCGGCGACGAATCCTCTCCGAGCCCGCCTGGCCGTTGGACTAGCGCCGTTCGCGCGCGCCGCGTCATGCGCAGAGCGCTCGCGCGGGCGCGAGCCAGGCGATCGCGTTAGGCTACCGGTGGGAGAAGGTGATGGACCTGCATGAACCCTGGCTCGTAGCGGTCTGGCCCGGCATGGGCCGGGTGGCGCTGGGTGCAGGGGGCTACCTGATCGAGAAGCTAGACGTGGAGTTCCTCGCCGAGCTTCCCCCCGGTCAACACTTCGACCTCGAGCGCGTGGAGATCAAGCGCGGGATCGTGGTCCCCGGCCGCCTCCCCCGCAGCCGCTTCTACGGCTGGAAGAACCCGAACGGCGGGCGCGACCTGGTGATCTTCGTCGGCGAGGCCCAGCCCAACTCGCGCAGCTACGACTTCTGCGGCGGGTTGCTGCGGGTGGCGCGCAGCTTCGGGATCACGCGCGTGCTGACCTTCGCCGCCATGGTCACCTCCGCGCACCCCAGCGCCGATTCGCGGGTGTTCGCCATCGCCACCTCGCGCCCCCTGCTGGCCGAGGTCGGGCGCCTGCGCCAGGGGCTGCCGACCCTCGAGCGCGGCGAGATCACGGGCCTCAACGGGACCCTGCTCGCCGCCGCCGCCGAGCAGGGCCTGGCCGGCGTCGGCCTCCTGGGCGAGCTGCCCCAGATCGCGACCAACGTCCCCTACCTCAAGGCCTCGGGCGCGGTGCTCGACCTGTTCTGCGAAATGGGCGGGGTCGAGCTCGACCTCGGCGACCTGCACAAGCGCGCGGCCTCCATCGAGAAGGGCCTGATCGATATCGTCGATCGGCTGCAGAACCTGGTGAAGAGCAAGGGCGACTCCGAGCCCCCGCCGAGCTGGTTGCCCCAGGAGATCGACACCTCGGACACCGGGGAGATCGACGAGCTCGAGCACGACGACGACGACGAACCCGAGAGCCGGATCGCGCAGCTCTCCCCGGAAGAGCTCGCGCGGATCGAGGCCCTGTTCCAGGACGCCAGCGCCGACCGCGAGAAGGCGCTCGAGCTCAAGCAAGAGCTCGACCGCTGCGGGGTGTTCAAGGACTTCGAGGACCGCTTCCTCGACCTCTTCGCCGGCTAGCGCCGCGGGTCGATCAGCGCCATGGGGCCGGTCTCGGTGCGGATCAGCAGGCGCGGGAACCCCTCCGCGTCGACGAGCTGCACGCTGGCGTCGGCGTAGACGACGAACGCGCCGTCGGCGTGGTTCCCCCGTTCGCCCGGGGCGAGGCCAGCCAACTTGGCCTGGCGCAGGCTCCGGTCCGCGGCCACGACGTCGATGGTGCGCGCGCCACCGGAGCTCAGGCCGCGACGGGTCCAGCCGTAACTCAGCTCGTCGGCCTCGAGCAGCGTCGGGTCGTCGAGCCCGTCGGTGAACGGTGAGACGCCGGCCATGGGCGTCGAGCCACCGCCCCAGAACCAGCGCGCCGGATCGGTGACCGTCGTCGCTGCGGCCGCGTCGTCCGAGCTGGGGCACACCAGGGTCTCTGGGCTGTCGAGGTAGCCGTAGGCGTAGAGGGCTCGCACCGTGCGCGAGGCGTCGCCGGTCGTAGCGTCTCCGTCGTGGTCACGAATGTTCCGCACGTGGGGGAAGAAGCGCTTGTCCCCCGAGTAGGTGATCGCCGCCAGGCCCAGCGTGCGGAGGTTGGTCCTGCAGCGCTCCTGGGCGGCGGCTTCGGCCAGGTTGGGGACCGTGACCGCGACCGTGACCCCGAACACGCCGGCGGCGAACAGGCAGGCCCCCACGATCAGGACCCCCCACACCGCGAGCCAGAACCGCGACGGATCCCCGCGCCCAGGGTCTCCGGCGAGGAGCGCCTCGCGGGAGAGCAGCTCGTCGCCGGGGTCGCTCACCCTACTGGCGAGGCGAGACCAGGCCCAGGGCGTCGCCGTCCGGGGCGAGGAGGTCGCTGAACGCGTTGGGGTCCAGGTCGGTGTTGCGGAACCGGACCGAGGCGTCGGCCTGGACCACGTTCACCCCGTCGGTGTGGTTGCCGGCCTCCCCGGGCTCGAGGTAGGCGGCGTCGACGTCGTCCTGACGGAGCGAGCGGTCGGCCGCGAGCGGGACGGTCGAGCGCATGCTGCTGTTGTAGGCGCGGCGGGTCCAGCCGTAGCTCAACTCGTCGGTCTCGACGAGGGTCGGGTCGTAGGTGCCGTCGGTGAGGGGCTCCGCCGTGGGGTCGGTCCGTGTGAGACCCTCCCAGGCCCACACCCGGGTGTCGTAGTTCCGGGTGGGGAGGTAGCGGTCGTAGGACGAGGGGCAAATGAAGGCCTCCGGGCTGTTGGAGTAGCCCATGTTCAACAACACGCGCACGACCTTGGGGCCATGGTTGGTGTTCGCGTCGCCGTCGAGCTCCTGGAGCCCGGTCACGTGCGGGCTGAACCGCTTGTCGTCGGTGTATTGCAGCGCGGCCAGGCCGAGCTGCCGCAGGTTGTTGGAGCACTTGGTGGTGTTGGCCTGCTCCTTGGCCTTCATCAGCGCTGGCATCAGCAGCGCGCCCAGGACCCCCATGATCACGATCCCGAGCAGGCACACCGCCGCGATCACGACGAGGACGATCACCCACACCTTGGAGCCGCCGCCCCCCTCCGCGCCGTGCTGCTCGTAGTGCTCTTCACCCATGGGGCCTCCTCGCGAAGCGCCCAGTGTAGTCCGCGCCCCCGCGAGCGCGAGAGGATTACCCTCTCCGGCCGTTCACTGCCCGGGGGGGACCAGGCCCAGGGCGCCGCCCTGGAGGTCGAGCAGCTCGAGGTAGGCCTCGTGCCCACCCTCGAGGCGGACCTCGTTCACCCGGGCGTCGACGTAGACCACGAGCAGCGCGCCGTGGTGGTTGCCGATCTGGCCGGGTTGGGGGGCCTCGAGCTCGAGCAGGCCGCGGACCGCGCGGTCCGCGGCCAGCGGCGTGTTCGAGGGGGCGTCCATGGGGTAGGCGCGGCGGGTCCAGCCGTAGCTCAGCTCGTCGGTCTCGAGCAGGGTCGGGTCCTGCTGCCCGTCGGTCAGCGGGTTCGCGGTGGGGTCGCGGCGGGTGCGCCCGCCCCAGAACCAGGCGCCGTGGTCGCGCGGGTCGAGGTCGGTGGGGTGGTCCTGCGACGACGGACACACGAAGAGCTCGGCGTGGCTGACGTAGCCCAGGTTGCGCAGCGCGCGGAACGCCTTCGGCCCGTGGTTGGTCTCGGCGTCGCCGTCGAACTGCAGGCTCCGGGTCACGTGGGGGAAGAAGCGCTTGTCGGCGGAGTACTGCACGGCGCCGAGCCCGAGCTGGCGCAGGGTGTTGTTGCAGCGCGTGAGGTTGGCCCCCTCGCCGGCCCGAGTCAGCAGGGGCAGCAGGAGCACGACCGCCAACCCCGCCAGCAGACACAGCCCGGCGATCGCGGCCACCACGAGCAGCGCGACCTTCGAGCCCGGGCCGGCTTCGGGGAGCTCCCCCGGCGGCGCGTAGGGTTCTTCGTTCACCCGAGCCTCCTCAGCCCAGCGCTTCGCGCGGCGGGTGCGCGGGGTCGAAGGTGCGCCACACCCCGTCGGCGCCGAGCAGCTCGCACGGGCGGAAGCGAGCCTTGTAGCTCATTTCCTTGCAGCCGTGCACGTAGTAGCCGAGGTAGAGCCAGCGCCGGCCGGTCTCGCGCGCGAGCTCGATCTCCATGATCGCGGAGTAGGTCCCCAGGCTGCGCTTGGAGTAATCCGGATCGAAGAAGAAGTAGACCGAGCTCAGCACGTCGGGGAGCGCGTCGACGATCCCCAGCCCCACCAGCTTGCCGCCGACCGTGAACTGCATTTCCCAGGTCGTCACCGGCGAGGCGCCGAAGACCTCGGCGTAGCTCTCCAGCGAGTCGAAGCCCTTGTCGCTCCCGTCGGGGAAGCGGGTGAGCACGAAGCGGTTGTGCAGCTCGAGCTTCTCCTGGGTCGGCGTGGGGGGACCCACGCGCATGACCACGTCCCCGTTCTTGCGCAGGCAGCGCCGCTGGCTCTTCGAGGGGCGGAACGTGTCCACCGGGACCCGGATCGGGCGGCAGGCGCGGCAGCCCACGCACACCGGGCTGTAGACCACGTTCCCCGAGCGCCGGTGGCAGGTCTCGAGCAGCCGGCGGTAGAGCAGATCGTCCCGCGGCGCGAGGCGCATGCGCAGCGACCACTCGCGGTTGGCGAGGTACGCGCAGGTGCCGGTGTGAACGTAGCCCGTGGCCAACCCTGTTCCTCCGCGGCCGCGTCCCGCGCGGCGAATCTTCGCTAGGATCGATCACCGGCGCAGGTTTGCCAACCCGCCAGGAGAGGATCGCCCGGCCCCGTGGACCCCGCCGTCGCTACCCTGCACCGCGACGACCACCTGTGGGTGGTCGACAAGCCCAGCGGTGTGTGCACCCACCGCACCAGCGCCACCGCCCAGGAGGGCGTCTACGAATACCTCCTCCGCCGCCACGAGGGGCCGCTGGCGTTGCTGCACCGGCTCGACAAGGGCACCTCCGGCGTGCTGGTCTTCGGCCGCAGCCCAGCGGCGAACCGGGCGCTGACCCAGCAGCTCACCGCCCGCGCCGTGCGCAAGCGCTACCAGCTCCTGGTCGAGGACGACCCCCAGCGCCCGACCAAGCTCACCTGCGACAAGCGCCTGCGCCGCAAGCCCGGCCGGGGCAAGGCCGAGCTCGACGCCGAGACCCGCTTCGTGTTCGAGGAGCGCGGCGCCGGCCTCGCGCTCTACTCCGCCTACCCGGAGGGCGGCCGCCCGCACCAGGTGCGCGTGCACGCCGCCCAGCTCGGCATGCCGATCCTCGGCGACGGCGACTACGGCGGGATCGACGCGCCGCGGCTCTGCCTGCACGCCGCCGAGGTCCGCTTCGAGCACCCCAGCGGCGAACCCTACACCGCGCAGGCTCCGCTGCCGGCGAGCTTCCGCGCCCTGCTCGCGGACGAGCCGCGACCGCGGGTGGCGGCGGTCGCCGCCAGCGAGGCGCGGGTCGGGTGGGTGGCCACCCCCGAGACCGACGCCTACCTCTGGATCGACCGCCACCACGACGGCTTCCCCAACGTGCGGGTCGAGCGCCTGGGAGACGTGGCGCACGTGTTGCACTACGACGACGACGCCAGCCTCGGCCGCGCCCAGGTCGACGCGCTGCTGCGCGCGGGCTGCGCGGCGGTGGTCGAGCGCCAACGCCCGCGCCGCGGCGAGCAGCCGCCGCCCGCCCTCACCGGGGGCGAGCTGGCCGAGCTCGCGTTCACCGTCCGGGAGCTGGGCCTGCGCTTCAAGGTCGACCTCGAAGCCAGCGGCACCTCCAGCGGCCTGTTCCTCGACCAGCGCGAGACCCGCCGCGCCCTGCTCGAGGCCGACCGCAGCGGCATGACCGCGCTCAACACCTTCGCCCACACCGGCGCGCTCTCCGTCGCCGCGGCCCGCGCCGGCGCCAAGACCCTCAGCCTCGACCTCTCCAAGCGCTACCTCGCCTGGGCCCGCGAGAACCTCGAGCTCAACGGGATCGACCCCGGTGAGCACGACTTCGTCTACGGCGACACCCGCGACTGGCTGCGTCGCTTCGCCAAGAAGGGCCGCCGCTTCGACCTCGTGCTCCTCGACCCCCCCAGCTACAGCACCTACAAGGGCAAGTCCTGGTCCGTCGCCCGCGACCTGCCGGCCCTGCTCAGCGAGGGGCTCAAGCTGCTGGCCCCGGGGGGAGAGCTCTACGTCTCGACCAACCTCCGGCGCATGACCGCCACGACCTTCCTCGGTCACGTCGAGCAGTCTGCGCGAGGCCGGGGGCTGGGGGTGGAGTTCGTCACGCTGCCGCTGGATCACCGCTCGGGACCCAAGGACGCGCCCTACCTCAAGGGCGCCTGGCTGCGCCCCAAGGCGTAGCCCAGCTGGCGTGGACTAGGAGGGCGCGCCGCTGCGGAAGCGGAAGCGCACCCCCCCGACCTCGAGCTCGTCCTGATCGATCAAGAGTTGAACGTCTTGGGCCCGGTGCCCGTTGAGCTTGGGGCTGAACGGCCAGCTCGCGATCGGGTGCAGGGTGAAGCGCCCCTGGTTGCGCACGATCACCGCGCAGATCCGCGGCGCGAGCCGGCTGGTGAGCTGGAGGTCGGCTTCGGGGTCGGCGCCGATCACCATCGCGTCGCACTCGATCACGTACTGGCACACCCGCAGCCCGGCGAGCCGGTGGCCGTCGCCGAGGACCTGGAGGAACGCGCGCTGGTTGACGCTGCGCTCGCTGAGCTGGCGCGCGGCCTCCTTGGTGATCGCGAAGGTGCGCCCGAAGACGCCGTCGGCGATCGCGCCCGGCTTGGTGTCCTCGGGGAGCGACTTCAGCACGCTCCCGCCGAAGTGCAGGCTCCAGGGGCCGATCTGGATCACGTCGCCCTCGTTGAGCGTCCAGCGCCGGGTCACCTGCCCGTTGACGCGCAGACCGTTGGAGCTCATCAGGTCACGGACCAGGTAGCGCCCGGTGCGCATGCGCTCGATCACCGCGTGCAGCCGCGAGACCGAGGTGTCCTTGAGCACGACGTCGCAGGTCGGCGCGCGGCCGATCCGCGCCCCGGCGGCGGTGTGCAGCTCCCAGCTCGGCTCGGTGTCGTCGGGGCCGCGGATCCCCAGGTGGAATCCGTCGAGCTCCGGAGCCACCACGCCCGCGACGCCTTCGAGGTCTCTCGCGTCGCTCTCCGAGCCCAGCCAGCTGGGGAAGCGCGGCGGCTCGTCGACCTCCTCGGACTCCATGCGCGGCAAGCGTGGACGCTCGGGGATCGACGGGCGGGGGATCGCGGTGGAGGAGGCTCGCATGACGCTCTCTGACGTGAGGGGTTAGTGGTGCGGCGGGGGGCCCGCGAAGAAGCGCGCGAACACGCTGCCGAGCTCGATCCGGTCGCCGTCTTCCAGGCGTCGGCGGAGCCCGGCGGGCTTGCCGTTGCAGAGGACGTCGCGCTCGCGCGAGCCGAGGGTGAGCAGGGTGAACCCCGCGTGTCCGCGCACGATCATGGCCAGCCTGCGCGGGACCCGCAGCCCGTGAATGCGGAACTCGCAGCCGGGGGCGCTGCCGACGTAGGTCACGTCGCGGTGCAGGCTGACCTGCCCCAGCTGGGGGCCCGAGCGCACGCGGAGGTAGCCCAGGGCCTGCGGCAGCGGCGCCGCTTCCTCGGAGACGTGCTGCGTGGCGTAGGGCAGGGAGAGCGTCTTGCCCTGGCGCACGAAGCCCTCGAAGTCGTCGATCCCCGGGCGCTCGGCCGGCGTGGGGTCGTCGAGCTTCACGTCCAGGCGGAACTTGCCGATCACGATCACGTCGCCGTCATTGATCCCGTGCTGTTCGCGGCGCTTGCCGTTGACGAACACGCCGTTGCGGCTGCCGAGGTCGCGCAGGGTCCAGCAGCCATCGGCCTGGGTCAGCTCGGCGTGGCGCCGCGAGAGCGCCATGTTGTTCAGCTGGATCTGGTTGTCTGGGGTGCGTCCGATCCCAACGCGGGGCCCGTTGACCGCCCAGCGGCCGATCACCTCGTTCTTCATCCTCGCGACGATCTCCAACACCTGGCGCCTCCTCCCCCCGGGCGCGGGGCGGTCGTGCCGCCGCCCCACACCCAGGAGTCCCGAATCCAGCCCGCACCGTGCAAACCACGCGCCCCCGCCGCCGCACGGCGGGCCTGCGCTTAGGCCGCCTGCCTGCAACGGGGTGCCCGCTTCTGCCCGGCTCCGGCGTCAAGCCCGCTTGTAGGCGCACGCCCTGCGTTGGCGGCGCAGGGACGTCGCGCGCCCACTCTGCAGCCGCTTGCACTACGATCGCGTGCATGGAGATCGGTCGAATCGACTTGCACACCCACAGCACCTGCTCCGACGGGGTGCTCAGCCCCGCCGAGCTGGTCGCGGCCGCCGCGGGGGCCGAGGTGCTCGCGCTCACCGACCACGACACCATGCGCGGCTGCGCCGCAGCCCGCGCCGCGGCCGAGGCCGCGGGGATCCGCTTCCTCGCCGGCATGGAGATCAGCACCCGCCA
>Ga0070727_10003039_pt1 | contig 15619 bp, 12 predicted proteins | sample tdAd472_FD_66722 | JGI IMG/M metagenome (GOLD analysis project Ga0070727, IMG submission 66722) | Marine sediment microbial communities from the Atlantic coast under amendment with organic carbon and nitrate - tdAd47.2 | ecosystem: Environmental > Aquatic > Marine > Coastal > Sediment | place...
TATAACCGGGTGCATGGCTACTATATCGAAATTAGTCGCGCGCAAGCTGAACATGCGCCTGCCGATTACATTCGTCGCCAAACATTAAAAAATGCAGAGCGTTTTATTACGCCAGAACTCAAGTCTTTCGAAGATAAAGCACTCAGCAGTAAAAGTAGAGCATTAGCCCGCGAAAAGGCCCTTTATGAAGCATTGATCTCACAAGTAGCAGAATACTTAGCGCCGCTACAGGATTTCGCGACCGGTTTGGCCGAACTGGATGTGTTGACGAATCTCGCTGAGCGCGCAGAAGCCCTAAATTTAACCCCGCCAAAATTAACCCAACAGGCAGAGATTCTTATCGATCAGGGTCGTCATCTCGTGGTGGAACAGGTACAGGATTCGGTCTTTGTACCCAACGATCTGAACCTGACTGCGCAACAGCGTATGCTGATTATTACCGGCCCCAATATGGGCGGTAAATCAACCTATATGCGGCAGACCGCACTGATCGTTCTATTGGCGCATATTGGTAGCTATGTTCCTGCACACAGCGCCATGATAGGGCCTGTTGATCGTATTTTTACACGCATGGGTTCATCCGATGATTTAGCTGGCGGCCGCTCCACCTTCATGGTAGAAATGACCGAAACCGCCAATATACTCAACAATGCGACCCCCCAAAGCCTAGTGCTGATGGATGAAGTAGGCCGAGGCACCAGCACCTTTGACGGGCTCTCCCTGGCCTGGGCCTGTGCACAGCATTTAGCGACCCATGTTAAACCCTATACTTTATTTGCCACCCACTATTTCGAGCTGACGACTTTACCTGAACTGGCGCCAAGCGCAATTAATGTACATCTTGATGCCACTGAATATGAAGACCACATTATATTTTTACATAAGGTGCAAACAGGACCGGCCAGCCAAAGTTATGGATTGCAAGTAGCTCAACTCGCAGGCGTTCCCCATGATGTGATTAGCGAGGCTCGCCAAAAACTTAGCAGTTTGGAGCAGGGAGAAACGTTAGTAAAACAAAGCAAACGAACGACCAACGCTCGACAACCGGATTTATTCAGCACGCCAACCCCGCATCCAGTCGTTGAACAAATCAAATCACTAAACATTGACCGCTTAACACCACTGCAGGCGTTGCAACTGCTCTACGATTTGCAACAATCTGTGCGCTAAAAAATAGCTTTTAACTTGTGTAATGTGGCAGTGGAAACTAGAATGTCGCGTTATTATGTCGTGCGCTATGGAGACCTTACCATATGACCTTTATTGTCACTGAAAACTGTATTAAATGTAAATACACAGACTGTGTGGAAGTTTGCCCGGTAGATTGTTTCTATGAAGGCCCCAATTTTCTCGTAATTCACCCTGATGAATGTATCGATTGCGCACTGTGTGAACCGGAATGCCCGGCAGAAGCCATTGTGTCGGAGGATGAACTGCCTACCGATCAAGCGGAATACCTGGAATTAAACGCCGAACTGGCCGAGGTATGGCCCAACATCACCGAGCGCAAAGATGCACCGGAAGATGCTGAAGAGTGGGACGGTGTGCAGGGTAAGCTCCAATACCTGGAACGCTAATTTTCTAGGCTTGTCTTTTTCAGATTGCCAAGAAACACAAAAATTTTCTATAAAAAAGGGTGGTTCAAACCACCCTTTTTCACGTTCTGTGACAACGAAGCTGCGACTCTAATTAAAGACTTAACTAAAGACTGTTTCTCCGCTTAATCCTTCTTTCTCCATAATACTACGTAGACGTTTTAACGCCTCCACCTGTATTTGCCTCACTCTTTCCCGGGTTAAACCGATTTCTAGCCCTACCTCTTCAAGCGTACTCATTTCATAACCCAAAAGGCCAAATCGGCGCGCTATCACTTCTCGCTGTTTATCGGAAAGCTCACAAAGCCAATCAGTTAAGCTGCCTTGCAGATTACTATTTTGCAACAGTTCTGACGGGTCAGTGATAGCCTCGCCAGTGACGCTTTCTACCACGGAACGATCTGAATCCGGCCCCATGGGAACATCAACAGAAGTCACTCGTTCGTTCAAGCTCAACATTCTCTTCACGTCCTGTACTGGACGATCAAGCATATCGGCGATCTCTTCTGGAGACGGCTCATGATCTAATTTTTGTGTTAGTTCACGGGCGGCCCGCAAATAAACATTCAATTCTTTAACCACATGAATTGGCAGACGAATAGTCCTTGTTTGATTCATCAAGGCGCGTTCAATTGTTTGACGAATCCACCAAGTCGCATAGGTCGAAAACCGGAAGCCTCGTTCAGGGTCAAATTTTTCTACCGCTCTAATCAAACCCAGGTTCCCCTCTTCAATCAGATCGAGCAGGGTTAAACCACGGTTAACATAGCGCCTCGCAATCTTAACCACCAACCGCAAATTGCTTTCAATCATGCGTTTCCGTGCCGCCTCATCGCCTTTAAGCGCCAGGCGCGAAAAATAGACTTCTTCTTCCGCATTTAAAAGTGGTGAAAAACCAATTTCATTGAGATAGAGCTGAGTGGCATCAAAGGTTTTCTTATTATCCATTCCAGCATCAATTTCGATCTCTTGCTCTTCGACCTCTTCCGTGACATCAGCGTCAGAGTCGTCGTGGATATCTTCCTCTATTACTATTTCATCCGACTTAGCCATCGCCATTCCTCTCTTATTATCAATCAAAGCACTTGCGCGATCTTAATACCTTAAGGGTGAGATGTGAACTATTTATTAAATTATTTTTTGAAAAACTTATTTTTTTTCACAAACTTATCTAACCCACTTAAAGTAACTTCCATGAAAATTTCTATCCCAAACATCAATTAACATGCTTCGGCAAGTAGTTTAATGGATTGACCGGATTACCGTTTTTTCTAATTTCAAAATGTAATTTTACATTTTTACTTCCCGTAGAACCTATCTCGGCAATTTTTGCCCCAACTTTAACATTATCCTTCTCTGATACCAGTATTCGCTGGTTATGCGCATAAGCACTCAAATACTGTGTGTCATGCTTGATAATAACCAAATTCCCGTACCCGATCAGTCCATCACCCGCATACACCACGGTTCCTGACGCTGCTGCCAACACAGGAGCCCCTTTCGGCGCAGCAATATCAATACCTTTGTTATCGGCCCAACTGGAAAACCTGCTCACGAGCTTGCCTTGAGCGGGCCAGCGCCATTGCAGCGGGCCCGCTACAGCGACTTTGACTGGCTCCACATTTTTTCTTGCCGGGCTATTGCCGCTGTTCTGCTTAGGTTTAGGTGGAGTCCACTTCCGTTTGGGGGCTGGCTCATTATTTTTAACCACATGAAGCCGAATTATCTCACCCGGTTTTAGTAGGTAGGGAGCACTGATACGATTGATTGTTGCCAAATCGCGATAATCACGACCATAGCGCCAGGCAATCGAATAAAGGGTCTCGCCTTTCTCTACCTGATGCTTACCCCAGCTGACTTTTTTCGGCCTTTCTAGATCACGCACTGGCGCATGGTTATGACTGACACAGGCCGATAGAACGGCGAGAAAGATCAGTATCGCACAAAATTTTAAGTTAGGAAGACTTCGCATTGCCTACATAATTAACGGCATAGACAGTCCAAACCCCAAATACCAGCATCAACAATACTAACATCAACTGAGGGTCTGCCTGCACCACGGCAAGATATTCACTGGGCCATAAATTTTGCTCTTGTAAGCGGCCAGATATTTCAGTCATTTGCTTCCATGGCCATACCTTATTTAGAGAGCCCAGCATAAAACCAGTCAACAATGCTAACATCATGCCGTGATAACGATGCAACAACCAAGACAAAAGATGAGTAAAGCTCAATAAGCCGGTGATACAACCCAAGACAAAAAAGCTGAGTACACTAGCGTTGAAATCCTTGAGTGCAGTAATAATGGGTTGATACATGCCCAAAATCACCAAGATAAAACTCCCGGATATTCCGGGTAGAATCATGGCGCAAATCGCCACGGCGCCTGCGGCAAAAACAGTAAAGCTGGTTGGCGCAATCGATATCATCGACATACCGGTAATCACATAAGCAGCCACCACCCCCATCATAAAAAATAATAGGTTACGCCAATCTGTCAGCCTTACTTGCCGTCCAATCAAAACTACTGAGGCTAGGATTAAACCAAAAAAATAAGCCCAAATAATTTTGGGGTGATTGTCCAATATCCAGGAGATTAATTTCGCCAGGGAAATAACGCTGACTAAAATCCCAGAGAACACCAACAGCAGAAAAGTCCCGTTAATATGCGCCCAGGCTTGGCTAAATTTCCCAGTAACCAGCAGTTTCAGTGCATGCAGATTTACCGCACTAATCGAATCAATGAGCTCCTCATAGATTCCGGTAATAAAGGCAATCGTACCACCGGAGACACCCGGCACCACGTCGGCAGCACCCATCGCCATACCTTTACAAAAGAGCGCTATATTTTTTTTATATTTTTGTTGCCGCATGAGCCTTAGGCTTTAGGTTAGTCACAATAAAATAATTGCGTATAAGCTGCGGGTAACAGCCAGCTATTGCCACGATTGACAGCGAAAAAGTAGTCGATTGCAAGCAACGAAAAATAATTCATGACTTGTTCAAAGATTCCTTAATTGATAGCCCCACTCAGCAGTGGCACAAAACGTACTGTTTCCAGCACGATTCGTTTAACGCCTTCTTGGTTTTTTGTGACTAAGACCAATTCCTGCTGCTCATCGGGCCCCACCGGAATCACCAGTCGTCCGGGATCAGCCAATTGCACCAGCAGATCTTCTGGAAGTTCACGCGGCGCAGCTGTCACTATAATGGCGTCAAATGGGGCTTTCTCTGGCCAACCCATACCACCGTCGGCGTGTTTCATTTTGACATTACGCAGGTCAAGCAAATCAATACGCGCACGCGCCTGCTCCTGCAATGGCAATATTCGCTCGACGCTAAACACCTGATCCACCAACTGGGCTAGAATCGCTGTTTGATAGCCTGACCCTGTGCCAACTTCCAAAACCCGTTTGACGGGCCCATTCGCCAGCAAAGCTTCCGTCATGCGCGCCACAACATAGGGCTGTGACAAAGTTTGGTTAAAACCTATGGGTAATGCGGTATCCTCGTAAGCCCGGTGCGCCAAGGCTTCATCCACAAAAAGGTGCCTGGGAGTATTGCGGATCACCTCTAATACCGCTTCGTTTTTAATGCCTTCTTCGCGCAACCGGTTAATAAGTCGATCTCGGGTGCGCAATGAGGTCATACCAATACCCGTCACATCTATATTATTATTCAACCTTCCCCCACGTATTCAGTCTGGGCTTGCCACCGGCTTCTATCCTCATAGATACATATTTCACGAATCACACTGGTGGCATAACAGCCAACCGGAAGTTCAAAACTTAGCTGCAATTTTTGATTTTCCCAGAACCATTGAAAATTTCTCAAAGACAAACATAACGGCCGGCGCTCCTGTTGTAAACCGGAATACTCAAGGCCGTGACACCATTGTGCATATTCCTGCGCTAACTCATTCTCCAACTCAGCAATGCGTGCACTCGTCTTTATTCGTCCACGCCCCCAAAGCGGCCCAGTCGGAACTTCCGTATTAGCGCCATCGAGCCGGCAGGGCAAATCACCCTCTTCCACTCGCGCCCAGCTATCCTGCGCCACTCGCGCCGACAGCAAACGATTAAACAAAAACGAACGCGCTGTGGATAGATAGATACCACGCAGTTGCCGGCGCGGCGGACGTTTATCCACAAACCAGCCTTGTACGCCTAGCAGGTTATTACCATTGATCCCAAAACGCTGCGGCCCAAAATAATTCGGCACACCCTTGCTGGCAATTGCCGCCATCCGCTCTGATAGCAAATCCAAATCGCCAGACAGCTGTGTCAGCACTATAGTAAAACGATTACCTTGATGTTGCCCGCGCCTCAGTTTTTGATGATGCCGTTGTGCCGTAACTAATTCAACCCCTTTGATTTGCGCCATATCCAACCGGATTGATTCCAGCTCAAACTGAGGCTTTTTCGGCAGATAAAGGCTAAACCATTGACGAGTCACTGCGTGCTTATCCTTCATACCAGCATAGCCAACGTCAAGTGGTCGAATAGCAAAAATCGCTGCCAATTGCTTAGCGACATCAGCGGTATTCAAACCCTGCTTTTCTATTTGTAAATAGAGGTGCTCGCCAGCCCCCGACAGTTCAAACCCCAGTAATTCATCCACACAAAAATAGTCGGGTTGTTCCTTTAACCAGCCTCGCAGGGGCGGCGCACCATAGGCATAGTTAAACTCCAATAACGATAACGGGAAAAATTCTGACATTGTTCAATTCAGCTCAGGTTACACCCGGGTCAAAAGTACCACGGCATGACAGGCGATCCCTTCTTTACGACCGGTATAGCCCAAACCTTCGGTAGTAGTTGCTTTGATGTTGATCTGCGCTGGCTCACAGGCTAAGTCACTTGCCAATACCTTCAGCATTCCCTGCTTATACGGAGCAACTTTAGGCGTTTGTGCAACCAGCGTGATATCCGCATTACCAACCCGCCAACCTAAGTCGTTCAACTCAGTCATGACTTTTCTCAGTAACAAACGGCTGTCGGCATTCTGGTACTGAATATCGGTATCTGGGAAATGCTCACCAATATCCCCCAGCCCTGCCGCACCCAGCAAGGCATCGCAGAGTGCATGAATCAACACATCACCATCGGAATGAGCCAGCAGTGGTTTTTCGCTGGCGATAGTCACCCCACCCAGTTTAATGTCAGTCGCGCCCGAATGACTATCATCAAAACGATGAACGTCGAAACCATGACCAATACGCATCATTATTTTTTAGTGCTCCCCAGCCTCGGCCTTGAGAATCAACTCAGCCAGAATCAAATCCATTGGCCGAGTAATTTTAATATTCTGTTCACTGCCCTGCACCATTTGCGGATGATAACCACAATGTTCCATCGCGGAGGCTTCATCCGTCACGGGTAGATTCTTATCAATACAGGTCGTTAAGGCTTCCACTAACTCACCTAAACGAAAAACCTGTGGCGTAAAGGCGTGCCAGAGGGTGCTTCGATCCAGCGTCGCCAAAATCCGAGCAGAGGAATCGGCTTGCTTCATGGTGTCACGCACTGGCGAACCCAAGACTAGGCCGTCCTTAGTGTTTAATGTAGCGAGGATTAGGCTATCTAAATCCTCATGAGAAACGCAGGGTCGAGCAGCGTCGTGCACCATGACCCATTCCTGGGTTGGGATAATTTGCGCGAGCCTGCTCAAGCCATTGAGAACAGAGTGCGATCTTTGCGCGCCACCTTGAGCGACGTAAATTCGAGGATCAGAAGCGAGATATGATTCAGTCCAATATAGATCGTCGGCTCCGAGCACCAGCACAATACCTACAACTTTCGGATGCTTCAGCAACCGGCTGACGGTCTGCTCCAATACCATTTTACCGACTAACGGCAGATACTGTTTTGGTCGATCAGCCAACATCCGTGCGCCCACACCTGCCGCTGGCACCACAATCCAAAATTTTTGCTGAGGTCGCGTTGCAACGTTTGCTTTGCTTTGCCCGTCAGTCACTAGTCCGCACCGTTGGGTCAGTATGTTTTTCCACTATTTGATAAAAAGTCTCGCCTTCCTTGATCATGCCCAACTCATATCTCGAGCGTTCTTCAATAGCTTCCATCCCCTGTTTCAGGTCAAACACTTCCGCCTTCAGTTGCTCATTGCGCTCACGTAATTTTTGATTTTGTTGTTGCTGCCCTGCGATTTTATCCTTCAAGCCCCAATATTCGGCCAGGCTACCTTCTCCGACCCACAGGCGATACTGCAGGCCGAGTAAGATAAGCACTAGTAATATCCAGAACCATTTCATCATCAAACCCCTTCAGGGTTCTGAATAAAAATAGAGACTATCCCTGCCCTTTGATTTCAGAGCGTCCATGATAGGATGCCATACCATTAAGCTCCTCTTCGATACGTAATAAACGGTTGTATTTAGCAACACGATCAGAACGACACAGGGAACCCGTTTTAATTTGTCCGGCCGAAGTCGCCACCGCCAGATCAGCAATCGTCGTATCTTCAGTTTCACCGGAGCGGTGCGAAATCACCGCCGTGAAACCTGCCGCTTTGGCCATTTTGATGGCTTCGAGGGTTTCAGTAAGCGAACCGATCTGATTGAATTTAATCAGAATAGAGTTTGCCACACCCTCATCAATACCGCGCTTCAGTATTTTTGTGTTGGTAACGAATAGATCATCGCCGACCAACTGCACGCGATCACCCATCTTCTGGGTCAGATCGGCCCAACCTTCCCAGTCGCTTTCGTCCATACCATCTTCTATAGAAACAATGGGATAGCGTTGACTTAACGCCACCAGATAATCGGCAAACCCCGCCGAGTCAAAGCTTTTGCCTTCACCGCTGAGCTGATACATACCCTCCTTATAAAACTCTGAAGCCGCACAATCCAGCGCCAAGGTGACATCCTTATCCAGCTCATATCCCGCTTGCGCCACCGCCTCGCGAATGACTTCAAGCGCCGCTTCATTGGACGGCAAGTTCGGGGCAAAGCCGCCTTCATCGCCGACCGCAGTACTTAAGCCACGCGCCTTTAATACTGAGGCCAAGGCATGAAATATTTCCGCGCCACAACGCAGCGCTTCTGCAAAGCTAGATGCACCCACCGGCTGCACCATAAACTCTTGAATATCAACATTATTATCAGCATGTTCGCCGCCATTAATAATATTCATCATCGGCACCGGCATGGAATAAACGCCTGGGGTGCCGTTCAACTCCGCAATATGCGCATAAAGAGGGACACCCTTCGCTAAAGCTGCGGCCTTGGCAGCAGCGAGCGACACAGCCAGAATCGCATTGGCGCCAAGATTAGCCTTATTCTCAGTGCCATCCAGATCAATCATCACGCGATCAAGCTCCGCCTGCTGCGTCGCATCCATACCCAACAAAGCTTCGCGTATGGTCGTATTCACATTGGCAACGGCTGTTAAGACGCCTTTACCTCCATAGCGTTTCGGATCTTTATCCCTTAATTCCAGGGCTTCTCGCGATCCAGTGGAAGCGCCCGAAGGCGCGCAGGCCGAGCCGATCACACCATTGGCTAAAATGACATCGGCTTCAATGGTGGGGTTACCACGTGAATCCAAAACTTCTCTTGCTTTAACATCAATAATTTCTGTCACGATGACCAGAACTCCTATTATTTAACAAAAATTTTTACTTAGAATGCCGCCCCAGCAACTATTCCACCCAAATGATGACACGCCTTATCAGTGCGAGTTCAGTTACATGATTGGGATAACGACTAAGCGGTATCCAAAGGACTAAAGCTCTTTACCAACTCATCCATCGCTTTGATCTGCGCCAAAAACGGCTCCAACTGGCTCAGCCGCAATGCGCAGGGGCCATCACACTTAGCCTCATCCGGATTGGGATGCGCTTCCAGGAATAAACCCGCCAACCCCTGCGACATGCCAGCGCGCGCCAATTCCGCCACGGCAGCACGCCGACCACCGGCGGAATCCGAACGGCCACCGGGGATTTGCAGGGAGTGGGTGACATCAAAAAATACCGGATAGCCGAATTGCTTCATGACACCAAAGCCGAGCATGTCGACCACGAGGTTGTTATAGCCAAAACTGCTGCCACGCTCACACAGGATTAATCGATCATTCCCCGCTTCTTTGCATTTTTGCAAAATGTGTCCCATTTCATGGGGGGCTAAAAACTGCGCTTTTTTAATATTAATTGCCGCTGACGTCTGCGCCATCGCCACCACCAGGTCGGTTTGACGAGATAAGAAAGCTGGTAATTGTAATATATCCACCACCTCTGCGACTGGCGCTGCTTGATCTGGCTCATGCACATCCGTAATGACGGGGACGTCAAAAGTCGTTTTGATCTCTTCGAAGATACGTAACCCTTCCTCCATTCCCGGGCCACGAAAAGAAGTCACTGAGGAGCGGTTGGCTTTATCGTAGGAGGCTTTAAATACGTAAGGGATACCAAGCCGATGCGTCACTTCGACATAAGCCTCAGCGACCCGCATCGCTATATCCCGTGATTCGAGCACATTCATGCCACCAAAGAGCACAAAGGGTAAATTATTCGCTATGCGAACATCGCCAACCTGAATCATTTTATCTGTCATTGCCGCGTTCAATCTTTATTTTTAGAGCTATGCTGGGCTAATGCTGCCTGGATAAAACCAGTGAACAGCGGATGTCCTTCACGTGGTTTCGAAGTAAATTCCGGGTGAAACTGACAGGCCACAAACCAAGGATGGTTGGGTACTTCAATCATTTCTACCAAGCTATTGTCTTCGGAACGTCCGGCAACTCGTAACCCAGCCTGTTCCAACCGATCGACATAATTATTATTGACTTCATAACGATGCCGGTGACGCTCAACGATTTTTTCTTCGCCGTAACACTGGTAGGCAATCGAATCTGGATGCAAACGACAAATCTGGCCACCCAGACGCATGGTGCCACCTAAATCCGAGTGCTCATCGCGCGTAATTAGTTTGCCATCAGCCTCTTTCCACTCAGTAATCAGAGCGATCACCGGATGTGGAGTGCTGCGTTGAAACTCGGAACTATGTGCCCCTGTCAGCCCCGCAACATTACGGGCGAAATCAATAACAGCCACCTGCATGCCCAGACAAATACCCAGATACGGAATATTATTTTCACGTGCAAACTGAGCGCTCATCACCTTGCCTTCAATACCGCGTTCGCCGAAGCCACCAGGAACCAAAATCGCATCAGCCTCACGCAGGCAATCAACACCCTCATTTTCAACATCTTCAGAATCGAGATAGAGCACCTTGACCCGGGTACGCGTTTGAATGCCTGCATGTACCAACGCCTCGTTGAGCGACTTGTAGGCATCCAGTAACTCCATGTATTTACCCACCATCGCTATGGTCACTTCCTTGTCTGGATTCAGGTGTGCATCGACTACCCGCGCCCACTCGCTTAAATCCGCTTTAGGGCATTCGAGATGAAACTTCTCCACAATGATCTCGTCCAACCCGCGCTGTTTTAATAGTCCAGGAATACGATAAATTGTATCCGCATCCTCAAGCGCAATGACGGCTTTTTCCTCAACGTTGGTAAAGAGTGAGATTTTACGACGTGCACCATCGTCAATCTGATGGTCGGAACGGCAAACCAGAATATCTGGCTGAATACCAATCGAGCGTAACTCTTTCACCGAATGCTGCGTCGGTTTGGTTTTGGTTTCACCCGAGGTTTCAATATAAGGCACCAGTGTGAGATGCATAAACAATGCGCGCTGCGAGCCTAGCTCAACCTTCAACTGCCGTACTGCCTCCAGAAATGGTTGGGATTCGATGTCACCCACCGTACCGCCGATTTCCACCAAGGCGATGTCGTAGCCTTTTGCACCTAACAGCACACGACGTTTAATTTCATCAGTAATATGCGGAATCACCTGCACCGTCGCGCCTAAATAATCACCCCGGCGTTCTTTCTGCAACACATGTTCATAGACCCGTCCGGTAGTGAAATTATTGAGCTGGCTCACCTTAGTACGCAGGAATCGCTCATAATGACCAAGATCGAGATCGGTCTCCGCACCATCCTCCGTGACAAACACCTCGCCATGCTGAAACGGGCTCATAGTACCGGGATCAACATTGATATAAGGATCGAGTTTTAACATAGTGACGCGTAGACCTCGCGCCTCAAGAATTGCACCCAAAGATGCCGCAGCAATGCCCTTCCCAAGGGAAGACACAACGCCGCCGGTGACGAAGATATAATGCGTCATTGAAAAACCGTATGTAAGCAATATGGAGGTTGAACAAGCCCCCTTCCGACTATCGACAGCCAACCAGGAGACCACTTGAGATGGGAGGATAGATTACCAGTTTAGCCTGCTCACCACAATCTAAGATTGGGGGGAATTGCTGGGAAAAAGCCGGAATCAACTGGTACTGGCTCCGGCTACTACCACAAGCGTAGATGCAACTTTATTCGCACGATCCGTGCTAAAACCGAAGTCGACAGGTACGGCCTTGTCTTTTTACTGCCAAGCGACCGCCAGCGCTGTACTTAGATCTTCCTGGTGCTGCGCGGTTAGGTTTTCAATATTGGCGGGCTCTCCGCCGCTGATGGTAGCCATAGCCTGCACTAATTGATCGACTTGGCTGGCTAGCAATATTTGATCACCCGCATAAATTTCATCCAGTTGGTGCTCAGCACTTAAAAACCAATCTTCGATATAAACTCTATCATCTGAACCGATATGATTAACAACCAAATCATCTCCCTGTTGATGCAACCATAGCTCGTCTCGGTCAAAATCCTCAAATAGCAGCCTATCTACTGCGATTCCCGCATCTGCCGCGTAATTCTTAATCGTATCCGAGCCGTCCCCGCTCGAAAAGTGATAGGTATCACTACCAAGTCCGCCGGACAAGGTATCAAATCCTTCGAACGCCCTAAGTTCGTCGTTACTTGACGACCCAGTAATTGAATCTATGCCGGGAGTCCCCTGTATCTCATCAATATTCAGAAGCTCAGTCGCACTAAAATCCAGTGTCAGGTAGTTGCCGGTGGCATAATAGCCTTTAATAGTGTTATTCCCCTGACCACCATCAATCCGCTCAACAGAGTGGGTTGGGGAGAAATATCTTAGTTCGATACGATCATCAGACAGTCCGCCGGTTATGCTATCGAAGCCATCTCCGCCATTATAGACTGAGTAGCCCGCATAACTGTTATCGACAACAAAGCGATCGTCTCCCGCCTGACCATACAAGAGATCATTGCCGCCCCCGCTTAAGAATAAGTCTGAGCCATAGCCGCCGTAAATGGTTTCGTTCACCTCGGATCCAACAAGGGCTCCTGCTGGGGCGTTAAGCGTAAACTCAAAATTTTCAACATTAAAATAGCCTTCAGCATCCATAACCCGAACCGCTATGTTATGCGTACCCAAATACAGGCCATTCAGATCGACCGTTGCGCCGCTACCTACAACACCGCTCTTGTCAGAAACCCATTCGATTTGCTGACTGATGTCCCTGCCTTGATTGTCCCAAGCAGAGCCGATCAGCGTGATAGTTCCGCCAAAGGTACTTTCCGAAGGATTTGTCGAATCAACCATGATACTCGGCTTAACACTACCCTCCCAATGGGTAATCTTCAGATCATCCAGGCCCGCCTCTAACAATTGCCCTCCGGCATTATCGGCTGCCTCAACAAGTAGGTAGATATCTTCCCCCGAAAACTCATCTAATCCATGAAAAGACTGCACTGAGTGCCATTTTGCAGGTATTTGATCGCTATTACCTCTCTGCTCGAAGAGTATCTTGCTTTTAGTATCACTCACCGCCGTTATCCGAAAATAATCCGCTGACGTAGCGTTGCTGTACTGAGAAAAATAGTAGTTAAATGAAACACCCAGTGATGCAGTCCCAGAAACCTCCGGCAGAGAAATTAATTGCGACCGAATGGAGGTTCCCAAGTCAATGTCATTACTACCTACTGAATACCCCGCCTCCAACCCGGTAATCAATGCATTTAAACCGCTCGCAGCGGCTCCTAACTGCATCGTCACGCTATTAAACTGCGTCATTTTAGGTGCCCCTCTTTCCCACTGGCCCCCTGTTGCATTGTCGATTGAATCAGGATTCACCACCCAGCCAAGATCCGTTTCAAAATCGTCCTCAAATACCGTATTCGCCGTAAGCTTTTCAATATGAATATCGTCAACTCCCGCTTCCACGTAACTTTCCGAACCATGGTCCGAAGCCTCGACCAGAATGCTAACCGTCTCGCCTGCGAAAGCATTTAAACTACCAGAAAACTGTTCCCAAGCAGCACTGACAGAAGCGAGATAATCTGCACCCGTTTTCTCAAAAATCACCTGGCTTGTAGACTCGCCTTGAACCGTTACCCTTAAAAAATCACTTGAACTCGGATTGTATAAATGGGCCTGGTAGTGAGAAAAAGATAAATTTATCACTTCATCAAGTGCAATCTCAGGTAGCTGAATTTCCGGCGATATAATGGAGGTGACACCACCATCCAAGTCATAATCCCCGGCATGCGCCCCAACCTGAGTACCGGTAATCAACGCAAAGTCACCACTGCCGACAAAACCAAGCTGTGATAGCTTTCCATAATAGGAGATCGATTCAGGATGACCCCTTTCCCACTGGCCACGTGTCGCTGTATCAGTCACATTTGGGTTAATGATCCAGCCATTATCCGCTTCAAAGTTATCGCTAAAAATAGCTGCTGGAACGATAGAAACTGATGCGGTAACATCAGCGCCTTGAGCATCACCGACAAGGTAATCAAAAGAACTGGTTCCGGTGAAATTAATATCAGGCGTAAAGGTAATAACTTCCGTCTGGCTATCCAAAGCAACACTACCATTTACTGCGTTTAACACGCTCAAAACACTTAACGTATCACCATCGACATCCATATCATTGGCTAGCAAATCTGAGACTCTGACTTCAATCACACCGTTAGTTTTATTGGCAAAAACCTGATCGTCTTGGGCTTCTGGCGCATCGTTGCGCGCTTCAACATCAACGAAAACAGTATTACTTTGCGTTTCTAAACCATCGGAAACCGTATATTCAAATGAGGCATCTCCGTTGAAATCTGCATCGGGTGTAAAAACAACCATGCCAGTGGCTTGGTCTAGGGCTACCGCGCCATTTTGGGCATTAGCAACACCACTCATCTCAATGTGCCGGCCATCCAAGTGAGTATCGTTGCCGAGTAACTCTTGGATGCTAATCGATAAAGGCTCATCCTCAGAAGCAGAAAAGCTGTCCGCAAAAAACACAATCCGGCTGGCAGAACCGGCGGCAATCGCATAGGGATCCAGATTGAAAAAATGGCTGCCTGTCACATTAAATTCACCATCGGAAACAGTAAACTCGAAGCCCTGATTCAAATTATAAAGTGCCGCGCCATTCGCCCGGTATGTAATGGTACCGGTACTTTGGTTGAGGCTCACCGTCGTACCCGCCGGAGACCCGCCGACACTCACAACCGTCAGCGGGTCTCCATCCGGATCAACGGCATACTGATTAATGATGTCACTGCTCGATATCAGAATATCCGCATCAACCTCACCAATCGGCGTGTTATTGAGAACCAACGCTGAAGGGGGAAGCACAATGGGAGCGTCATTCACATTGTTAATCGGCATCACCTTCACTGTGACTGTTTCATAATCTAAAAGCACACCATCGGAAACAATGTATTCAAATGATGCCAGCCCCGAATATCCGGGTTCCGGCTCAAACACTACCCCTTCAGCGGTTAACGACACCGCGCCATGCTGGGGCAATCTCACATCCGTGATGCTCAGGCCTGAAAAAGCGGGGTGATCATTTGTCAAAAGAAGACTCTCGGCGATAACAAGCGAAGCATCCTGATCGGCAACGACAACATCCTTTTGCGCCAACCATTGTGGGTTTAGATAGACGGTTGCCGTCGAGGTATCCACACCATCAGTCACGCTGTAGTCAAAAGACGCAGCCAATCCCAGCAGGTCTATTTCTACATAGGTATTCTGTCCTTCTTCGAAAACCTGCACATTAACATTCT
>Ga0070727_10003040_pt1 | contig 15617 bp, 14 predicted proteins | sample tdAd472_FD_66722 | JGI IMG/M metagenome (GOLD analysis project Ga0070727, IMG submission 66722) | Marine sediment microbial communities from the Atlantic coast under amendment with organic carbon and nitrate - tdAd47.2 | ecosystem: Environmental > Aquatic > Marine > Coastal > Sediment | place...
GGCCGAAAACTATCAGCTTATCCAAGGGCCGGGCGCCAGCAACGCACTGGGAGACATGAAAATCATTTTCCCGAACCAGTACTCAGTCTACCTGCACGGCACGCCGGGCAAGAGCCTGTTTGACAAGGCACAACGCACATTCAGCTCTGGCTGTATTCGCCTTGAAAATCCTGAGGAAATGGCCGGATGGATTGCCGAAGATGATCCCGTTGTTTCCAAAAAGGATGTTGAAGAGGCCCTCGAAGGCACAAAGCCTGAGCGTATCGACTTCACAAATGAGACGCAGATTCACATCACCTATATGACGGTCACAGTAGGCGAAGATGGCACACCGTATTTCTGGCGTGACGTCTATAATGAAGAAGGCGGCCTCATGATGGTGGACAAATACGCCCCGCTCTATGTTCCGCAAACAGAAGAAGAGATGGCTAAAGCCGCCACGACCCGTCGAAAGGGCTAAGCGTCCCACATCTTCACAAGACAAAGCCTTTCTGTATCACAACTGATTCAGGAAGGCTTTTGCCGTTTCCAGATAGGCCTCTTGCTTGTCGTCGCTCATACGCTCCCATGTGCTGTACATCTGGGCCATTCGCGGATTATCTTCCAGCTTGCTTCGGTTACGGACGAGGAAGTCCCAGTAAAGCGAGTTGAAGGGACAGCTCCCCTCCCCCGTTTTCTGCTTCACATCATATTTGCACCCGCTACAATAGTCAGACATCTTGTTGATGTAATTGCCGCTCGCCGCATAGGGTTTGGACCCGAGCAGTCCGCCATCGGCAAACTGGCTCATGCCCAGGGTATTTGGCAGCTCCACCCATTCATACGCGTCCGCATAAACCGCCAGATACCATTCGTGTACCGCTTTTGGATCAATTCCTGCCAGCAAGGCGAAATTGCCTGTAACCATCAGGCGCTGAATATGGTGCGCATAGGCCTCCTCAAGTGTCTGGTCGATAGCCGCTTTCAAACACGCCATATCCGTGTCACCGGTCCAGTAGAAATCCGGCAGCTCGCGCTTGGCTTCCAGAAAGTTCATGCCGACATAGTCCGGCATTTTCAGCCAGTAGACGCCGCGCACATATTCCCGCCACCCCAGGATTTGCCTAATGAAACCCTCGGCGGAATTGAGAGGCGCCTTCCCGTCCCGGTACGCCTTGTCCACCCGGCGGCAAACTTCCAGAGGGTCCAACAGGCCAGCATTGATGTAGAGGGACAGGAGGGAGTGATAAAGGAACTTCTCCCCCTTCAACATCGCGTCCTGATAATCTCCGAAACAGGGCAGAGCTTCCGCGATGAACTGGTCCAGGGCCGCCTGCGCATCTTCATGCGTGACGCCGAACCAGAAGGGGTCCAGTTTTCCCGGATGGTCTTCAAAGCGCTCGGATACCATATCCAGTACGCCGCAGGTGATCTTGTCGGGCTCGGTCTGGTGCGGGGTTGGCATAAACAGGTCTTGCTTCGCAGGCTTGCGGTTCTCCTGGTCGAAATTCCATTCCCCGCCCGCTGGTTCGCCATCATCTTCCATCAGAAGACCGGTCTTCTTCCGCATCTCGCGATAGAAATACTCCATGCGCAACTGCTTTCGGCCTTCCGCCCAGTCGCGAAATTCTTCCCGTGAACAGATGAAACGATCATCCTCCAGAATGCGGACGGGTAGTCCGAAGCGCTCCTCCCAACCCTCTATCATCTCTTGCACGCGATATTCACCCGCGGAGGTGACAAGCAGGGCTTCCGGAGCCAACCGTTTCAGCGCACGGTCCACTTCGCCTGTAAAGCTGCCTGCATTCTCTTCATCATCCAGATGGACATAGTCGACCGTCCAGCCTTCCTCTTTCAGGCTTTCCGCGAAATGGCGCATGGCAGAGAACAGGAATGCGATTTTCTTCTTGTGATGCCAAGCATAGGTCGCCTCCTCCATCACCTCAAACATCAGTACACGATCTTCATCCGGATTGCCCTCCCGTAGCGAAGATATGTCATGTGTCAGCTGGTCTCCCAGCAAGAGAATGAGATTGGCCATATGCCTGCCTGCACCAGTTTGTCTACTCATACTGTCTACGTACAGCGGGCCGAAATGGATGCCGCCCGTGCGTTACTGGCTGGCCCACAGGATGCGGGCAATCCAGGAAAGCTCAGACGGCTTGAAGCTGCGCACCGGATAGGCCGGGTTCAGGGACGCCAGTTCCACAGTGCGGGTGTTCTTGCGGGCCAGAACCTTGGCCATGACCTCCCCCTCCACCGTCTTGGCGACCACCCGGTCACCCGGCTTCACCTCGGCGCCCGGTGCAACAATGATGCGATCCCCCGCCCGATAGGCCGGCTCCATGGAATCTCCGCTGATCTCCAGCGCATAGACAGATTCTGTGCCAAGCCCCGGAAAGCGCACCTCTTCCCAGCCCCCGCCGACCGGAAAGCCCGCATCATCAAAAAAGCCGTCCTGACCGGCTTGAGCAAACCCGATGAGCGGCGCGATTGCCCCCCGCCGGCCATCTACCAGCGCGGCGAAATCATCAAAGCCCTGCCCTACAGCGTCCAGAACGCGCGCAAGACTCTCCGTAGAGGGCCAGCGCGGGCGACCATCCGCGCCTTGCCGCTTGGACGGATTGAACGCCGTCGGGTCCAGACCCGCCCGGCGCGCCAGGCCTGAAGCCGTCAGCCCGTGATGTTCGGCCAGGGCATCAATGCCCCGCCAGATATCCCGATGTTTCATGGGATAATATTCCCAATGGTTGCCTTACCCGCTAAATAGGAATATCAGCCTATTGTCAACAGGGTGGGAGAAGCAGTGTGATCATTTTTGTCCATGGCGTTCCGGATACGCCGCATTTGTGGCAGCCGCTGATCAAGGTACTCGGCCTGGCAGAGGCTGATTACAAGGCGCCCGCCCTGCCCGGCTTTGGCTGCCCCAGACCGGACGGGTTCAGCGCCACCAAGGATGCCTATGCCGATTGGCTGGTCGGCCAGATGGAAGCTGCCGGCGAACCTGTCGACATTGTCGGCCATGACTGGGGCGCGCTGTTGACCCTGCGGGCCACCTCTCTGCGCCCGGATCTGGTGCGCACCTGGTGCGTCACCAATGCCGTGATTGACCCTGATTATTCCGGACACACAATGGCCCGCCGCTGGGCGACGCCGCTGGTCGGCGAAATGGTCATGCTGGGCATGCGGAACAAACAACGCCTCCTGCCCGCCCTGATGCAGGGCGGCATGCCGGCAGACCTGGCCAAACAGGAAGTGCCGCTGATCGACAAGACCATGCGGCAATGCATTCTCAGCCTGTATCGCTCTGCGGTCGGCCTGCGCTTCAAGGGAGAATGGGTGGAAGACCTGAAGAATTTGCCCTCACAGGGCCAGCTCTTCTGGGGAGAGACAGACCCCTATGTTGATCTCTCCGTCGCCGAACGGTTTTCTAAGACGCACAATGTTCCGCTTCACATCGAAAAAGGCGCCGGCCACTGGGCTTGCGCCGAACGCGCGGAACAGTTTGCGGGCTTGCTGAAGGAACATTGGGCGAAAATTTAATGCGATAGAGTCGTGGCGCAGAAGCACGCACTCATCCTGAGCGACGTCGAAGGATGACTGACCCCGCACAGGCTCTCAGCGCAATCCCCTGCTTATCCACCGCCTGAGACGCCCTGATCTGCTGTGCTTATTGCCGCGAAAATAAACTTATCCGACACCTCCGTATCCTGATGTATAGTCAGGCATATGTCGTTCTTCCATCCACCCCAAGGCTTCCCGCCGCACCTTGCCGTCATCTGGCCGCTTATCTGGATCCAGGTCATGATGCTCCGTGCCGCGATACGGAGGGCTTATGGGAAGGGCGTGCAGTATCACTGGAACGTTACGCCGAATGGACGCGTTTTCCTCGCCTCCATTGACTGGGTGCCGGGGCAGACGGCCGCGCAGACGCACCGACAGCCCGCACCTCATTTCAATGATCGCCTCGCCGCTGCGTGTGATGGCCGTGCCTTTACGCCCGAACATCTCCGCACGCTGCCCCTCTCCATGGGGAGAGGGGTTGAGGTGAGGGGTAAAGGCATGTCCGCAAGTGCAATCCTTGCGGCGGCTCTGCTGCCGCTCACCCCCACTCCCTTCTCCGCAAGCAGAAGCGGCTTTAGCCTTCCCTTGCCGGAAACCTGACGCGCCTCCTCATGCCTGAAAACTCAGTTCCCCCACAAAGCGCCGTCACGGGCGCCGCACGTGCTGGAATGCCTACCATTAGCCTGCCATGATTGCCTTCGCCCAGTCCGGCTCGCGGAAATCACCCTCTCCGGCTTTATTCCTTTCAGGCAGCTTCCTTGCTGGGATTGCCCAGTTCCTGTTTCACGCGCTCGGCCAGCTGGCGCACGGTGAAGGGTTTCGGCAGGAAGGAGACCGCGCGGTCATCATCCAGCTGCTTTGCGATATCGCGCTCGGCATAGCCGGAGATGAAGATGACGCGGGCATGGCCCAGCAATTCCTTGGCTTCGCGGATCAGTGTCGGGCCGTCCTTGCCCGGCATGACGACGTCGGAAATGACCAGGTCGAAGCTGCACGGATTATCCTCAAGGATCTCCATCGCCTCTTCGCCATCACACGCCTCTTCCACTTCATAGCCACTGGTGCGCAGCAGAGAGGCGGCAATGCCGCGGACGCCGTCTTCGTCCTCGATAAGCAGGATCCGTCCGCGCCCGGAAATATCCATCGGGCGGCTGCTGACTTTCTCCGTCTGCGTCATCTCTACCGGCTCAGGAATTTCCTCAGCCTTCAGAGCAGGCAGATAGATGTGGAACGTGGTGCCTTTGCCCACATTCGACGTGGTGCAGATATAACCGCCGGACTGTTTGATGATGCCATAGACGGTCGCAAGGCCCAGGCCGGTTCCGACGCCCGCTTCCTTCGTGGTGAAGAAGGGCTGGAAGATCTTGTCCATGACATCCTTGGTCATGCCGTGGCCGGTATCTTCCACTTCGATCAGCATGTACTCGCCATCGCTGACAAAGGAGAAGCCCTTTTCCTGCGCTTCCTTGCCTGTAGAGCGCGCCGTGCGGATCGTCAGCTTGCCGCCATTCTTGTGGGCCAGCATCGCATCGCGCGCATTGGTGGCCAGGTTGAACAGGGCATTTTCCAGCTGGTTCTTGTCGGCCTTCACATAAGGCACATCGCGGCCATGCTTCACTTCCATCTCGATCCGCTCGTCCAGCAGCTGGCGAAGCAGGATATGGAACTCGCTCATGAAGTCCGTCACCGCGAAGACTTCGCGCTTGAAGGTCTGCTGACGCGCATAGGCCAGCAGCATCTTGACCAGATCCTTTGCCCGGATCGAGAATTCGTGGATCGACTTCAGGTTCGGATAGGACGGGTCGCCCAGCGGATGGCGGACCATCAGCTGTTCATTGTTCAGGATGATCCCCTGCAACACGTTGTTGAAATCATGCGCAACACCGCCGGCGAGTTGGCCGATAGCCTGCATCTTTTCACCATGCGCGAGGCGCATTTCCAGTTCGCGCTGCTCGGTAATGTCCATGATATAGGCCACGGACGGACGGCCTGCGCCATCTAGGGCGACGAACACGTTGACATGTTTCGGTTCACGCCCGGCCAGCCTGAGGGCAACCGGCTTGTCGATGGCATCCACCAGCAGACCATGCAGCGCCTCTTCCCCCTCTTCCACCAGGAAGAGGTCAGAGAACTTGCCGCCCGGCGCGCCCTTGCCTTCGGTGATTTCCATCAGCGAGCGGTTGGAATCCATGATGATCGCACTGTCGACACTGGCACCTTCGAGGCGCACCGCGCCGAACGGGGCATCATCAAACATCGGGTCGCCATCCGGACGCGGCGGACGCGATGCTGTGGAGACGCGGAAATTGCTGTCTTCGCCTGTGCTCATCACCTGCTGGCTGGCCAGAATGATAGTGCGGCCAGTTGCTTCAGCGCCCTTGCCGGACCAGGTGGTGATCGCCTGAACCGGACGTTCAACACCATCACGGCCGCGCAGCTGAATGTCCACACGCCCAGCGGCGCCGGACTTGCGGTCGCGCGCCAGCATCTTCACGAATTCGGGGCGCATGATGTCATCGATGCGAATGTTCTTGGCCGTCTCCGGCAGGCCGAGCATGTCGCGCAGCCAGCCATTGGCATAAGTGATCGTGCCGTCCGGACGGGCGGCGAAGAAGCCCATCGGCGCATCTTCAACATAGAGAGACTTCAGGTCAGACGCCCCTGTTGCCTCACGGTCGCCTGCAATCGGGCGAATTCTCCACAGTACTTTTTCGCGCGGCAGCGGAGACACGGTAATTTCGAATTGTGCCGGCACGCGCTCAGGCCCGATCGTGATCGGCGGCAGCACTTCACGGCGCGCATGGCCGATCTTGGCATCCTTTGAGAGACGGTAGACAGGCGCGGCAAGCCCCGGATTAGAGCCGAACAGGCGATCTACAGTTACAGGTGCCCCTTCGGACTGGCCTACCATCAGCGCCATGCTGGTCAGTTCGCGGTAGGCATTATTGGCCGCGACAGGAGCGCCGCCCTGATCCGCGATCAGCACAGACTCGTCCAGCGCCTCGATCCAGCTGAAACGGGGCATGGCAGACTGCGCGGCACGCGCGATGGAGCCGCGTTCCGGGAACAGGCCCAGCATGCGGCCTGCACCGCGTACACTCCACAACAGGAAGACAAGCCCCCCAGACGCCATGGCGATCAACAGAATCGGCCCCGGCGCACCGGACGCGCCTGGCCAGGCCAGCGCGACGCTCGCCGCTGCAATCGAGATGAGCAGGCAGATCCAGAAACCAAGCTGCATCATGTCAATCTGATTGCTCGCTGACGTTGCACTTGCCTCGACGGCCAGTTCAAGGTCTTCTGCGGGGGTCGCTTTCGCCTGGTCTGGGGAATCCATGGGTCGCTTTACACTCCTACCGCCAGCGCCGAATTTTTCGCGCTGTTTACTGTACGCCTTCTTCGCTCGGCGTAGCTTGCCGACTCAGACATGACGGAATCCTAGTTTATTCAGTTTCGCACGGCAAAGGTTAATGAAAGCGAAAAAACCGTTAAGGCAAACAGTAGAAATTACAGAATTCACAGAGCAATCGGGGCACTTCATGAGACAGACTTCCACAGCTATCGCAAGCATTCTTCTCCTGTCAGCTTGCAGCGGCACGCACATGGCAGAGACCGCCTCGCCGCCCGCACCGCAGGAGAGTGTTCAGGAAGCTGTCGAAACCCAAACCGAGAGCGAGCGCCTCAACGCCTGGTTCGAGGAGAAATTCCAGGACGCCGCGGCCCGCAGCCCGATGATGCAGACCTATCTCGGCATCAAGACCGATTACGACAAATGGGATGACATCACAGATGCCCACGCAATCGAAGATCTGGAGATTCAGCGCCAGAACATCGCAGAGATGAAGAGCAATTTCGATTTCGACAAGCTGGATGACCAGGCCAAGCTCTCATGGCGTCTCGCCGAGTATGAGCTGTCGCGTGCGGAGGCCGCCTTCCCCTATCGGCATTACAGCTACACATTCAACCAGATGTTCGGCGCCCAGTCCGGCATACCGGCTTTCCTGGTAAACCAGCACCGCGTCGCCAGCCTGTCCGATGCCGAGGCGTATATTTCCCGCCTTGAAGGCGTCAAAGAATATCTCGGCCAGAATGTCGAGAATGCAAAATACTCCGTCAGCCAGGGCATCCAGCCGCCGGCTTTCGTGTATCCCTATGTGCTGAGCGATTCTCAGGGCGTTATCACGGGCTATCCCTTCACCAGCGATATATCTGATGGCAGCGAGGACAGCCCGCTGATGGAAGACTTCCGGGGCAAGGTACAGGCTCTGCTGGACAAGAATGATATCGACGCAGAAACCGCTTCAGACTTGCTGGATCGCGCAGCAGTGGCTCTGAAAACCTCCGTCGGCCCCGCCTATGAAAACGCCATCGCCGTACTGACAGAACAGGCCAAGACGACCACCACGGATGATGGCGCGTGGAAGTTCCCCGACGGGGAAGACTATTACGCAATGCGCCTGAAACAGGTGACGACAACGGACAAGAACGCGGCGGAAATTCATCAGTTGGGCCTGGATGAAGTGGCCCGCATCCAGGATGAAATGCGCACCATCATGGAACAGGTGGGCTTTGAGGGCAGCCTGCAGGATTTCTTCGAATTCATGCGCACCGATGAGCAATTCTACCTGCCGAATACGGATGAAGGCCGCGCGCAATATCTCAGCGAAGCGACTGAAATCATCGACGGCATGAAGGCGGATCTGCCGAGTGTTTTCAACACATTCCCCAAGGCGGACATGATCGTCAAAGCGGTTGAGCCCTTCCGCGAGAAGTCTGCCGGCAAGGCCTTCTATTCCCGCCCCGCCCCGGATGGCAGCCGCCCCGGAATCTATTACGCAAACCTGTATCGCATGCAGGATATGCCGACCTATCAGATGCAGGCGCTGGCCTTCCATGAGGGCATTCCTGGCCACCACATGCAGATTGCCATCGCACAGGAGCTGGAAGGCATTCCCAGCTTCCGCAAGTTTGGCGGCTATACAGCCTTCAGTGAGGGCTGGGGCCTCTATTCAGAATTTCTGCCCAAGGAAATGGGGTACTACTCAGACCCATATGATGATTTTGGCCGCCTCGCGATGGAGATCTGGCGGGCCGCACGTCTGGTGGTCGACACCGGTATCCACGACAAGAAATGGACGCGCGAACAGGCGATCCAGTATCTGATGGACAATACACCAAACCCCGAAGGCGACGCACGCAAGGCGATTGAGCGCTATATCGTGATGCCAGGCCAGGCAACGGCCTACAAGATCGGCATGCTGAAGATCATAGAACTGCGCGAACATGCCAAGGATGAACTGGGAGACCAGTTCGATATTCGCGAATTCCATGATGTTGTTCTGAAGGATGGCGCCGTGCCGCTTCAGATCCTGGAAGAGAATGTCGAAGCCTGGATCGACGAGAAAAAGGACGCATGAGAATGACCGCGCGCAGACTGACCTGGCTGGGACTTGCAACAGCGAGCTTATGGGCTCTGTCTGCGTGCACCTCTGTCGTTGCCCCTTTCCTGAAGCCGGATGTTGAGACAGAAACCATCCAGATGAAAGGAGGCAATTGGCAGCTTGATCCGGCCCATGCCTCCCTGCTCTTCAAGATCAACCACCTGGATTTCTCCACCTATGTGGGGCGTTTTGACCGCTTCGACGTGACGCTGAAGGGAGACCCCAAGCATCCCGAAGACGCCATGCTGGAAGCCATTATAGACATGACGTCGCTCGACATCGCCAATGACGATTTCGCGCAGACCCTGATGGGGCCCGACTGGTTTGATGCCGCGCATTACCCCCAGGCCCGGTTCCAGTCGACACGGATCATCCGGACCGGTGAGACAACGGCCGATGTCGAAGGTGTTCTCACTCTGCACGGCCGGTCCGCGCCGATCACCTTGTCAGTCAAGTTCAATGGCTCCGGCTACGACCGGCTGCGCGGAGCAGATGTTGCCGGCTTTTCCATTCGCGGAAACATCGACCGCACCGAATTCGGGGTCAGCAAATTCAGCGGATTGCTGGCCGACATGGTACATCTGGAAATCGAAGCGGAACTGTTACGCAAGCCTGACGTATCTTGATCTGATGCGCATCTCCCCTCACAGGGGGAGCTGACACTATTTTTTACGGGAGACGATGAATGCTGGGTGAGGTTATTGCGGAAGTCTTCACGGTATCAGGCTTGTTCACATTACTGATGCTGTTGATGCTTCAGGCCGTTCTGGGCTTTGACAACCTCCTCTACATTTCCATCGAATCCAAACGCGTGGGCGAGGCCAAGGCGCCCATGGTGCGCCGCTGGGGCATTGGCCTCGCCGTCGTCTTCCGGATCATTCTTCTGTTCGTCATCGTGGCGCTCTTCGATGCCCTGTCGGAGCCTCTGTTCGGCTTCCACATGCCGGGCTTTTTCGAAGGGGAGTTCACCTTTCAGGGCCTGATCACATTGGCAGGCGGAGCCTTCATCATCTACACGGCGATCAAGGAAATCTCCCACATGCTCACCGTGGAACACATCGAGCATAGCGAGGGCGACAAATCCAAATCCGTCATGCAGGCCATCCTGCTGATCGTGGCCATGAACATGGTTTTCTCCTTCGACTCGATCCTGTCAGCCATGGCCATTGCCAATGTGGAGATTGCCAAGATCGTCAATGCGGCTGGCGAAACGCTCGGCACGTTCAAGGGCACCGTGACAGACTGCAAGGCCGCGCTGATCTCCTCCCCCATCCCGGACGCTGTGGGGTGCCGCCCTGGCAAGGACTATCAAGTCTGGCTGATGGCCATCGCCATTATTGTGTCAGGGGTCGTGATGGCCCTGATGGCAGATGCCGTGGCCAACTTCCTGAAGAAGAACCGCATGTATGAGGTGCTCGGCCTGTTCATCCTGTTCCTGGTCGGCGTTCTGCTTGTCACGGAAGGTGCGCACCTGTCCCACATGGTCCTGTTCACCTACACGATCGAAGCGATGTCCAAATCGTCCTTCTACCTGGTGATCTTCGTTCTGGTGGTAACAGACATTATTTCCAGCAAATACCAGAAGCGCCTCTGGGCGCAGAAGGAAGCGGAGATCCTTGGCGGGGGTACCGAGCAAGCCTCTCGTGAGGGCGCACAGGCACATATGGACCGCAACACGTCGCCCAAGCCCGCTCAAAGCTGAAGGGCGGTACTAGCGCAGGATTTGTGTACGGCGCGTGATACGCAGCGCCATGCGATTGCCCTTGCGGCCAATCTGGCCTTCTGCAGCCACCGGGCCATCACGCCCGCCGGTCAGCAATTCCACGGGCTGATCCGCCGGCACACCCAGAAGCAGGGTTGATCCCGCTTTCAAATTTGCCAGACGCGACATCGGCACACTGAGAGAGGCAATGCGGGCTGTCAGCACAGCCGTCATGGCCGCAGGCGCAGCCTTTGGTTCCGGAGTGGTCTCAACCGGCGCGCTTTCAGCCTGCACGGTTCTTGTCCTGGCCGCTGGTGCCTCACTCGCATCAAACAGATCATCTTCTGCCAGGATCAGGCGGGCCGTCATGCGAACCGTCTCCACCCGCACATCCAGATCCAGAATGGAGGCATCTCCAGGATTGGCGAGGGCCGCCGCAAATTCTTCATCCGTCTCGATACGCGCAAAGCGCAAGGCCGGCGCGATGGCCGGTCCCAGGGGGCGCACAAGTGCTTCCAGAAGCGCCGTATCCAGCAGGGTCAGCTGACGGACGCGCTCTTCCTGTTCGCCCTGCCCTCCCGGCTTTCCGCCGCAGGCTGTTTCGATCAGGGCACTGACCAGCGGCGCGCTCAGCACCATCATGGCGGCAATCTCGCCGCCCGGCGCGGCAAAGCAGGCAATCGCGGAGCCAGCCGGGGCTGATCCCGGATAAAGCGCCTGGTCAAAGCTTCCGGTTGAGCCCGCACGCACTGTTGCCGCCGCTTTCAATCCACAGCCATCGCGCAATGCCAGAGACAGGCGCGCAGCCAGGCGGCGCGCCTCTTCGGAAATATCCGCCGCGACCGGCGCTGCAGCAACAGGGCGCAGCCTTGGCTGTGCAGGGGGCTCAAAGTCAGGAATTGGCTTGTCGCTGGTGACTTCCGGCTCTTCCGGAATATCCGGCATGTCATCCAGATTGGGGCGCAACAGGGCTTCAATCTCGGCCGGGCTCAGCACGCCGCGTGAGGTCGGCAGCGGCCTCTCCGGTGAAATCGGCTCAAACGTGGTCGGCATGTCCAGCATGATGTCTGCCTCACGTCTTGGAGACATGTCCCATCCGTCATCGGCGGCGAGAGGCAAGGTGGAAGGCATGTGAATATCAGCCGGGTCCTGTGTGAATCTCTTTTTTGCGCCTGATACGGTTAACGACTGGTTAGTAATTTCCCGCCTGCTGCGGCTCTCATCAGTCATTGAAAGGTCTCTGGATCGTTCGGCATTAACAACGAAGCACTTATTGTTAAATATCACACTTCGTCGTTAAGGCCTTGATTACCATGCTGTAAGACATCGTTTGGACCTTCATGCCATGATGTCTTCAACGCATGAGGCGTCAAGCATATCTGCCGAAGCGTTGGGCTGATGAAAAAACGGCGGTGATCCTTTTCGGGGTCACCGCCGTTATCTTTTCAACGCTGCAGGAGCGGCCTGTGGATCAATCGTCGCGCAGGGTACGCTCTTTGCGCTCATGACGTTCCTGGGCTTCCAGGCTGAGCGTGGCTGTCGGCCGTGCTTCGAGACGGCGCAGGCTGATCGGCTCGCCCGTCACTTCGCAATAGCCATAGGAGCCATCATCAATCCGGCGCAACGCAGCATCGATCTTGGAGATCAGCTTGCGCTGACGATCCCGCGTCCGCAGCTCCAACGCCTTATCGCTTTCCGCCGAAGCTCGATCCACGATATCCGGGAGTGAGCCAGACTCATCCTGCAGATTGTTGATGGTCTGCTTTGCACCATCAAGGATGTCGGCTTTCCAGGTTTCGAGCAGCTTCCGGAAGTAGGCGAGCTGACGCTCATTCATGAAGTCCTCGTCCTCCGAGGGGCGATAGTCGTCCGAGAGGTCAACACTCATCGCTTCACACCTTAACTCTGTTTGGGGGCGGATATAGAACGCCCAGCGATTCACTGCAATCGTTCTTGCTGTGTAATTTTTGTCAATGTTTTCAGACAATTGCGGCAAAAACGTGTATTTTCTTAAAGAATATTACCAATCTTCCACTGGTTTATTCCCGCTTTGACCTGCAATTTACAGGCCGGGACTTGATCTTTAGGGCGACGACGCGCTCTATGATCCTTCGTCCAAAACTCAGCCGATTGATGGTTTCAGCGTAGATGCCCCGACGCCGGAAAACTATGGATAAGACCTCCGGCTGGATGCAGGCAGTGGTCTTCAACTCCTTGTTGATCTTGATGCCTGTCATCGCAGCCCAGAGCCTGGCTGCGGCTTTTTCCGGTTCAACCTTCTCGGAATCTCCCGGTATTGAGGCCATCGATACTACACGCCGCAACATGGATGAGGCCTTTGCCTCCTTCGCGCCACGCAGCGCTGGCGACAAGTACAAATTCTGGCACGACATTGTTGAGCGCGAGCTGAACGACATGGATGTTGCGGCCGCGCGCGGCTTCCTGCTCGCTGCACCGCAAATGCTCGACCGGGAATCGGTTCGGGAACTGGAAGCCGATTCAAATGGCGTGCGTCTTGAGCGCGCTGACGACCGCATGGCTGCAGCCGCCCTCAGAAAGCTGCCGCTGGATATCGGGCTGAAATTTGAAGAGGCGCAGGTCTCTGCCCGAATTCGGGACTCCGGTATTGAGCCGACACCTGTCGCCGAGGCCAGCGAAACCTCAGAGACACCTGAAGCGGCACCAGCCGAGGTGGGCGACGCTTCTGGTGATGCACAGCAAGCTGAATCCGACAGCGATATCTCCGTCAGCACCAATTCCCGCAATAACCGCCACTTCCTGCTGCTGGGCACGTTCGCCGATTTGGCCAACAATTCCGAGCGCTGGCTGGACGGTGACCGGGTAGACATCATCGCTCTGAAGATTACGGCAATCGGCCTCTTGGAAGCTGAAGCAACAGATGGCCTGTCGGATACGAATATCCGCGCAGCCTCCATTCTGAAATCGGCGCGCCGTGCCCGCCGCATGACTCCGGAATTTACCGCCTATCTCAAAGAGCGCCTGAATGACGCCCTGCCCGACAGCAAACTGCGCCCCGCCCTGGAAGATGCGCTAGGGGAACTGGCCACGACGAATGTCCGCGAGGATCGTGTGAAGGCAGCCTTCGAGAAATCCTTGGACCCGCATGGCTTGGAGAAACTGGAAGCTGACTTTGTGCAAATTGACCGGATCGGCATGCTGACCAGCCCGTCAGCGGCCATCACGCTGCTGGAGCCGGTGAAGGACACGGCCGACCTGCGCCGCGTGCGCCTGCTGACAGAAGCTGGTGGAGACCGCGCCGTCGCCCTGGTGAAACAGGAAGGCCCCGACGCACTGCGCATTGCCGACACAGGCATCAAATGGACCCGCGAACTGATGTTGCAGGTCATGGGACTGACGGCATCAGGCCTCGCGCTTTTCTATGTGATGATCGCGACCTTCCGCCGGAATGTCCGCCTTCCAAAGAAGCGCGTAGAGCCAGCAGGCATCTAAAAAAGACAAGTGAGCGAAACAGGCCGCAGCGGAGCCTTAGATGCCGAATGCGCCCTGAATGCCGTCAATCAGCAGCTGAACTGACAAGGCCGCCAGGATAACGCCCAGAATACGCGTCAGGGCCCCTGCCACACTCGCCCCCATCATGCGCACCAAGGGACCAGCGATCAGGAAGATGACCAGCGTCAGCAAAAGGTTCAGGCCAATCGCGGACAGAACAATGCCCTTCTCGACCCAGTCAGACTTCTCCGACATGTAGAACATGGCCGTAGCAATCGAGCCCGGCCCGGCAACCATGGGAATGCCCAGCGGGAACACTGATATATCGTCTGGCTCCGGATCTGCCGGATGGCTGTCCAGATGTTCTTCAGCGCGGTGCTCCCGGCGCTCGGTCCGCTTTTCAAACACCATGTCCAGCGCGATGAGGAACAGAAGAATGCCGCCTGCAGCGCGGAAAGCATCAATCGAGATATGCATGGCATTCAGCAGCCATGAGCCGCCAAAGGCGAAGCCGAAGATGATGATGCTGGCCACGAAAATGGACTTGAACGCCATCTGCCGACGATAGGCGGCGTTGCCCTGAGCGGTCAGCGTTGCAAACACGGGGGCAACGCCCAATGCATCGATCAGGACAAAGAATGTGACGAAGGTCGCGGTAAAAAGGGAGATAAGGTCAGCGCTCATGCGCGCGCCCTAGTCTTTTTGCGTGGCGGCGTCGAGGATTTCCTGCACCATCGGGGCCACGCTGACCTTGTCTGGCGCTGTCTCGAACCGGGAAAGATCGGCTGCGCCTGAAGCGAGGGCCAGCATCATGCGATGCCCACGCAGACGCTGAAGCAAGCCCTCAGTGCCCCGGTGCCCGTCTGCCGAGGCCGTTCGGCCATTGCCAAGATCCACGATCATGTCTTCCCCCTGCCCGGCTTCAAGGCGGGAGATCGCCTCATCCAGGCTGACAGGGGTCGTTTCCGGTAAGGTGTGGGCTCTCATCAGACTTCCATCCGGCATCAGGCGGCTCCCCGCACGTCCGCCGACATCATTTTGCGGCAACGGCTGAGCGCCCTGTAAAGGTTGGAACTGGTAACATCTGCGGAAATGTCCAGCACGGCTTCACGATCTTCATCCGACTGGCAGCTTGCCAGCATGCTCGCCAAGGCTTCGGCGGCCTGCGCATAGGCTGGGCCGTCCACTTCTCCCAGCAGATACATCTGCATGACGGCGAAATAGGCCCGCCCGGCCGGCGTTGTGGCTTCATTGGGGCGCAGGATGTCTTTCTCGCGCAGAACCCGCGCATGTGTTTCCAGCAGCAAGACGCCTCGCCGGTCGCCATTGCGCACAACCGCACCGTTTACAACGAATGTTTCACCCGGCTTCAGGGACAGCTTCAAGGGCATGGCGTGCGAATCCGATCCTGCATGTTTTGTTGAAATTTGCAGAAAGGCGTTAACGCTTAATTGCGATAT
>Ga0070727_10003042_pt1 | contig 15609 bp, 11 predicted proteins | sample tdAd472_FD_66722 | JGI IMG/M metagenome (GOLD analysis project Ga0070727, IMG submission 66722) | Marine sediment microbial communities from the Atlantic coast under amendment with organic carbon and nitrate - tdAd47.2 | ecosystem: Environmental > Aquatic > Marine > Coastal > Sediment | place...
TTGGCGTACGAGGCACGACGCAGAAGCATTCGGTTTGTCGCTAGTGCCCACCACGCCGACGACCAGATGGAAACTGTGCTTATGGCTCTGCTTCGCGGCTCTGGACCTCAGGGAATGGCCGGCGTCCCGGCATCGCGCCCTCTCGACGATCTCACGCCGCCGGTCATGCTGCTCCGGCCGATGCTCAATATTACGCGTTTAGAGGTCGAGGACCTTTGCCGCGATTTCGGTGTGCATCCGCCCGGCGACGCCGGACGCGAGTGGGCCGAGGACCGAACCAATAGCAACAGGCAATACGCGCGAAACCGCATCAGGCACGAAGTGGCACCGCTGCTCGAGCGGATGTACCCCGGTTTCGCCCAGCGGGTGTCGCGCAGCGCAGACCTGTTCCGTCAGATGTCCACCCTTCTCCGAACGAGGGTCCGGGAATTCGACGACCGATGCGGCTCGGAGGAGTCGCCGCAGGGGAGGACCTGGCCGCGCTCGGAACTCCGCGCACTCGAGCCGATCGAGATCGGCGAACTGCTCCGATCGGTCGTGGAATCAGAATTCAATCGGAACGGTCTCGATCGCTTGGACAGCCTCATGCTCATGCGGGTAGCCGAAGCGGCCCATGACCGCAGTACCGAGCCACGCACATTCGAATTCGGTGATGGACTCTCTGCCCGGGTGCTGGCCAACCGCGTCACGCTGACACGAAAAAGCCCCGCTTGAGCGCGGGGCCGGAGTGGAGACTTGCGTTGGCCGGAGGGTCAGTTGAGGACGGCTTCCGCGCGACCGAGACCCTTACGCGGCTTGCCCTCGATGAACGACTCTTCAAGCTCAATACGGATCTTCTCGAGCGCCTTGTTCTGGATCTGACGGACGCGCTCCTTGGTCACGCCGATGATCTGGCCCACCTGCTCAAGCGTCATCGGTTTGCTGTGGGAAGCAAATTCGTCTTCCAGTCGGAATCGGTGTTCGATCACGGTTTTCTCGATGTCCGACAGATCGGCACGGTTTTCAACAACAATCCGTTTGACCTCAGAAGCGGAATCGGTCAGGAACTCCTCGCGCTTTGACTCAACGAAGTTCGAGCGCTCAAGTTTCGGGTCGAAGTCGGTGGGGAAGCGCTGACGGTACTTGCTGAGCTTCATGCCCTGGCGGCTGAACGCCTTGATGATTGCGCGACAGGCATAGGTCGAAAATTTGAAGCCGCGGCCCGCATCGAACTTGTCGACCGCCCGGAGAAGGGCCATGTTGCCCTCGCTGACCAAATCAGCGAAATCAACTTCACTCATACGCGTCCGCTTGGCCATCGCCAGCACGAGCGCGAGGTTGGTTTCGGCGATCTGCTCCCGCAGAACCCGCGACTTGCGGTACCAGCGGAGGAGTTCGTGGGCCTGCTCCTCGGTTGGCGTCCGGTCAGGTGATTCGAGAATTTCGTCACGCAGTTCGGCGACCCGGAAGCGAGCGTAGTTGTACTGCAGGAAAATCACCCGCTCCTCGGCGCCGGTCAGGATGACCTGGTCGCTGCTCCGGGGAAGACGCGTCTTGGTAATGCCAAGATCGTTCATGACAGGGCTGTACCAAGAAGCGTCCGGTTTGCGGATATCGGGGGCTTCGTCGTAGATCGCCCTCTCCGCATCCGGCTTGCGGAATTCCTCGGAGTCGATGTAATCCTGCTCGTTGGCGAGGATTTCAGAGATCAGGCGACGGTCGTGCTCGTTGAGTGCACGAAGACCGCGGCTGGGGGCGCCACCGGAGCGATCGGTGCCGACGTTGACGCCGCGCCGGCGTTGAAGGTTGGAGAGTGGAGTGCGAGAGGTCATAGCTGGGTCCGTCCTGGGTTCAAGTCTCAGGCACGCTCCGGTGCCCGGAAGTTCGAAGATGAGTTCGCCGTGTCGAAGCGGTTAGTTTCAAGACCCCTTGAAAATCGGTTCTGAACGTCAGTCGTCAGTGAACGCCTGATGAATGCGTACTCATTCCGAGAAATTCTGCGGTTGGTTTCAGCATTCGAGGTTTTCTGGGTTTCGCGTGCGAGGTAGAGAATCGAGTCACCGTAAGGTGATATGGCTGATCCAGGGATCGGGTTCGCTGAAACCTAGAATCATTCTAAAAAAGTTCGTGCCCGTACACAACCCGGAAATTGCCCAGAGTCGCTGATTCAGGCGATATCGCTGCTCAGCCCATCTCCGTCCGGAAAGATCGCGATGGGCCACGCGACACCGGCCCTAACGCGGTCTATCGTGGGGTATCACCACCAGCCCGAATTCTATGCAAAGGAATAGGAATATGGCATTTTCTCTCCCCGATCTTCCCTACGCCAAGGACGCCTTGGAGCCGCACATCGATGCGAAAACCATGGAGATCCACCATGGCAAGCACCACAACGGCTACGTCACCAAACTCAACGATGCGGTGAAGGGCACCGAGTGGGCCGACAAGCCCATCGAAGACCTCATCCGCAGCCTCGACAAGTTGCCCTCCGACAAGCAGACCGCTGTGCGCAACAACGGCGGCGGACACCTCAACCACTCGATGTTCTGGCCGAGCATGAGCCCCAAGGGCGGTGGCAAGCCGAGCGATGAACTCGCCAAGGCCATCGATAGCGCGTTCGGCAGTTTCGACGCCATGAAGAAGCAGTTTGCTGATTCCGCTGCCGGACGCTTCGGCTCCGGTTGGGCGTGGCTCTGCGTGCAGCCCAGCGGCAAGCTCCACATCGTCTCAACCGCCAATCAGGACAACCCGATGATGCCGACCTCCATGGGCGGCCAGGGATCGGACCACCAGCCGATCCTCGGCCTCGATGTCTGGGAGCACGCGTACTACCTGAACTACCAGAACCGTCGCCCCGACTACATCGACGCGTTCTGGAACGTCGTCGATTGGGACACGATCGGCAAGCGCTTCGCCGACGCAACGAACTGATCCAGGCGCTTCTGAACGAACCACAGCCTCGGCTCGCCCGGGGCTGTTTTCGTGCGCACAGCATACGATGGTCGCATGCACCTTCACCTTACTGTTGTCGTGATCTCGATGATCGCCTTCTGCAGTGCCGCGTTCGCGCACACGCGGGCGGATTTCGAGCCGCGCGTTCGCCTCATCGTCGAGGTTCCCGAGCAGCACGCCGGTGGCGAGGTGTACCTCGCGGGCAACCTCAACGACTGGAATCCCGGCGATCCGCGCTACCGTCTGCGCCCCGCGCGCGAGCAGACGGCGCGTGAGTACTTCTTCGAACTCCCGCTCAGCGCAATCCCGACCGGGGGGCTCGAGTTCAAGTTCACCAAGGGCTCGTGGGAGACCGTCGAACGCAACGCCGATCTCCAGGACATCAGCAACCGCACACTCGATCGCGACTCGATTCCGAGACCGCACGAGGGCACCGTCTCGGAGATCAGATTGGCAGTGGCGGCCTTTGCCGACGAGAGAGCCGAACGGTCGAGACCTTCGACCATCGTCGGCCGGCTGGAAACTTTCGAGTTCACCAGCAACATCCTCGGCAACGCTCGGATCGTCCGGGTCTGGCTCCCCGAGGCGTACGCGACCGAAACGGACCGTGCGTTCCCCGTGCTGTACATGCACGACGGCCAGAACTGCTTCGACGAAGCGACCAGCGCGTTCGGCGACGAGTGGCGTATCGATGAGACGATGACCGAGCTGATCGATTCCGGCGACATCGAGCCGATGATCGTCGTGGGGATCGACAACTCCGGTGCGGCGCGCGCCGCGGAGTACAACGCGTCCTACACCAGTTTCCGCGGCATCCAACCCTACGGCGAGAAGTACATCGCCATGCTCGTCGACGAGCTCATGCCGGAGATCCAGAGCAAGTATCGTGTGCGAACCGGTCCGGAGTACACCTCCCTCGGGGGCTCCAGCTTCGGAGGCAACATCACGCTGCTCGCGGCGATGGAGCGCCCCGGCGTGTTCGGGCGCCTGCTCATCGAGTCGCCAGCCGTCCCCGTCGTCGGCCCGAAGTTCCTCGAATCCATCCAGCAGTTTGGCGAGGGATCCCGCTGGACGCCCGAGACCGACGATTTCGTCGGACGCGTCTTCATGGCGATGGGCACCGCGGAGACCGGAAGCGAGACCTACAACAGGCAACTGGTCGAGCTGATGGACGAACTCCGCGAAGCGTTTGCCGGCGAGAACCACCTGATCGTGGTTGAGGAGGGTGCGATCCACAACGAGCGGGCATGGGCGAGACGCTTCCCGGGTGCCGCGAGATTCCTGTTTGGCCATCCGGAAGCGGGGGAATAGTCCGCGTTTCTTGGTTGTGGCCGGGATCGGTGGTAGTCTCCAAGCACGCCCTGTGCCGGGCTCTTGAGGAGAGACAAACATGAAAGTTGCCACATTGCTCGCTTCCGCTGGTGTCCTGTTCAGCACCCAGTTCGCGTCGGCCGGAGAACCGCTCCCGCGCGTCGTCATCGTCGCCGCCGCGACGAACACCGCCGACGCCCAGAACGAACCCCGGTTTACCGACCCGCGAGACAAACTGCTCGCGACCGGTCTGTTCAGCGATGTTGACATCATCAACGCGACCGGCATCGGCGATGGCGTCGGCACGCCGGCCCTCGAGACGCTGCTCGAGTACGACGCGGTGCTGACCTGGTCGAACGCCTCGTTCGAGAACGCCGTCACCATGGGCGATGTACTGGCCGACTATGTCGACGCGGGTGGCGGCGTGGTCGTCGGCGTGTTCGCCAACACATCCACGAATACAGCGCGCTTCCTGCAGGGGCGCTGGAACTCCGAGCCTGGCTACATTGCCATCCCGCAGAACGGCGGGTTCGTGGACGGAACCTCCGCCGGCCTGGGTGAGATCCTCGTCCCTGGCCACCCCATCCTCGACGGCGTGGACTCGTTCTTCAACAACGCACCGATCGGCACCAACGGCCCGTTCGGAGCCTGGCGCGTGGCCGAGCCGGACCTGACCGAGGGCTCGACGCTCGTCGCACGCTGGACCACCGGCGAAACCCTCATCGCGATCGCGCCGAACCCGAGCGTGGTCGAAATCGGCTTCCACCCGGTGTCGAGCGCGGTGAACGCCGGATACTGGGACCAGACCACCGACGGCGGGCTCATCATGGCCAACGCGCTGCTCTTCGCGGCCACGCAGGGCGGGGACGAGTGCCCCGCCGATGTAACCGGCGACGACATCGTCGATCTCGCCGACCTCAATCTTGTGCTGGGCAACTTCGGCGCGACGACTTCGGAAGGCGACACAAACGGAGACGGCGAAATCGATCTCGCCGATCTCAATACCGTGCTCGGCGAGTTCGGCACCACCTGCCCCTAAAGGCCGATCAGTGTTGGGTCGTCAGCTTGGCGATCCAGCCGCCGCCGAGAATCAGATCGGGCTCGTCCGCGCTGTACAGCGCGGCGGCCTGTCCCGGTGTGACCGCGCGCTGGGGCTCGTCGAACTCCAGTTCGAAGGCTCCCGTTCGCCCGGAAGGCGATGGTGCGCTGGCGGGCAATGCGACCGGGTCGATCACGCGGACACGGGCCGGAACCGGCTCGGAGTTGTAACGGACCTGTGCCAGGCACTTGGCCCACCGCCCGGGTGTGGGCGGATCGACCAACCAGTTGGCCTCGGCCACGGTGCAGCCCGACGACATCAACCGCTCCGGATCGCCGACGGTGATCGTGTTGGATTCGGGGTCTTTGTTGACGACATAGATCGGGTACCCGAGCGCGACCCCTACGCCGCGGCGTTGGCCGATCGTGAAGCGGTGCTGGCCCTCGTGCTTGCCGACGACGGCCCCCTCGGTGTCGAGGATATCCCCCGTCCGGCCGGCGAGGTCTTCTCGTCGGCGCTCGACGAGCCCGGCGTAGTCGTTGTCCGGGACGAAACAAATCTCCTGCGAGTCGGGCTTGTCGAACACCGGCAGCCCGAGTTCCTCGGCCATCGCGCGGACTTCGGACTTCTCGTATCCGCCGATCGGGAGCATCATCTCGTTCAGACGCGGCCGCGGGGCACCGAACAGAACGTAGGACTGGTCTTTGGAGTGGTCGACGCCGCGTAAAAGGCGGGGGGTACCGGTCGATCGGTCGATCCGGGCGTAGTGCCCGCTCGCGACGAATTCGGCGTCGATCTGTTTGGCGTAGGCGTGGAGCTTTCCGAACTTGAGCCAGTCGTTGCAGCGGACGCAGGGGTTGGGCGTCCGGCCGCTCGCGTACTCCTCGACGAAGTAGTCGATGATCCGGTTGAAGTCCTTCTTGAAGTTGCAGACGTAGAACGGCACGCCGAGTTCGGCCGCGACCGACCGGGCATCCGCCGCGTCGTTGATCGAGCAGCAGCCCTGATGACCAATTTTGATACGGGTGGGGTCGCAGCTGACCCCGGCGGAGTCGAACGGCTCGAGCTGGTCGAGCGTTTCACCCGGGGACCCGAGGCGCATGAAGCAGCCCACGACCTCGTACCCGTCGCGCAGCAGCAGCGCCGCGGCGACAGAGGAGTCCACGCCGCCGGACATCGCGACCAGCACTTTGCCTTTGGAGGAGGGCATGACGCCCAGTCTAGCCGCCGAGCAGCGGCTCTTCCGAGGCCCGCCAGCGATCTCACCCTACAATAAGTGGCCCCGGGTCCGCCGTCTGCGTGTGCAGCGGGTCCCTGTGGAGTTCCGCAAGAAAGCGAGCATCCATGGCCATCTTTTCGCGCCGATCGACCAAGACCAAGCCGCTCAATGTTCAGCCCAGCGTGACCGTCGTCGCCGAGGGCAAGCACGTGCGGCCTCCGGTCCAGACGAGCGCGGAGTCCGAGGTCTGGCGCGATAACCGGGTCATGGAATTCGGCACGGAACTGCTCAAACTTGCGGAGAAGCACCGCTCTGGTCTGCTGTCGAAGCAGTTCTGGTCGGACAAGATCATGGACTGGTCGATGAAGGACCAGGACTTCAAGGTGCAGATGTTCCGTTTCGTGGACTGCTTCCCGATGCTGCGTACCTCGGACGCGATCTTCGAGCACCTCACCGACTACATGAACCAGCCGGGCGTGACGCCGCCACCGGTGATCTCGACCGCGATCAAGGCGGGGTCCATGGCGAAGGGCATGGCCGCGAAAACGATTTCGGGCCAGATCCAGAACATGGCCAAGACGTTCATCGCCGGCACCGATGCCGAGAGCGCACTGCCGAACCTCGAGAAGCTCTGGAAGAGCGGCATCGCGTTCAGCGTCGACCTGCTCGGTGAAGCCTGTGTCTCCGACGCCGAGGCCGATATGTATCAGGCCAAGTACCTCGACCTCGTCGGCAACCTGCCCGACACGGTCGCGGGCTGGAAGTCCAACGAACGACTGGAGACCGATCACCTCGGCGTCGTGCCGCGCACGAATGTCTCGATCAAAATCAGTTCGCTCAGCGCAAAGTCCGATCCGATCGATACCGAAGGCGCGATCAGGGATCTCATGTCGCGGATTGTGCCGATCCTCGAACTCGCGCGCGACAAGGGCGTGCTGATCAACTTCGACATGGAGCAGTTCGAGCTCAAGGACCTGACGCTCGAACTCTTCATGCGCTGCTGCGAGAAGGTAGACTTCCACGCCGGTCTCGCCATGCAGGCCTACCTCAAGTCCGGCGATGAAGACGCGAAGCGGATCGTGGAGTGGTCCAAGCGCACCGGGCGTCAGGTGACGGTCCGCCTGGTGAAGGGAGCGTACTGGGACTTCGAGACTATCCACGCCGAGGAGCAGGGCTGGCCCTGCCCGGTCTGGAACACCAAGCCCGAGACCGACGCCTGCTTCGAGCGCATGACGGAGATCTTCTTGGGCTCCACGCCGCGCTCGGAGAACGAGGGCGGCGTGAAGCTCGCGCTCGGCTCTCACAACGCCCGATCCATCGCCGCGGCTCTCGACGGTCTCGACCGTCGCGACCTTCCGCGCAACGCCATCGAACTGCAGATGCTCCACGGCATGGCCGACGACCTCAAGGGCGCCGCGTCGGAGTGGGGGTTGCGCGTGCGCGAGTACGTGCCCGTCGGCGAGATGATCCCCGGCATGGCCTACCTGGTGCGTCGCCTGCTGGAAAACACTTCCAACGAGTCGTGGCTCATGGCCTCATCCACGGGCAAGCTCGACACCAGGGCGCTGCTCAAGTCGCCCCACGCGATCGTGCGAGAGCAGGGCAGCAAGGCCGACCTGTACCTCTCCGCGCCCGAGCGACACGAACTGTCCCCGGCGATCGAAGGCGTCGGCGACGGCAAGCCGTTCCACACCGAGCCGCTCCGCGACTTCTCGTTCAAGAGCGTGCGCGAGACGTATGCGCGGGAGGTCGAAGCCGCCAAGGTCCCCCAGATCCCCATCAAGGCCTCGATCGACGACGCGAAGAAGGCACTCGACACCGTCGAGTCCAACTTCGTGGCGTGGCGCGACACCGATGTGAAGACCCGCGCGAAGGTCTTGACCGAAGCCGCCCGCATCATGCGCTCGCGCCGCGACGAACTCGCCGGCGTCATGATCAAGGAGGCCGGCAAGACCTGGATTGAGGCCGATGCCGATGTCTGCGAAGCCATCGACTTCTGCGAATACTACGCCCGCTGCGTCGTACCGCTGTTCGAGCGCAAGCGCCTCGGCAAGTTCATCGGCGAGCTCGACCAGACCTGGCACCAGCCTCGGGGCGTCGCCGCGGTCATCAGCCCGTGGAACTTCCCTCTGGCGATCTGCTGCGGCATGACCGTTGCGGCCCTCGTTTGTGGCAACACCGTAGTTGTGAAACCCGCCGAGCAGACGCCGGGCATCGCAGCGCTGCTCCGCGACATCCTGTACGAGGCCGGGTGCCCGAAGGGCGCGCTCCAGTTCGTCTTCGGCGAAGGCGAGACCGTCGGCGCCGAGATCGTCCGCGACCCGCGGGTCGCGATTCTTGCGTTCACCGGATCTAAGGCCGTCGGGCTCGACATCATCCAGGCGGCGGGCGTGACGCCGGAGAACCAGGCCCACGTCAAGAAGGTCGTCTGCGAAATGGGCGGCAAGAACGCCGTCATCATCGACACCTCTGCCGACCTCGACGAGGCTGTGCTCGGCGTGCGCCATTCTGCGTTCGCGTTCCAAGGCCAGAAGTGCTCGGCTTGCTCGCGCTGCATCGTCGTCGACCCCGAGGGCCCCGACGGCCCCGCCATGCGAAACTTCACCGAGCGCTTCGTCGAATCCACGCGATCGCTCGTCATCGGCGAACCCATCCGCTCGGGCACCGATGTGTCGCACGTCATCGACAACGAGTCCGCAGCAAAGATCCGGTCGATGATTCAGAGCGCGAAGGACGAGGGCTGCGCGTGCCTGCTCGAGATGGAAGTCCCGGAACATGTTCGCTCCGACGAGCGGTATGTCGGCCCGACCATCTTCGGCGGCGTGAGGCCCGATCACCGCATCGCCCAGGAGGAGATCTTCGGTCCCGTCGTCGCCATCATGCACGCCTCATCGTTCGACGAGGCGCTCAAAATCGCCAATAACCACGTCTACAAACTGACTGGCGGCGTCTTCACTCGCAAGCCCGCGAACATCGAAAAGGCCAAGCGCGAGTTTCGCGTGGGCAACCTCTACATCAATCGCGGCTGCACCGGCGCCCTTGTCGCACGCCAGCCCTTCGGCGGCTTCGGGCTTTCCGGCGTCGGCTCCAAGGCCGGGGGCGAAGACTACCTGCTCCAGTTCGTCGAGCCGCGCGCCTGTTGCGAGAACACCATGCGTCGAGGCTTCGCGCCGGAACTCTGAGCAATTCCTCGCAGCACAATCACGACGGGGCAGGCATGACGCCTGCCCCCTTTTTATTCACCTTCGACCAACTCCCGCTGAAAGAACCCGCGGATCGCCTCGGTCGCGGTGCGACTGGTCATCCAGTCCGCGTGGTCGTAACCGGGAAGCAGCACCAGCTCGACCCGCACGCCCGCATCTGTCGCGGCATCGCGCAGACGCTCGGAGTGGTACGAACGCACGATCCCGTCCGAGGTGCCGTGCACCAGCAGCAGCGGGCGCGTGCCGAGCGCGAGCACCGAGTCCTCGGCGTTGAAGCCGCCGGGGATGAGCAGCTGGCCCAGGATGGGGACATAGTCGCCCGCGACACGCTTCCACGACGAGAACGCCGCGGCCGCGACCACCGCGTCGATCTCCTCGCGCTCGGACGACACCGCCAGCCCGATCACGCCGCCCATGCTCCACCCGTACAAGCCGATCCGCTCCGGATCGACATCCGATCGCGTCAGTAGGTAGTCGAGCGCCGCGTGTCCGTCGGCGATCAGGTTCGCACGGAGCAGGCGCCCGCCGTCGCTCCGCCCGTATCCCCGATAGTCGAACATCAGGACATGCACGCCGGCATCGCGCAGCCAGTCCACGGTCGAGAGGTGTTCGTTCATGGTCCCGGCGTTGCCGTGCAGATGCAGCACTGCCGGTACCGGCTCGTTCGCCTCGAGGCCACGGGCCGGGATGAACCAGCCGTGGATCCGGGACCCGTCTGGTCCGTCGATCCAGACCTCCTCAATGCCGCGAGGCGCGTCGGGTGTGTTCGAACCCGGGTGGTAGAAAAGCGTCGATTCCAGGCAGCCGGTGACACTCGCGAGCGCGAGCAGGAATCCAGGCAGAGCGATGTACGCTGAGACGCGGACCAGCGTCGCTTTCCAGAATGTTCGGCATCTCTTGCTCACGAAACCCGATAACCCCATCGTCAAACTCACGAGCCGAAAAATGAGCGGCGATTGTGCCTTCTGCGAGCCAATGATCGCTTGCAATCCGCTCTGCGTGCTTATCCTACGGGTATCTGGACCGGGCTATCCGTTCGTGCCCCTCCTGAATTGATGAAAGAGAAGAGTTGAACATGAAGTTGAGTACCGCGATCCTTGCGGCCACAGCTGGCGTTCTCGGTTTCTGCGCGACCTCGTTCGGATCCACCGTGACGTTCTCGAATCCAAACGGCCTCAGCGCCGAGGCGACCTTTGTCCTCCTTAATGGCGGCAACTCGCTGCAGATCGCCTTACGCAACACGTCCTCGTCCGTCCCGGCTGGGTTCGGAGACTCCGACCGCCTTCTCACCGGCATCGCGTTCGACCTGGGCGGCGTCGACATTCTGGCGAGCGGCTCATCGGTGTTCACCGGCGCTTCGAGTTACACCTTGAACTTCGATCCGTCCGGTCCCGGAGGCGCTCAGAACTACGGCGCGAACTACGATGTTTCCGGCGAGTACGGCTTCGGCAACGGCTCCGCGACCGGCACCCTCTCAGGCTTCAGCGGCCTGACAAACCATGTCTCGACAAATACATCGCACACCACGCCATTCGGTGGCCCGAACCTCGACGGCCCCAGCGGGCTGGGCGGACCGGCCGGGGGATTGATCTCAACCGCTGGTCTCACTGGCTTCGGCAACGGTCAGGGCGCGATCCATGACGAGATCATCATCACCCTCGGCCTCAGCAGCGCCCTCGCTGATTTCTCGTTTCTGGAGAACGGAGCGCGAGTCGAGTTCGGCTCGGATCGATTCTTCTTGAACGGCACGCCGACAGCCACGACGGTTATCCCCCTCCCGAATTCGGCGGCTCTCGCTGGTGCGGGCCTCCTGCTGGTCGGTACCCGCCGCCGGCGCTGAACCGCACAGTCTCCCTTGCTCGTCCAGTGGTTTGCCCCAGCCTCCCGACCCTTCGGGAGGTTTTTTCGTGGTGGTCGCGTCGAGCGAGGCCGCACTAGCCTTCAGCGTTACGTTTGGATTCCGGGCCAAGCGATTCCGCTTCCGCGTTCGCACGCACGCCTCCCCTCGAAAGGAAACTCATCATGGCCGAACAAACCACCAACTGGCCCGAACTCGCCATCGGTCTCTATGACAAGCTCACCGGTCGCGGAGCGGAGATCACCTACGAGTTTCAGAAGATGTCAGTCGCCGTCCCAAGCGGCACCGGCGACAACGCCAGCCACGCCACATGGAAACTCGACGGCACGTTGAAGATTTCCACGCGTGACAACTCCAACTCGTGAACCGGCACGATTCGGCGTTGTCCATCCGGGGGCGACTGAGAATCAGCTCGCCGACTGATCGGTTCACGCTGGAAGGCTGCGGACAGACGATCTGGTTAGACGGGCCGTCCATTCGCGCGTTCCTCCGACTTCGCCGTCAGATGCGACAGGCCGAGTCGCCCCCCTGGGTGGCCTCAGCAGTAGCCGAGGACCTTTCTAACCGCGCTGGCCTCCGTGTCGAGTGCCGCTGCCGCGGGCGCACCATCGCATCGGGCCCGGTTGCGGGCAACTCGGGCGGATTACGACCGCACTTCGCATCGATCCTGCTCGCCGCACTCCGCATTTGATGTGTCGCGAGCGGTACGATGCGCGCATGCATCGGTCCGAACTCGCCGGACAACGCGTCACCGTCATGGGCCTCGGTCGCTTCGGAGGCGGTCTCGCGGTCACCCGCTTCCTCGTCGAATCGGGCGCTGATGTTCTCGTCACCGACCTCGCCGATGAGGATTCGCTCGCGAAATCTCTGCAATCGCTGCGCCCCCTGATCGACTCCGGCGCGGTCCGGCTCCGCCTTGGTGAACACAATGTCAGCGACTTCACCACCCGTGACCTCATCGTCGCCAATCCAGCGGTCCCGAAACCGTGGGCCAACCGCTTCCTCCGCGCCGCATCCGCCGCGTCGATCCCGATCACGACCGAGATCCGTCTCGGTATCGAGCGTATTCCCGACGGCTGCCGGGTCATCGGCGTAACCGGCAGCGCGGGCAAAAGCACCACCGCCGCGATGATCGCCCACGCGGCGCGCGTGTGCTGGAAGAAAGGAAGCGTCGTCTTCGCTGGCAACATCGGCAGTTCGCTGCTCGACGAATCGCTGCAGCCCGGCGATCTGATCGTGCTTGAGCTCTCAAGCGCACAGCTCCATTGGCTCGGCCCCGACTCCTTCTCCGGCCCGCCCGCTCGCTTCCGCCCCGACGTCGCCGTGTTCACCACGCTCTCGCGGAACCACATCGACTGGCACGGTTCGTTCGAACACTACCGCGAATCGAAGCGTCTGTTGGCTGGACCCGATTCGACCGCGGTTATCGCGTCTCCCCAGGCTTGCGATGCCTTCGGATTCAACGATCCCGTCTCCCCTCACCCGGACATCGAGCTCGCCATTCCGGGGCGCCATAACCAGCAGAACGCATCCCTCGCGCTCGCCGCATTGCGCGAGGTGATCGGCACGGCTCCCGACCCCCGACTCGCTCTCGCCGACTTCGCCGGCCTCCCGCACCGATTGCAGCTCATCGCCGACACACGTCTCCCGCGCGGTCGATTCCGCGCGTTCAATGATTCCAAGTGCACCACGCCCGAAGGCGTCGGCCTCGCCATCGAGGCGTTCAACCAGCCCGGCGAGTGCGGGGCCGAACGGGTGTGGCTCATCGCCGGGGGCTACGACAAGGGCACCGATCCCGCATCGCTCGTCGAGGCTGCCGCCGGTTGTGCCGGCGTCTTCTGCATCGGCGACACCGGAGCCACTCTGGCCGAGTCCGTTCGGGCCCGCGCCGGGCGGGCGGTCAACGCCGAGACACTCGATCGGGCGGTCGCAGAGGCCGCCGAGGCCATCGCGCTGCACGACGGCGAGAGCGTGTTGCTGCTCTCGCCCGGCTTCGCTTCCTGGGACCAATTCGCCAACTACGAGCATCGCGGCGAGGCGTTCGCCAAAGCCGTCAATCGCCACTTCGGTGACAACAGTATGTCACCCAGCCGACCAGATACCGTTCAAAGTTCCGAAAATTGACCGAACAGGTCTTGCAATGGCCTCCGCGTCCGCTATCCTGACGGCACCCAAACATTCTTGTGCCCGAAGGAGTCTTGCGGTATGGTCAGCACAGTTACGAATTCAGCACGCCTCAACGCCTCAAACGGCCTGAACAGAGCAGCGGGAGACAACGCCATCATGGACGAGAAAGTCGCAAAAGAGCGGGCCGCCGCCCTCGATCGCACCAAGGCCCAGATCGAACGAACCTTCGGCAAGGGCTCACTGATGACCATGGACGAGAACGCCCTCGCGTCCATCCCCGGCATCAGCACCGGCGCGGTCTCGCTCGATCTCGCCCTCGGCGGCAAGGGCCTTCCTGTTGGCCGCGTCATCGAGGTCTACGGCCCTGAGTCCTCCGGCAAGACCACCCTCGCGCTCACCGCGCTGGGCAACTGCCAGAAGAAGGGCGGCGTCGCCGCCTTCATCGACGCCGAGCACGCCCTCGACCCGTCGTGGGCCCGACGTCTCGGCGTCAACATCGACGACCTGCTCGTCAGCCAGCCGAGTTCCGGCGAAGAAGCCCTCGAGATCTGTGAGCTGCTCGTCCGCTCCAACGCCGTGGACCTCGTCGTCGTCGACTCGGTCGCCGCGCTCGTGCCCCGCGCCGAACTCGAAGGCGAAATGGGCGATTCCCATGTCGGCCTCCAGGCCCGACTCATGTCGCAGGCCCTACGCAAGCTCACCGGCGCGATCGCCAAGAGCAGCTGCACCGTCATCTTCATCAACCAGATCCGAGAAAAGATCGGTGTGATGTTCGGGTCGCCCGAGACCACCACCGGCGGCCGGGCCCTGAAGTTCTACTCGTCGATCCGCATCGATGTGCGCCGCATCTCGTCCATCAAGGAAGGCGATGAGAATGTCGGCAACCGCGTTCGCGCCCGAGTCGTGAAGAACAAACTCGCCGCGCCGTTCAAATCCGCCGAGTTCGACATCATGTTCAACGAGGGCATCTCCCTCACCGGTGACCTCGTCGACCTCGGCGTCGCCGAAGGCATCGTCGACAAGTCCGGATCTTGGTTCAGTTACGGCGAGGTCCGCCTCGGCCAGGGACGCGAGAACGCCAAGCGTTTCCTCGCCGAGAACCCCGATCTCAAGCAGGAGATCCACCACAAGATCCTCGTCGCCAAGGGCGTGCCCGGCTACGCCCCCAAGCCCGTCGCGGAGCAGGTCGAGGCCAAGCCCGAAACCGAGCAGGATGAGGCCGCCAAGTCCTCCGGCCCCAAGACCTCGCGCAAGACCGCAAAGGCCGGTTCCAAGTAACCCGGCCGCCCGTCGTGAGGTCTCTGCATGTCCTCGGGAGGGGAGAGAGAGCAGTCGCCCGGAAGATCATCGCTTGGTGATCCCGGGCGGTTGCCATTCACAAGGAAACAGGTATCCTGTCGGGCCGCTCGCGGATGTGGCGGAATTGGCAGACGCGCTAGGTTCAGGTCCTAGTGGGAGTAAAATCCCGTGGAGGTTCGACTCCTCTCATCCGCACTGATCGCACCAGACGCCCGCCGCCGCGCGGGCGTCTGGCGTTTTTGCGCGACGAACAGGGCTTCGCGACCAGTCCCCTTATTAGGGCAGGAAACGTCGCAAATCGGACAAAACCCGGAAAATTGTCTGGGATAGCCCGGTATTTCGCAGTAAATTGAAAGAGTCTTTGCGAAATCCGCGCGGAAGGTGCAACCGCACCTCTCGCGCCTTCAGCGGAACGGATCCGTCTGTAATTCGCCGAGTTTTCTGCCTCTCGGAGTGAGACGCAGCTCGGCACAAAGTGTTCTGGCGAGGAGCCATTCATTTCCGTTCCGCGGCATCGATCCGATGCCGGCTCCACGCAGGAAAGGAGGCCTTCAATGGCCACTCGTAGGAAGAGCGGTTTCACGCTCGTCGAACTGTTGGTGGTGATCTCGATCATCGCCCT
>Ga0070727_10003045_pt1 | contig 15604 bp, 18 predicted proteins | sample tdAd472_FD_66722 | JGI IMG/M metagenome (GOLD analysis project Ga0070727, IMG submission 66722) | Marine sediment microbial communities from the Atlantic coast under amendment with organic carbon and nitrate - tdAd47.2 | ecosystem: Environmental > Aquatic > Marine > Coastal > Sediment | place...
TATGTCCGGCGGTATATTTTCTGTGGCACTTTCCATGGGCTTGCGCCCCCCAGGCGTTACCTGGCGCCCTGTCCGAAGGAGCCCGGACTTTCCTCTGCCTACAAGAAGCAGCGATTGCCTGGCCGACTCCGGCGTTTCCGGACCGCGGATTCTAAAGCATTTGGGGCCGGCCCGGGGCACTGATTTACCGCGTATTTGACAGTTACCTGGCGGCCAACGGCTTGTCCGCCGCTGGACCTGACAGCTAACTACGGTTGCCGAGCGTCAGGATGCGCTGATAGAGCGCATTGCGCCTGCTTCCCGTTACCCGCGCCGCGATTGCCGCCGCCTGCCTGGCCGGCATCACGGTGACAAGCTCGAGCAAGAGCCCGTCGACGTCCAGAGGCGACTGCGACGACTCCTGTGAGCCACCGACCACGATGACGAACTCACCCTTGCTTACGATCGACGTGTCGTCGATCTGCCGGGTCAGGTCGCCGAGCGTCGCCAGGACACATTGCTCGTGAAGTTTCGTCAATTCACGCCCGATGAACGCAGGTCGATCCGCGCCAAATGCATCGATCATGTCCGAGAGCGTGGCTTCAATCCGATGAACAGACTCGTAAAAGACGATTGTCCGTGACTCCTGCGCCAACTCCCGCAGAAACTTTTGGCGCGAGCCGCGTTTCGGTGGTGCGAAACCCTCGAAGCAAAAGCGATCGGTGGGCAGGCCTGCTACCGACAACGCGGCCGTCAGCGACGAAGGGCCGGCAATCGGTGATACAGGAATGCCGCTCCTGTGGGCCGACTGCACGAGCCGGTAGCCGGGATCGCTGAGCAATGGTGTCCCGGCGTCGCTCACCAATGCCACCGATTTGCCATCTTTCAGGTTCTTAATGAGTGCCTGGGTGGCCTGTTCTTCGTTATGGTCGTGCAACGCGAATTGGCGCGTTTTCACACCTAAATGCGATAGCAATCGCCCGGTGTGGCGGGTATCCTCGGCGGCAATGAGATCGACTTCAGCGAGCGTCTGGCGTGCTCGCGGAGACAAATCTTCGAGATTTCCGATGGGTGTGGCGACGACGAAAAGTGTGCCGCTCATAGCGCGCTCGACTCTGATCCCTGAAACAGTGCTCATACGATGACGAATCACAGACATCCTGCCCGGCAATACGTCTACAAAGCAAGCACGCTGGCATTGCTCCTGCTTGCATTGTTTCTCGGTGCCTGCGAGACGACCGGCGGTGGCGCTTTCGGCGGTTCGTCGGAGACACGAGCTGAACAACTGGCGGCGAACGGCGAACATGAAGAAGCCGCCGCCATTTATATCGATCTTGCCGCAGGTGCTAGCGGCGGCGAGCGCGATCGATTCACCCTGTTGGCAGTCGGACAATGGCTGGATGCCGGCGATGCGATGCGCGCGCGGAACGCCTTTCGTGGAGTTGCCAGGCCCGCTTCAGGACAGCTTGCGTGGTTATGGCAGTCAAGTTCCGCAGCGATACTGTTGTACCAGGGCGACGCCGAGCAGGCGCGCGATATTCTCGAATCGCTGAGCAGAGAATCCTTGTCGCCGGACATGCGATTGCGTGTCGAAGCATTGCGTGCGGACGCGTGGTTTCAACTCGGCGACCCGACTCGAGCCGTGCAGCTGATGCTGCAGCGAGAATCCTGGCTCGACGATCGCCAGAGCATCGACCGCAACCGTGAGCGACTCTGGCAGGGCTTGCTCGTCAGTAATCCCCACGAATTGCGTGCTGCGGCCGAGGAATCAACCGATCCGGTCGTGCGCGGCTGGTTGACGCTCGGCTCACTCGCCACTGCGACCGGGCAACAGGGGATCGGCTGGAGTAATGGGATCGTGCGCTGGCGCGAACAGAACGCCGGCCACCCCGCGATGAGCATCCTCGAGGACCTCCACATCCCCGAAGACCAGCTGCTCGAATACCCGCGCCGCATAGCATTGTTGCTGCCGTTGTCGGGCCGCACCGCAAGCGCTGGCAAGGCCGTACAAAACGGCTTCCTGGGCGCTTACTTCGCAAGTGCCGGCGGCCTGGACGATCGCCAGTCAATCCTTATCTACGATGTCAATTCCGAGGGCGGCCCGAGCGCAGCTTACGCTGCGGCGGTCGAGGACGGCGCCGAATTCGTGGTCGGACCGTTGCTACGTAGCAGCGTATCGCAGCTTGCCAATGACATCCTGGTCCCGGTGCCGGTATTGACACTCAATTACCTGCCTGACGAGACGCTGCCCCCACCAGGCCTGTTCCAGTTCGCGCTGGCACCCGAAGACGAAGCCGTATCGGCGGCCACGCGGGCACTGCTGGACGGTCATCGCCACGCTGTTGCCCTGGTACCGAACAACAATTGGGGTCGACGGCTGCTAACGAGTTTTGCCACGGAATTCGAATCCCGGGGCGGAACGCTAATTGACTATCGCAGTTACACGACGGGCATCCAGGACTTCTCGCGCACGATAGAGGAGCTGATGGGGCTCGCCGGTAGCGTCAGCCGCTATCAGAGGCTGCGCGCGAACATCAATGCACCGCTGCAATTCGATCCTCGCCGCCGGCAAGATACTCACTTCATCTTTCTTGCCGCCGACGCCGCTGCCGGGCGACTCCTGAAATCACAGCTCAAGTTCCATTATTCCGGTGACCTGCCCGTTTATTCGACGTCGTCGATCTACGCAATGGACGGCCGCTCGGACTCCGACCTCAACGGCATCATGTTCGCGGATACGCCGTGGATCATCGCGCCACAAAGCTGGATCCGGTACCTGCCGGAGGTATACGGGGAGTACTGGCCAGAGGAACGCCGCCTCGCGCGACTGCATGCGATGGGCTACGACGCCTACCACCTGGTAGCGCCGTTGTTTGCCGCTCGCACTGGCATCATGCCGGAGATAGACGGCGCGACCGGGCGACTCTATCTCGACAATGACGGGCGCATTCACCGCAAGCTCGCATGGGCCGAGTTTCAGCGCGGCGAACCCGTGCCCCTGCCGGACCCGGATGCGCCCGCTGTGCCGATGCTGGAATTCGGCGAAGACGGTGAGATAACTCCGGACGCTACGGACGATGCACTGCCATGGTACGAGCCGACACAAGAGCTCTAGGAGATCATGCCGAGCAATTCGCGTTCGGATTTCTGAAGAATAAAGGCCTGCGACCCGTAACCCGAAACTTCCGTTGCCGCCACGGAGAGGTCGACCTGATCATGCTCGATGGAGACTGCCTGGTTTTCGTCGAAGTACGATATCGCTCGGGCCGAAGCTTCACGCGGGCCGCCTTGACGGTCGATAATCACAAGCAACGAAAACTCGCCCTGGCCGCCGAGATGTTTCTTGCGACCCGGCACGCATACTCCGGAAGACCCGCTCGATTCGACGTTGTCGGCGTCGACCGCGATGCCGACGGGCACGCGACGGTCGAGTGGCTTCGCGATGCGTTTTCACTGTAGTCGACCTCTACTAGAGCGGTGCGGCGGTGGGCTGCTAGAATTGCCTACTAGTAATTGCCTGCTAGAATTGGCCAACCTGAAATCGTCGATGGAACAGTTATGAACTCAGTCACGCGCGTTCGTGAACACTTTGCAGAAAGCATTGCGACTAAACAGGGCGCCGTCGACGTGCTGAGCGAGAGCATCGCTGCTGCCGGCGCCTTGATGGCCCAGGCACTGCTCAATGACGGCAAGATCCTTAGCTGCGGCAACGGCGGATCTGCAGCCGATTCACAGCATTTTTCGTCGGAATTGCTGAACCGTTTCGAAATGGAGCGCCCTGGCCTGCCGGCAATGGCACTAACGACTGACGCCTCGACCGTAACGTCAATCAGTAACGACTACTCGTACGAGGAGATCTTCAGCAAGCAGGTCCGTGCCCTCGGCAAACCCCAGGACGTATTGCTCGGCATTTCGACATCCGGCAATTCCGAGAATGTCTGCCGTGCCATTTCTGCCGCACACGAGCGCGGCATGAGCGTGGTCGCCCTTTCCGGTCGCGACGGTGGTCAAATGGCGAGCATGTTCTCCGGAGACGATGTGGAAATTCGCGTACCGGCAACGCGTACGGCGCGCATACAGGAAGTTCACCTGCTCGTGATTCACTGTCTCTGCGACCTGATCGACACGACGCTGCTCGGCGACGCATGAGCTAGAGGGTTACGCCCCCTTTTTATTACTTGACGAGCCTGAGATGCGGCCGCGGCCGTATCGACTCGGCGTCGTCGCTCTCTTGCACCGATTCCGTAGTACCGGAGTCATGTGAAAAGATCATTCCCTGCCCCGTCTCGCGCGCATATATACCGAGTATCGAAGCAGCGGGTACCCAGACGTCGAACGGCACACCGCCGAAGCGCGCACGAAAACTCACTGCATCGTTCGCAAGCTTGAGATTGTGTGCCGCGGATTCGCTGATATTCAGAATGATCTTGCCGTCCTTGATATGCTCGGACGGCACGCTGACTCCATCGATTGATGCATCGACAACGATGTGTGGTGTATGGCCGTTGTCGGCCATCCATTCGTGCATCGCTCGGATCAGATAGGGTCTCTTTGATCGACTTGGATTTGCCACTTTACCCGCAAGCCTTTTGTTTTTTTATCCCCAGCACCGAAGCTTACCACTGATTGCGTGGAGGTTAGGGAACTTCACATAACTCGACGCTGAGAGCCGCGAAACTGGAGACGAATCCCATTTGCGGCAATTGCCAGCCAAACATAAGCTGACGCCACTCCCACGACCACCTTACGCTGGCAGGGTTCGGGGTGTTTGCTCCCGAGGCATAAAGTGAGCCGAAGGCGAGCAGCCCGGGAGCAAACACCCCGAACCCTGCCAACAATCTACATCCGCATTTCCTGCTCGAGCTCGGTCATGCCCTGCTGGAACGAGCGCCGTGCAAAAACGCGCTTCATGTACGCCTCTATGGGCTCGCCCTGACTACCGAATTCGATACCGTACAGCGGCAGCCGCCACAGAATCGGCGCGATGCTGCAATCGACCAGCGAAAACTCGTCGCTCAGAAAGTACGGGCGCGCACCGAACAGTTCGGCACTCTGCAGGATACTTTCGCGCAGCATCTTGCGTGACTTGGTGCCCAGCTTGCCGTCGACCGCATCGGCTTCTTCGGCCAGCGAATACCAGTCCGTCTCGATGCGGAACAGGGCCAGGCGGAATTGCGCACGTGTTACCGGGTCAACCGGCATCAACGGGGGGTGCGGGAAACGCTCGTCAAGATACTCGATGATGACACGTGAGTCGTACAACGTCAGGTCACGATCAACCAGCGTTGGCACCGTGTGATACGGATTGAGGTCCATGAGGTCTTCAGGTAACTCAGGACCCATCACGTTAGAAATCTCGATGTTGATGTTCTTTTCGGCCAGGACCAGTCGGGTGCGATGACTGTGAATGTCCGTCGGACGCGAAAATAAGGTCATGACAGAGCGACGATTTGGTATTACAGCCATTTACTTGACGTCCTTCCAGATTTGTTTCTTGAGCATTACGGAGAGGATCCAGAAGAAAATCAGGAACATCAGTACCCAGACGCCGAGCTTGCGGCGCTCGGAGCGAATCGGCTCCGCAATATAAACAAGGAAATTGACGGTATCGCGCACGAAATCATCGAAATCCTCACCGTCCATTGACCCGTCGATCACGAGTTCGAATCCGTCAATCGAGTGCGATGTGACGCCGTCCTCGGTGTGTGAGCTGGACAGCGCCTTTTGATAGCCCTGTAACTCCCACAATACGTGCGGCATGCTGGTACCTGCGAGAACCTTGTTGTCGACACCAGTCGGGCTGTCGGGATCGAGGTAGAAGCCCCGCAGGAACGAGTAGACATAGTCGGCGCCTTTCGACCGGGCCATCAATGACATGTCCGGCGGGGCCGTACCAAACCATCGCTCTGCCGAATCGGCCGGCATCGCCGTGTTTATGGTCTCGAATGTCTTTTCCGCGTTGAACATCAGGTTCTCGATGAGCTGTTCCTCGGATAGCTCGAGGTACTTGCCAATCGTATTGAACCGTACGTACTTCGCGGAGTGGCATCCGGAGCAATAATTCATGAAGTTGCGAGCCCCGCGCTGTAACGACGCCTTGTTACCAGGATCGATGTCGGCGTGATCGAGCGCAGCGCCCCCGGCAGCAAATCCTTGCGACATCGCCAACAGAGCGAAAACGGCAAACAGCCTGGCGATCACTTTGACCTTATCCATGATAGACCACCCTGTCCGGTACCGGCTTTGTCTTGTCGATACTGGTGTAATACGGCATCAACAGGAAGAACGCGAAATACAAGACACTGAATATTCTGGCCGCCATCACGTAGACACCTTCAGCCGGCTGCATGCCTAACCAGCCGAGTGACAGGAAGCTGACCACGAACACTGTGAGGGCCGACTTGTAAATCCAGCCCCGGTAGCGGATGGATTTCACACGCGCGCGATCCAGCCAGGGCAGGAACACCGGCAGCAGAACCGAAGCCCCAAACAGAATGAAGCCCCAAAGCTTGTCCGGCACGGCGCGCAAGATTGCGTAGTACGGCGTGTAGTACCAGACCGGCGCAATATGCTCCGGTGTTGCCGTCAGGTTGGCCGGTTCGAAATTCGCATGCTCGAGGAAGTAGCCGCCCATGTCCGGCGCGAAGAACACGACCGCAGTGAAAATCATCAGGAATACGATGATCGCCACGAGATCCTTGGTCGTGTGGTACGGGTGAAATGCCACACCATCGACCGGCTTGCCGCTCGCGTCCTTGTTCTTCTTGATTTCTATGCCGTCAGGATTGTTCGAACCGACTTCGTGCAATGCCACGATGTGCACGAATACCAGCCCTATCAATGTCAGCGGCAGCACTATGACATGCAGCGCAAAGAAGCGATTGAGCGTGATATCTGATATCGAGTAGTCGCCGCGGATCGTTTCAACGAGAAAGTCTCCCACAACCGGAATGGCGCCAAACAGCGAAATAATGACCTGCGCACCCCAGTACGACATCTGACCCCAGGGCAGCAGGTATCCTGCAAATCCCTCAGCCATAAGCACGAAAAAGATCAGCATGCCGATGAGCCATATGAGCTCACGCGGCTTCTTGTAGGAGCCGTACAGCATCGCCCGGAACATGTGCAGGTAGACGACGATGAAGAAGAACGACGCTCCCGTTGAGTGGAGGTAGCGAATCAGCCAACCCCACTCGACATCGCGCATGATGTACTCGACGGAAGCGAACGCTTCCGCAGCCGCCGGCTTGTAGTTCATCGTCAGGAAAATGCCCGTCACCAACTGTATCGCCAGCACGACGAAAGCGAGTACGCCGAACACGTACCACCAGTTGAAACTCTTCGCGGCGTAATACTCGGTGACGTGATACTTGAGCGTCTCGGTCATCGGGAATCGGTCATCGATCCACTTGACCAGGCCTCCCCAGACGCCCTCGGGACGTTTGCCGACTTCTGCTTCAACTCTGGCCATTACGCTGCTCCCGTATCCTGACCGATCAGAATCAGGTCATCACGGACAAACCGGTGTGGCGGAACGCGCATATTCGTCGGTGCCGGCACTCCCTTGTAAACGCGACCCGCGAGGTCGAATTTCGAACCGTGGCATGGGCAGAAGAATCCGCCACCCCAGCCTTCGACCGGACGCGGCTCGAAATCCTCGAGGGGCGCGCAACCCAGATGCGTACACGAGCCCTCGACAACCAGCCACTCCGGCTTGACCGAACGAGTCTCGTTTACCGCGTAGTCAGGTTGCTGGTCGACAACGGCAGAATCCGGATCACGCAGCTCCGCGACAGTTTCCGGCAGCCGGGCCAGCATGCCCTCGTCCCGGCGCAACACGAATACCAGCCTGCCACGCCACAGGACCCTCACCATCTCTCCCGGCTGGATCGAGCCCAACGGCACCTCCACAGGGGCACCGAGGGCCTGTGCCCGGGCGCTTGGCCGCAATGAGGCCAGGAATGGAATAGACGCGAGCCCTGCGCCGGCAGCGCCGGTCACAACGGTTGCTACAGTTAGAAAATGACGTCTGTTGCGATCAATACGATCAACGTCGTCTTCGGTCATCAGACACTCCCATACGCCGTCTGAGAAAGGATGGTTGAAGAGCCTTTCCGTCAGCGCGTTGTTCTTTATTTCTATACTGGTAGATTTGCAGCAGGCCCGGTTTGCCGTCAGGATGACAGCTGCACCGGGACTAGGTGCGGAACCAATTGCGCATTATACACGGGCGTTATCTGAATTGGCTAGCGACCCGAACCCGGCAGGCGAGAAATATAGAGTTCGAACGTGGCTGATCTGAGATCGGGACTGGTTTTTACGCTGCAATCGATCGTCGTAGGCCTGGCGGTCGCGTTCGTCGTCGTGCTCGTCCGCCCCGATTTGCTGCCATCCATCGGCCCGGCGCAGCTTGGCCAACCGACGAGCTATGCTGACGCCGTCGATCTCAGCGCCCCGTCAGTCGCCACGGTCTACGTGAAACGGCTGGCGCAAGGCAATCCGGATGCGTCTGGCCGGACCCGGTTCCGCGTCACAACGAGCTTCGCATCGGCGGTTATCATCGACCCGGCGGGGTATCTCGTCACCAATTTTCATGTTGTCGGCGATGCAACCGAAATCCAGGTTCAGCTCAGCGACGGCCGGGTCGGCGAGGCTGAAATAATGGGCGTCGACACGGAAACGGACCTGGCCTTGCTACGGCTCGACCTCGGCGAGTTGCCTGCCATCCGCCTGGGAAGCTCGAACCAGCTGCGCATTGGCGACGTCGTGCTGGCGATCGGCAACCCGTACGGACTCACCAAATCAGTGACGCAAGGCATCGTCAGCGCGACCGGGCGCGGTCATCTGGAACTGACCACGTTCGAGAACTTCATCCAGACAGACGCCGCTATCAATGCCGGCAATTCGGGTGGCGCGTTGGTTAACAGCGCGGGAGAACTCGTCGGCATCAACACGGCAGTTCTCGAACAGGACCCTGGCACCGAAGGCATTGGATTCGCAATTCCGGTCGACCTGGTGCGCGGCGTGATTGCGGAAATCAGAAAACATGGCCGTGTCATTCGCGGCTACCTGGGCTTGTTTCCTGACGACATGACGAGCGCCGAACGCGCGGAGCGCGGGCTGGAAGGCAACTACGGCATCCTGGTGCAATTGGTTACCGAGAACGAGCCAGCTGCACGCGCTGGCCTACAGGAGGACGATGTCATCCTTTCAATAAACGGTGAACTGATCCTGACGCGCCGCCAGGCGTTATTGATCGCGGCTGGCTCCAAGCCGGGAGACGAAGTCGACATCGTCGCCTGGCGTGACGGCGCGGAATTCAGGACAACAGTCGTCGCGACGGAACGCGGCGAACAACCGATGCTGGACTAGTTCGGCACGCGCCGTATGGTCGCACCTAGCTGGCGGAATTTTTCTTCGATGCGCTCGTAGCCGCGATCGACGTGGTAGACGCGATCAACCAGGGTCTCCCCGTCCGCAGCGAGACCGGCAAGGACCAGGCTCGCCGATGCCCTGAGGTCGGTCGCCATGACCGGTGCCGCCGTTAGTGTTTCGACGCCAGTGCAAATGGCAGTATTGCCCTCGAGCCGTATGTCCGCACCCATGCGCTGCAGCTCGAGTACGTGCTGAAAGCGGTTCTCGAAGACGGTCTCCGTTATGGTTCCCACGCCCTCCGCAACGGCATTGAGGGTGCAGAATTGCGCCTGCATGTCCGTCGGAAAAGCCGGATATGGCGCTGTACGAACATCGACGGCTGACGGTCGGCAGCCGTGCATGTCCAGATCGATCCAGTCTGTACCGGTCTTTATCGTCGCACCCGCCTCGCCGAGCTTGATCAGTACTGCCTCGAGAGTCTCGGGCGCCGTATCCAGCACCCGAATGTGACCGCCAGTCACCGCCGCGGCAACAAGATAGGTTCCTGTCTCGATACGGTCCGGGAGCACACTGTACGCGCCGCCGCCAAGAGACTCGACGCCCTGCACTGTAATCGTGCTGCTGCCTGCACCTTCGATTTGTGCGCCCAGCGTCACGAGGAAATTCGCGAGGTCGAGGACCTCGGGCTCGCGCGCGGCATTCTCCAGGACGGTTTCACCGTCGGCGAGAACGGCCGCCATGAGAAGGTTCTCCGTACCGGTCACGGTAACCGTATCGAAGACAATGTGCGCCCCCTGGAGCCGGTCGGCGCGGGCTTTGATAAACCCGTTTTCGACGGCGACGTCCGCACCCATCGCCTGTAAACCGGCGACGTGCAAATTGACCGGGCGCGCTCCGATCGCACACCCTCCCGGAAGCGACACATCTGCTTCACCGAAACGTGCAACGAGAGGACCGAGCACCAGTATCGAGGCTCGCATCGTCTTTACGAGCTCATACGGCGCCGTGCGATGGGCAACGTCACTCGCATCCACCTCGACATTCAGGCGATCATCGACGGTGACCTGCGCCCCCATCATCTGCAGCAGGGAAATGGTGGTCGTGACGTCTTTCAGGTGCGGCACGTTACTCACCGCGACCGGCTCCGTGGCCAGCAGAGTCCCTGCCAGTATCGGCAGCGCAGCGTTCTTCGCCCCGGAAATTCGAACCTCGCCCGAGAGCCTGGTGCCACCTTCAATCAGTAACTTGTCCAATGGTCCCTAAGCCCCGCCTGCCGCCTGCCATTCACCCGGCGTCAGCGCACGAATCGACAATGCGTGTATCTCGTTTCCAACCAGGGTTCCGAGGCACTCGTAGACCAGCTGATGCCTTGCCAGCGGCCGCTTGCCATCGAATTCTGTGGCAATGACGAGGGCCTCGAAATGGTGGTTGTCGTCGCTCGCAACCCGGACTATCGGGTCTTCGAAGCCGGCGGCAATGAGTTTTTCAATATCGGCAGGTTCCATGATGGTGAGCAAGCGCCAGTGAGCCGGGGCGCGCAGTGTAAACCATAAGTCGGCGGGTATCCCAACGCGACGCGCCGATTGTGTATGATAGCCGACCCGAGCCGGCGAAGGTCGCGGGTAGCCATGGTCGGCTTCACCCGGGTGCGCGGCCACTTACAAGAACAAAGATCGTATGCTTCTCAATATTGTTGAGGTTATTGGCGGCCTCGTACTCCTGATCTGGGGGGCGGATCGCTTCGTGCATGGCGCCGCAGCCACTGCGCGCAACCTGGGTATTGCGCCTTTGTTGATCGGCCTTACGGTCGTCGCCTTTGCAACGTCGGCGCCGGAAATCCTGGTGTCCATCGTTGCGGCACTTCGCGGCGAACCGGACCTCGCCTTCGGCAACGCCATCGGCTCCAACATCGCCAATATCGGCCTCGTGCTCGGTTTTACAGCAATTATCCGACCCATCGAATTGCGCTCCGCCACTTTGCGGCGCGAAATGCCGGCATTGCTGGCCGTGTCCCTGCTGACCGTTTCGTTATTCCTCGATACCACCCTGTCACGCATCGACGGCCTCGTCATGCTCACGGGGCTGGTAATCGTAATGATATGGCTCGCCCGCCTGGGAATGCGATCCGCGGCCACTGACCCGATGGCGGAAGACTACGAAGCAGAAATTCCGCAGCACGTCAGTATGAAGGTAGCGCTGTTTTGGCTCGTGATCGGCCTCGCGACCTTGTTGATCGGCGCCGAATTGCTCGTCGACGGCGCGATCGAAGTGGCACGTGTGTTAGGCGTCAGCGAAGTCGTTATCGGCGTCACTCTCGTTGCCATCGGCACGAGCCTGCCGGAACTTGCTGTGTCGCTGGTCAGCGCATTGAAAGGCGAATACGGTCTCGCCATCGGTAATATTGTGGGCTCGAACATATTTAACCTGCTTGCTGTCATCGGTATCGCCGCAACCATAGAACCGTCGGCAGTCGCGCCGTCGGTGCTGTCATTGCACATCTTCGTCATGGTGGCTTTCACCCTGGTACTGTTCGCGATGACCTACGACTACGACGGCAAGAATGATCTTTCCCGCCTCGAGGGTATTGCCCTTCTGACCTTCTATGTTTCCTATTTCGGCTATGTGGTTACCCAAAACGTCTGACGCCGTACGCCGCACTGGCAACGTAGCGCTGCAAAACGTTTAGAATGCGGTCTAGGGAACATTGAGAGGCTCCAGCGTTGCGAGAATCACCGGTGTCTGAAGATCTGACAAACGAGGAACTGATCACGCTCGCGCGCGAGGTGCTGGAAATCGAGGCACGTGCAGTAAATCAGTTGCGCTCGCGCCTCGACGACGATTTCGTCGCTGCCTGCCGGCTCATCGTCGCAACGCCGGGACGGGTTGTCGTCACCGGCATGGGCAAATCCGGTCATGTCTCGTCAAAAATCGCCGCCACACTGGCCAGCACCGGCACGCCCTCATTTTTCATGCATCCCGCCGAGGCCAGCCACGGCGACCTCGGCATGATCACGCAACACGACACACTGCTTGCTGTCTCATATTCCGGGGAGACCGAAGAGATCGTTACGATTCTGCCACTGGTCAAGCGCATGGGAGCACGATTGATTTCGATGACAGGCAAGCCGACGTCAACGCTCGCGCGTGCTGCTGACGTGCATTTGAACGTCAGCGTTTCCGAAGAGGCCTGCCCGCTGAACCTTGCGCCGACGGCGAGCACGACCGCCACCCTGGCAATGGGCGATGCGCTGGCAGTCGCACTTTTGAAAAACCGCGGCTTTACGGCCGAGGACTTCGCGCGCTCACACCCGAGCGGCAGTCTCGGCAAGCGCCTCTTATTGCGGGTCAGCGACGTCATGCGCAGCGGAGACGACATACCGGCCGTCGGCGCTAACGTAAAACTGCGTGATGGGCTGATGGAAATGACGCAAAAGGGCCTGGGCATGACAGCCATCGTCGCGGATGATGGCGCTGTCCTGGGCATCTTCACCGATGGAGACCTGCGGCGCGCACTCGATGCCGGCGCCGATGTGCACAACACGGCGATGTCGGAAGTCATGCACACGAATTGTAAGACGACCGGACCGGACGTGCTTGCGGCGGAAGCCATTCGCATACTCGAAGAAAACAAGATCACTTCGTTACTGGTCGCGGACGCCGATGGCCGGCTGGTCGGCGCCCTCAATATTCACGATCTGTTTCGCGCAGGCATCATGTGAATCCGGCCGCGACGCATAACAGACTGGCAGACTTGCGGCTCGTTGCGTTTGACGTCGACGGCGTTTTTACCGATGGCCGCTTTTACCTGTCTGACGACGGCATCGAAACCAAGGCATTCAATACCCAGGACGGTTTCGGAATTCGCCGGCTACTTGATGCCGGGATCGAGGTAGCCGTCATCAGCGGAAGACCGTCCGGCGCCGTCGAAAAACGTATGACAGATCTCGGCGTGCAACATGTCTTCGTCGGCGCACGTGACAAGGTCGCCGCTTTCGAAACCCTGATCGCCGAACTCGGCATCCTCGATTCAGAGTGTGCCTACGTCGGGGACGACATTCCGGACCTCGCCCTGCTCGAGCGAGTCGGTTATTCGATCGCCGTGGCAAACGCTGTCAAACAATTACACGAATATTGTGATTACACGACTGTGGCACACGGTGGCCATGGCGCTGTGCGCGAAGTTTGTGAGCTTGTCCTCGGAGCGCGTCCGGAGTCTGGTGGATGAGCCCACGCAGCATGGTCGTATTTGCTTTGTTGTTCGTGGCGGCGCTGGCCAGTTGGTATGTCGCTCGCGTCAATGGCAGTGCAGATGAAGTGCAGGCCGGTGTCGACCCCACACATCGCGGCTTTTACCTGAAGAATGCGCGCATCCTCGGCACCGGACCGAACGGTGATTTGCTGTACGAAATCCGTGCTGAACACGCCGAAGAGCAGGAAGATGGGCGGATCGAGTTTACGGACGTACGTCTTGACTATTCACCCGAGATTGACGTGCCCTGGACCGTTGACGCTGACAGCGCCACGATTCTGCCGTCGGAGCCGCGGGTGCAGCTGCGCGGACATGTCAGGGCATTCAGCGCGCAGGGGTTCTCGGATAGCGACACCGAGATTCGCACCCAGTATCTTGAACTCGACCCAGAGAGCTACCTCGCGGAAACCAACGAGCGAGTTCAGATTCGGATAGGTGCCAGGAGCCTTACGGCCACCGGCATGCTAGCATCGCTGGACGACAATCGGCTCGAATTGAAGTCGAATGTCAGCGGAAAATTCGTGCCCTGACACATGCAGAGAGAGATGATCATCCGCGCGATCCTGTCGTTGTTGCTGTTGCCGGTTTGCGCAGCTGCCCAACTCACCGATCTGCGCCTGCCCATTTCGCTGGACGCAGATTCCACCGACTACGACGGCAAGAGTTCGATGTTGATGTTCCGCGGCCTGCGCCTTTCGCAGGGAAACATCGGCATCGAGGCCGACGAAGGCCGCGCGAGCAACCTGGACTTTGAAGACAGCGTCTGGCAATTCTCGGGCAACGTCATTATCGACGTCGAGAATGGTCATATCGAATGTGACACGGCCGATTTGCAGTTCTCAAACCACCAGCTGACTGTTGCGACGATCAGCGGCGCGCCGGCGACCTTCGAACTCAATCGCGTTGGCAGCGACGAGACAACCTACGCCGAAGCCGGCAAGTTGCGCTACGACCTGACGACGGGGGTGATCGAGTTCTCCGAGAATGCGACGATCACCGAAGGTGGCAATCAGATTTCGTCAGAATACCTTATCTATAACATCGTCGAACAGCGCATCAACGCGCAAGGCTCACCGGACGGCGACGGCAAGGTGCGTATTACGTATACGCCACAGAACACCGATGAGGACCCCGGCCAAACGAGCGATACGAGCACGGAGGAGCCTGAAGAGGTTGATTCGGAAGAGGCGGCCGGAGATTCAGACCCATGAGTATCCTCAGCGTCCAGGATATCTCCAAGAGCTTCAAACTACGCAAAGTCGTCAAAACGCTGTCACTCGAAATCAAGAGTGGCGAGGTTGTCGGCCTGCTCGGACCCAACGGCGCGGGAAAGACGACGGCGTTTTACATGATTGTCGGTCTCATCCCGGCGGACAACGGCAAGATTCTGCTCGACGGCCAGGACCTGACGGCGATGCCAATGCACCGCCGGGCACGCATGGGCCTGGGTTATCTGCCGCAGGAAGCGTCCATATTTCGCAAACTGTCGGTAGAGCAGAATATTCTCGCAATTCTCGAGAATCGCGAGGACCTCGATCGCGCGGGGCGCGAAGAAGAGCTCGAGAAACTGCTGGACGAACTACATGTCGGTCACGTTCGCACCAGCCTCGGCATCAGCCTCTCTGGCGGTGAACGTCGCCGGGTCGAAATTGCCCGCGCGCTGGCCGCGAATCCCTTGTTCGTCCTGCTCGATGAACCTTTCGCCGGCGTTGACCCGATTTCCGTACTCGATATTCAACGCATAATCAGGCATTTATGTGAACGCGAGATTGGTGTTTTGATCACTGACCATAATGTGAGGGAAACACTCGGAATTTGTGGCAGAGCCTATATACTGAGTGATGGCAGTCTGATCGCTTCGGGTTCGCCGGAAGAGATTCTCGAAAATCACCATGTCCGCGAGGTATATCTCGGACAGGAGTTCAAACTCTGAGGCAATGCTAAAACCGTCGCTGCAGCTAAAACTCGGACAGACCCTCACAATGACGCCGCAGTTGCAGC
>Ga0070727_10003047_pt1 | contig 15597 bp, 7 predicted proteins | sample tdAd472_FD_66722 | JGI IMG/M metagenome (GOLD analysis project Ga0070727, IMG submission 66722) | Marine sediment microbial communities from the Atlantic coast under amendment with organic carbon and nitrate - tdAd47.2 | ecosystem: Environmental > Aquatic > Marine > Coastal > Sediment | place...
GGCCCCCCGATCAGAGTCGTATCGGCAAGACCAACAAGTGCGATGTCTGATCCGCTGCCGGAAGCCGTGCCCGTGAGCGTGACCGCGCCAGCGTCCACCGACCGCAGCTTCGGGCCGAATCCCGCAACCCTCAATCCGTCGGATGCTCCGCTACCGGCTGTTCCGGTCACACTCAGCGTTCCCGTGGTGACCTGGAGCTGAGCACCCGCATCAAGAGCCACGCCAACATTGCCGGCCCCCCCGGTTCCACCCGTCCCCGTGACTGTGAGGTCTCCGGCGACCGTCGTGATCTGCGCGAGACTGCTTGCAATTGAGATACCCTGTGAGTTGACCGAACCTGCGCCGCCATTTCCAAGGATCGAGATACTCGCTGCGTCAGCGGTGGTTCCCGTCGAGGTCACGGCTGAACTGTTAATCAGAATTCCCCGGTTGAATGAACCGGAGCCGCTGCCTCCGGTTCCAATCATCATGATGTCACCATCAACGCTGCGCACAAAACCGGCCCCGGCGACGTGGTGAATACCGAAATTGTTAGACGTACCGTTGCCGCCAGATCCGGTGATTGTGATCGTGCCGGCGTTCATGCCGGTTCCCGACGACGAAACCGTTGAACCGGTTTGCAGGTGCACCCCGTAATGGTCGCCCGTCCCCGCATCGTCACCTCCGAATCCCGTCAGCGAGATGTTCCCGTCGCCCGTCGTGGTGATGTCGGCGTTGTCGAGTTCGATACCGACAAAGTTGCCCGCTCCGGTTCCTGACGCATTCGCACTGAGAGTGATTCCGCCGTCGACCGTCGTCAGGCTCGCCCCGCTGCCGAGCAGAATGTTCTGCGACACCGTGACGTTGATCGCTCCCATTCCGGTCGTGGCGACGTCGCCATTGATCGTGGCCGTGTCGGTTCCTGTGCCGCCGGTGATCGTGAAGTTGCCGCTGAAGCTGGTCTGCACGCTGGTTACCGTGACCGAGTCATCGCCGCCGAGCACGTCGAACAGGATGCCTGCCACACCGGTGTCGGGGACAGTCACCGTCGACGTTCCGTAGCCGGTTGAGCCGGCGATCGATCGCGCATCAAGCAGCAATCCGCCGGTGTCGGTAATCGTGTAGACGCCGCCTGAGTAACTGATCGTGAGATTGTCGTTTGACGTTCCTCCCTGGACGTCCGTGATAGTCAGCATACCGCTGCTGAGTGTGATCTCGGTCTCTGGATTGAGATTCAGATAAACGTGATCGGCTGCGCTCAGATAGTTGCCTTCATAGAGATCGAGATCGCCATCGCCATCGAGATCGGCCAGTTCGATTCCCAGAGTGCCACCTGAGCCAATCGTCTGGCCACTGTCACTGAAGTTACCGAGTGTCCCGCCTTGAGCCCCGCCCTGATTCAGCCAGAGCTTATTCGATCCGTTGTGAGCAATTGCCAGATCGAGGTCACCATCGCCGTCGACATCGCCGAGAGATGCCTGACGGCCACCTGACCCAAACGACTGACCACTGTCACTGAACGAGCCTGCCCCATCATTCAGGAACAGTTTGTTGCTGGCTCCGTTCCGTGACACAAACAGATCAACGTCTCCATCGCCGTCGACGTCACCCACTGCGATGCCGAGACCGTTTCCGCCACCAACACGAGGTTCGGTACTGAACGTGCCGGAGCCATCATTGCGATAGACGTTGGCTCCACCATAGGCCGACGTAATGGCGTCGAAATCGCCGTCTCCGTCGATATCCGCCAGTGCCACATCCTGATCGTTGAAGTTTCCGAATGACTGGCCGCTGTCGCTGAACGTGCCGATGGTGCCGGCCTGCGTGCCACCCTGGTTGATCCACACTTTGTTTGGTGATGTTCCTGAACCAGAGATAAAGGCATCCAGGTCGCCGTCGCCGTCCAGGTCGCCGAGCGCGACATTGGACTCCAGGCTGGCATTCAGTGACTGACCTGAATCGCTGAAAACTCCCGAGCCATCATTCAGAAGAATCCTGTCGCCAGTGTTGACGGCAGCTTCCCAGATATCGAGGTCACCGTCGCCATCGATATCACCCAGTGCCAGACCGGACTTCTGAACGTTGCCGCCGAGATTCTGCAGGCTGTTCGTGAACGTGCCGCTGCCATCGTTCACGAACACCTGAGTGAAGCCCAAAAATGGCACCAGCACCATATCGAGATCACCGTCACCGTCGAGGTCCCCGAACTCGACGTCATAGGTCGAGAACGCCCCGATGTTCTGCCCGGTGCTGGCAAAGACGCCCGTTGACTGCACTGTCCCCGTCCGGAACTGCCAGACATACGGAGCGACACCGTCTCCGCCAGGCGTATCAAGCAGACCACTGGTTGCTGTGACCTGGATGATTTCACCAGCGTGAAAGTCATTTGCCGGGTCCAGCGTAATTGTCGCCGTATCTCCTGACCCAAGGCTGGTTATATCCCCATTGCCGCTCAACAGCTGGCCGGTCAGTGTTGAATGAACGACGAATGTCTGGTCGGTAACCGTGGAGTTGTCGATGTTGCCGTCAAACGTGGCAGTCACATTGGTGTTCACCGCCGCATTGCGAGAGTCCGCTGCGGGATTCACTGACTGCACGCTGGTCGGCTGGATAACGATCGATACGGTAGTCGAGCCAGTATCCGTGCCGGGATTGGCCCCCGTCCCCTGGGCATTGCCGGAGTTGCCGTCGCTGAACGTCCAGTCGAGCTGCGCCATTGCTGGCGGAGAACCACTCGTGTTTTCGTACTGAACTCGCTGCAGCACGTCGTCGACGAGTGCGGAGGTCGCCGCAGTCGCGCTCGAGGTGAAGTTGACCGTCAGCGTCCCGCCGCTGTTCGTAAACGTGGCAAAAGTCTGGCCGCCAGACTGCAGGTTCGACCCATTGACCATAAAGAGCGCGAGCGCTGTGTCGAAGCTGAAGCTGTCGTCCGCATTCGCTCCGCCGTTGCGGGCGATGGTCAGCGACGCTCCCGCGTAATCGCCGTTGGCTGCGCTCAGAGCATCCAGTTCGATGTCGGACACTGTCACATCCGAATCGAGCGTGACCGCAGGGCCTCCGGCATTGAACACCGGAGTACCGTCAAGGCCGAAGAACGCCGGGGCGTCGTTGACCGGGTTGATCGTCACCGAAGCGGTATCGCTGGCGGATGAGAAGGCCGTCGTTCCGCCGTTGGACGCTGTGTTCGCCGTTCCGCCACCACTGCCTGACGACTGGTCCCAGGCGCGGAAGGTGAACGTCGCGGTCCCGGAGTAGTTCGCATCGGGGACAAAGCGGATGCGGTGCGTCGGGTTCAGCAACCGGGCCGCACTCGAAATATCAACCGACGAACCCGTCGTGCCGGAGAAGTTGTTCCATGAGGTACCGCCGTCGAGCGAGTACTGCCACACACCGTTCGTGTTGTCGACGATCGTGACCGCGATCGCTTCCACTGGACTGCCATCGACGTCGGTGATGGACGCGTCGACGACGATCGACGCAACGGTGTCACCGCCATTGTTGGCGTTGTTGGTGGCATCGTCGTCGCCATCGGCTCCGCTGCCGTCATCGTCGCCCGCATCTTCATTGATTGCCGTCAGTGTCGGTGACTGCGAGTTATCCAGCACCGGAGCATCGTTCACCGCAGTAATGTCGATGTTGACCATCGCGGCGGTACCGTCGGTGGTGCCGTCGTTGGGAGTGATTGTCAACGTCGCCGCGTCATTTCCACTAACGTTGGACGCGCCCGTGTACTGGATGTTCGAGGCAGTATCGAGATACGTGTTGATGTCGGCAGCGAATCCCTGCAGCGTGATGGTCGTGCTGTTGACCAGCGTCTCCGTGACGCCAGCACCAACCCCTGAGCCATCCGCAGGCGTGTTGAACGTGCCGCTGTCGACTGACAGAGTCACCGTCAGAGAGTCGCCATCTGAATCTGCGAACGTGGTTGCAGAAAGATCGACATCGCTCGATATGTCTTCCGTTACGGCGATATCAGCGGGAGCCGACGAAACGGTCGGCGCCGTGTTTCCTCCTGAGACGGTATACGACGCTGACAGGTTTCCACCGCCGGGACTGATGTCGTAGCTGGCGCCATCCTGTCCCAGCCAGTTGGAAACGGTGTTGAGCCGCGTCTGCCAGGTGGCCTTATCCGCCGCGGTGGTCGGCCCGTTATAGACGTAACTGTCGTTTGCTTCGTTGAGCAGGCCGAATGCCTCGCCGGCGCCGCCACTGGCCGTCACAACGGTCAACCCGGTTGGTGCATCGCTGGATGTGGACGCTGTGCTGCCGGTATTCCAGCCGTTAACGCTTCCAAAGTTGCTGTTGTTAAACCCGGAAATGAACGTGACGTTCGTGCCGGTGAAGTCGGCGTTGTCGTCGGTCGTCTGGTAAATCAGCGTCGCGTCACCAGCGGCGTTGAGATCGAGGCTGGAGACCAGACTGCCGCCCGTCTCGAACGTGACGGTACCGTGAGAAGACAACGTGCTGTCGGTCAGGACCGTTCCCGCAGTCACCCCGCCCCCACCGACGACCCACCTGATGTGCGAGTCATTAAGGTCCTGACCAAACCCGGGCGTCTGCCAGCCATCGTCCGTGAAAAAGACGACCGAGCCGCCCGGGATATCCGCCAGAGCGACCACCGCGAAGCCATCCGTACCGCCGGAATTCCAGCCAACGACCGCGAGGTCACCGGCTGCCAGCGTCACCGTCAGCAGCGTCCGGTCCTCCAGTTGCTCCGCATGACGATACACCCCCGCCAGATAATCCTGCCGCTGCAGAGCCCGCCGCATCTGCGGAGCGGAAAACCAGCGGCCAGTAGCCGGCTGACTTCCTGCAGCCGCATACCCTGCCGGCTGCAGGTACGAGCTGCGGTTCTGGCGCCGACGGTTACCGGTACGGATTCCTGCCTTCAGGCATTTAAGCCAGTGACTGAAATTCATGGGACATCCTTGTCTGCAGCGGGTTCAGGTGACCTGAATCAGGTGCTGCCTGGGAATCAGGAATGAGTCTGTTCTGTACTGTAGAAACGAACGGTCGGCTGTCGTGTGCCCGGCCCGTGCGTGAGTCAGCGACCGCCAAAACGGCGCGACAGCATCACTCGCAGCTCACCGTCAAAGTCTTCGTTGAGACCGCCTTCGATCGGCGTCGAGTACCCGACGTTCAGCAGCGTTGTGTGCCACAGCTCGAAGGCACAGCCGAAGGTCGCTGTGAGAATGTTGTACTCGCGCGTCGTCCCCAGACTCCCCAGCGGCGCGAAGCCGACGCGGTCGGCGTCGCTGATGGGAATCGCCGAATGCAGTTCGAAGACCGGTGCCACTCCGGTCACCATGCGTGTCGAGACTTCCGGTTCGCTGAGCAGCCAGTAGCCGAAGTTCGAGTCGATGTAGAGAAACGCCGCGTCGTTCAGCCGCCCGATACTCGTCAGGCCGCCTCCGTTGAGCGCGTTCACAGCGAGCTTGACGTCACGGCCCCGACCGTCGAAGTCCAGCTGCACGATCGACTGCGCGAAGAACCGGTCGTTGGGGGCAGACGCGAGGCCGACGAACGGCATCAGATGAACGGTGTCGTTCTCCAGCCGCAGAAACTCCGCCGACCGACCACGATCGTTGATCAGCAGCGAGTAGTCGTCGGCCGTCGGCAGCGTGATCTGCAACCCGCCGCTGAGCAGCCAGTCGTTGCCACCGGCCAGCACGCTCTTGAGATGCAGAGACACATTGCCGAACTCGACTTCGTTCGAACTGACCGGGCCGTTCAGCACCGGCGAAGAATCGAGTGTCGACGCAAACGGAAAGCGGGCCTCCAGCGACATCAGCCCATGAGCCAGAGTCGTTTCAAAGCCCGGCGTGAAGCGGTGCAGATCGATGCCCTGCCCCAGAGCGACCGAGTCGAAGTAGCTGTAATGAAAGAAGACGCGGTTGCGCGGAATCACACTGCCGCCGTCGGCCTGCCGGTTGACGCCCACCGTCGCGAAGGACGGATTGGTGGGCGATGGTCCCGTGACCGAGAAGTGAGCCGTGTGCGGCTCGGCGCTGTAGTTCGCCGTGCTGACCGGGTTGGTGACACCGACCGTCGTTACGGTCATCGCGCCGGGCGGCGTCTGCGACAGCAGATCGAATCCGGGCAGCGTCTGAGTCGTCATGCCACTGCCGGCACTCTGCGTGATCCGCGTGAGGCCGAAGTAACCTCGCGTTCCGTCGGGAAGCACGCCAGCCGTCGCATTGATGTCGCCGCCGCCGGTCGCGACGAACGTCACGAAATCAGTCCCCAGACTCGGCGCTCCTGGCACGAGCGTTTCGCTGGCGCCGTCGATGTAAACAAAGCGGTTGCTGGCAGCGTCAAGTACGACCGTGCCGGTTGACGGACCCGGAATCGTCGCGATCGGACGGAACGTGACGTCGTGCTGCGGCCCCAGCCTCAGCAGCGTGCCCATGAAGTCCGGCATCCGCCAGAGCCCCCGCGACGGACACACCTCGCGCGTGCTCAGCGTCAGGTCGGACGGATCAGCGACGTACTCGGCCAGTCCACCTTTGAGAAAACTCGTCTGCTGGATCCGCGAGTCAGCGTCCGCAGCATCGTCATGCGCGAACTGAGGCGCAGACTGCGGGACGAATCCGTCTCGCGCTGTGCGAGTGGCAGCGTGGCCTCGCGTGGGCTCGAAGTCCGGGTTCGTCGCGACCGCCTGTTCGACCGCGTCGATTTCGGCGGTCAGCCACGCTGGCGGGTCGGCCGCTTCGGACAGGGGCAGCCAGCTCAGTGCGGTGCCGAGTCCCAAAGCGAGGCCGAGACGCCGCGACCGCCGTCTGTTCTGAAGGATTCGCATGACATCCAACTTCGTCTGCAGAGATTGAACAGCCTGTCGAAGGCCGAAGAGCGCACAGCGGCCCCGGCATTTCCTGCTGAACAGATCGACCTGAGCGGTCATGGGAATCCAGCCAATCCTTACGTCCGTCGCAGTCGATACCTCAGGTGGTGCCGGAGTCGTTCCGACCAGCCTCGCCGACTTCGCGCGAGTTCAATCCGCCGAAGATGTTTCGCTCAAGTTCTGGTCGGCCGGTATCATCTGCGGCCTCGAAAACCGCGTCCGCGTCGCTCTCGAACCTCAATCGCCGCGGCTGCGGTCGACCAACTTCAAAGGAACTCAACATGTGGCGAATTCTCGGTGAACCTGGCAGGGATCTCTGTGACCGCGGTGTCGGCGTCTCGCGTCGCGATGTGCTGCGGGTCGGTGGTTCCGGGATGCTCGGGCTGACGCTCGGCAGCTCGCTGCAGCTTCAGGCCGAAGCGGCAAACGCGGGCACCGGTGGCGGAGCCGGCTGGGGCAAGGCGAAGAGCATTATCATGTGCTACCTGCAGGGAGGCCCGTCGCACCTGGACCTGTGGGATCCGAAAACCGACGTCCCCGACAACGTGAAGTCCGTCTTCAAGCCGATCGACACGCGACTGCCTGGCGTTCAATTCAGCGAACTGCTGCCGAAGCTCGCCCAGGTCAACGACCTGTTCACGATGATCCGCTCCGTGAGCTACACGCCGAACGGACTCTTCAACCACACGGCCGCCATCTATCAGATGATGACCGGCTACACGACGGACAAGGTCAGCCCGTCCGGCCAGCTGGAACCGCCATCGCCCAAGGACTTCCCGAACTTCGGCTCGAACATTATCCGGCTGAAGCCGCCGACCGAACCAATGCTGCCGTTCGTGATGATGCCGCGTCCGCTGCAGGAATCGAACGTCGTCGGCAAGGGCGGCACCGCTGGCTTCCTCGGTCGCTCGTTCGACCCGTACACGCTGTACCCGCCCGGCAGCGACATGGACATGGCCAAGATGTCGAAGATTCAGGTTGACGATCTGCAGCTTCGACCGGACGTCTTTGCGACTCGCCTGGAACGCCGCGCGAAACTGCGTGACTCAATCGTGAAACGCATGAAAGTCGTCGACGAAGCCGTCAAGGATTACACACTCAACGAGTATTACGACCGGGCTCTGAACCTGATCGTGTCCGGCAAGGCGCGCGAAGCGTTCAACCTCGACTCCGAGCCGTCCGGGATTCGTGAGCGTTATGGCCGGAACACATTCGGTGATTCCTGCCTGCTCGCTCGCCGCCTGGTCGAAGCCGGCACGCGCGTTGTCGAGGTCGTCTGGCCGAAGGTTGCAAACTCGGACAACCATTCATGGGACGTCCATGTCGGGCTGTCCGACCGCATGAAGAACCAGTCCGGCCCGATGCTCGACGGCGGCGTCTCGGCACTGATCTCGGACCTTGATGAACGCGGCATGCTCGACGAGACGCTGGTCGTTGTGATCGGCGAATTCGGTCGCAGCCCGCAGCGCGGCGTCAGCACGTCCGGCAACGGCAACTCGGATGATGGACGCGACCACTGGCCGTACTGCTACACCGGCATCGTTGCCGGCGGCGGCACCAAACGCGGCTATGTGCATGGTCAGTCCGACCAGACGGGATCGGCCCCGCTGAAGGATCCCGTCCATCCCGGCGAGCTGCTGGCGTCGATGTACCACGCGACCGGCATCAATCCTCAGACAGTCGTCTACAACCATCTGAACCAGCCCCGCGAACTCGTCAAAGCCGAACACGTCCCGGCGTTGTTTGCGTAACGCGAGCCGCAGACAGATCACGGAGTGGCGCAAGCTGTCCGAGAACATGAAACAGGCCCGCTCGGTCTCACAGGTCGAGCGGGCCTGTTCTGTTTCCGCCCCCACTCGGCCGATCTCGCATTCTCCGGTTTTCCCTGAGCCCCCGCGGGCACACGCTACAAGATCGCCAGCGCTTCTGTACGATCCGTCCTCGCGTTCCCTGTCGGCTTTCCACGTCGACGATCAACAACACTCACCTGGCGTCGACGACTTCTCGCGCCGCTGCCCACTGGAGAATCTCCATGACACTGCGAACCTGGACCGCCTCTGCATTCGCCGCTCTGCTGACCGCCGCTCTGGTATTGCAGGCATCCTCGTCAAGCGACCGCAACGTTCAGGCCGATGCGCCGCAGGCGACGTCCGCGGTCAAACCAGTCGAACCAAGCATGCACGAATTCATGGAGTACGCGTTTGAAGAACCGTACAAGCGGTTGAAGAAGTCAATGGCCGCCGAGCCCGCCGACAGGGCCGCCTGGAAAGGCATCAAATCGGATGGCCTGATTCTGGCCGAAGCCGGCAACCTGCTGATCCTGCGGGATTCCGAGGCCGGCGATGACGCAGCCGCCTGGCGCAAACTTTCCGCCGCTGTCCGTGACGCTGGCGGCGATTTCTACCAGGCAGCTCGCAAACGCGACTACGCCGCCGCGAAAGCCGGCTACACAACGCTGCTGCAGAAGTGCAACGCCTGCCACAACGCCTTCGCCGACGGCGAGCATCAGCTGACGCCGTAGTCGACGGTTAAACATTCAGGCGAGCCGTGGCCGTCAGGCCTCGGGTTCCTCCGATTCGGTACAAACCGAGGCCTCACGGCCACGGCTCGCCAACGCCTCATTTGCCGGCGCGCGAGGCACCCTGCGATCTGACTGTCGGCAGGCGGGCTGAGACATCCGTCAGGTAGGCGGCCAGCTGGTGCCGCAGTCTGCTCGTGATGTCGCGTTGCGATGTCGCGACATTGTGCTGCTCGGCGACGTCACTCCGCAGGTTGTAAAGCTCGACGTGGTCGTCCTCGTAGAAGTGCAGCAGCTTCCAGTCTCCCGAACGAATCGCCGAGTGCGGACGCGTCTGACTCGTCACAAAATCTCCGACGCCGATGTCTTTCGGGGAAGTCTGGAAGTTCCTCTCCGGGTGGTAGTACGGGAAGTGCCAGACGAGCGGCTGCTCGCGTTCGAGGTTCGCTGTCGGTCTTTGCAGCAGCGGCAGCAGGCTGACGCCGTCGTGTGCTCCGGTCGGCAGCTCAGACTTCGAGGCGGCGCAGAATGTTGGCAGTAGATCGCAGCCGTGGACCGGAACGTGGCACTCGGCGCCGGACGGCGTTCGACCGGGCCAGCGAGCGATCAGCGGCACGCGAATACCACCCTCGTAAAGATTCCATTTGCTGCCTCGCAGAGGCGCGTTGGTTGTGTAGTTTGGATGGCCGCCGTTGTCCGACATCAGCACGACCAGCGTGTTCTCTGCCAGTCCGGCTTCGTCGAGCGTCGCCAACACGCGACCGACCAGATGATCGAGCGTCTCGACCATCGCCCCGTAAGACGCTCGAACGTCAGGAGCATCCTCAGGCAGACGCTCCCGGTACTTGCGAATCAGCCACTCGCAGCGTGAGTGCACCGGGTCATGAACGAAGTACTGCGACAGGTAGAGAAAGAAGCGCTCCTCGCGTTTCCGGCGCATAAAGTCGACGGCCCGGTCGATGAGCGTATCGTTCGGGTACTCGCCCTCCGCGACCGGCTGCGTTCTCAATGACCGGTCAGACCGGTACGCGTACGGATGGCTGCCGAAGTCGCTGTGACCCTCGGCGAAGCCCTGCTGCAGCGGGCTGTGAGTCGGTGACCAGCCGAGATAGCCGTGGTAGTGCCGGTTGAGATGCCACTTGCCGAAAAAGCCGGTGTGATAACCGCCGCCAGCCAGAGCTTCGCCGAGCGTGACCTCCGTCAGCGGCAGGTCCAGCGTGAACGGCGGCGACTGCAGCGGAACATCGAGCGTCTGCCCGCCGGGCGCGTTCTTTGTGACGAACTCAAAGTTCAGCCGAGCCGGTGTCTTCCCGGTCAGAATCGCCGCGCGCGATGCCGAGCAGATCGGTGCCGGAGCGTACGCCTGCGTGAACAGAGTCCCCTCGCGAGCCAGCCGGTCGATGTTCGGCGTGTCGTGAATCGCATTCCCATAACACCGCAGATCGCTCCAGGACAGATCGTCAGTGAGGATGAAGACGATGTTCGGCGGAGCGTCTGTTGCCAGTTCCTCGGCGTGTAGTCGAGTGCCACAGACCTGCAGACCAAAAGCAACCAGAAAACAGCCAGCCTGAACTCGACGCGTGGACAAGCCAGGTTTCCTCGTAGCTACCGTCGCCAGACGGTGGACCATCAGGCCCCACGCTCTGGCGAGCGTAGCGACAACGCCTCTTCCAAATGCCGTCTCTTGACGTCCAATTGGCTGAAAGACTCCGTCGGGCATTGAATACTCCAGACGCCTTATCAAACGTTGCGAATCTTCGCGAGCACTCTCTGGGGACGGGTGGCTGGTGTCGAGTGCAGCGAGCCCCCAGCATTCCGCAGCGACTGGGGCTCGTCACTCGTACCTCGCTCCTCGACCCCAGCCACCCAACGCCCAGCCGCAACTCGCAAAGCCAGCCGTAGTCCAGTTTCTCCGAAACTGGAGCCAAAACAGCAAGCGATTGATGCGTTGCATCTCGCTTTCCGAAACAGAGCGATCCCTGCGCATCCGCAGGTTTCGGAGAAACCTGCCTACGACTGCCCTTCCTGCGCTCCGCCTGCTCGCAACCGATCGAGCACTCGCTGCGAACGCGGGCCGCCGGCGGTGATTGCGATGCGGCGGGCCTGCTCGCGGGTAATTTCAAACACGACAGTCAGCCGGTCGCGAGGCAGCACTTCTTCCATCCGGTCGGCCCACTCGATGAAGCAGACGCCGTCGCCGGCCATGTACTCATCGGCCCCGAGTTCCAGGAACTCGTCGATATCCCGCAGCCGGTACGTGTCGAAGTGGTAAACCGGCAACCGGCCTTCGTACTCGTGAATGAGCACAAACGTCGGACTGTTGACCGGCACGCCTTCGACCCCGAGCCCTTCCGCCGCCGCCTGCACAAACCGAGTCTTCCCGGCCCCCAGATTCCCCACCAGCGCAACCACCAGCCCCGGCTCAGCCGCCAGGCCAATCCCCCGCCCAATCCGCCGCGTTTCCTCTTCCGCCGAGACTTCAACAACCCAGCAGTTCGGGTCGTCCGATCCAGTTTCCAAACTCACTCCACCGTCTCCGAGCCTTCGGCCTGTTCGGGATGATTGACCAGATCGCGAATCAGAATGCCGAAGTCGTCTCCGTGCCAGTCTCTGGCGTCAAGTCCCCCTGAGAACGCAATATCACCCCGGTGCTCAGGCCCCTAAGCAAGCCAGCAACGGTTTCTTCCCACACGGATACGAGCGTCGAGCCTGCCTCACCATGCAGCGAGTTGAAATCGGAGGCGGCAGGGTTTATTGCTCAGACTGTGATTGGCGACTCGCTCGTTCCCATGGTCTCCGTGGGAACGCAGGGGCTCGACGCTCAGCGTCAATGGGCGGTCGCGGAGCGTCCAGTGTGGCGTTCCCACGCGGAGCATGGGAACGAGTTTCAGTTTTCAGCCAGTGAGGCGGCAATGTATCGGAAAATCGTGGTGGTTCTCGGTCTGATGGCGGTTGTTGTGGGGCTCGGAGTCTCGGGCAACGCGAACGCAGCGGACGGATCACGGCCGAATGTGCTGTTTATTCTGACCGATGACCAGGCTCCGTGGGCGATTGGGGCGTCCGGGTATCCGCACGCGGTGACGCCGCATCAGGATCGGTTGTTTCGCGAAGGAGCCTATCTGCGGAACAGTTTCACCGTGACGCCGGTCTGCAGTCCGTCGCGGGCGTCGCTGATCTCCAGCCGGTTTGGCAGCGAGGTGGGAATTACGGACTGGATTCATCCGAAGAACGAAGCGACGCTCGGCCTGCCGATCGACTCGGTGACGTTTCCGCAACTCTTTTCCGAGGCAGGCTATCGCACAGGCCTGATCGGCAAGTGGCATCTGGGGACCGAGGACCAGTTTCATCCGACGAAGTTTGGCTATCAGCACTTCATGGGCTTCCGCTCGGGAGGCAGCACGCCGAACAACCCGGTGCTCGAAGTCGAAGGTGAAACGCGGAAGCTCAAGGGCCTGCTGCCGGACATCCTGACGAACGAGGCCCTGCAGTTCATGCAGCGCGATCCCGGCAAGCCGTTCCTGCTCTCGCTGCATTTTCGAGCCCCGCACACGCGCTGGCTGCCGGTCGCCGATGAGGACTGGGCTCCGTTCGAGGATCTCGATCCGACGATCCCGAATCCGGATTATCCGAAGCTCGATATTCCTCGCGTGAAACGGATGACGCGCGAGTACCTGGCGAGTGTCGCCAGCGTCGATCGCAACGTCGGTCGGCTGCTCGATCAGCTCGACAAGCTGGGTCTCGCCGAGAACACCGTCGTGATCTACACCAGCGACCACGGCTACAACATGGGGCACAACGGAATCTGGCACAAAGGCAACGGCCACTGGGTGCTGACCGAACCTCCTGCCGCGACGGAGAACATCCCGAAGGGCCAGCGACCGAACATGTACGACCACTCGATCCGAGTGCCGACGGGCATCCGCTGGCCGGGCGTCATCAAACCGGGTACGGTCATCGACCACACGGTCGCGAACATCGACTGGTTCCCAACGCTGCTGGCGATGACGGGGATCGAAGCTCCCACCGATCTGACGATTCGAGGCCGCGACATCACCCCTCTGCTGCGTGGTGAAAGCGTTGAGTGGGATGACGATCTGTTCTGTCAGTACAGCACTCATCACCAGAGCCGAACTCACATGCGAATGTTTCGCGCGAACGGCTGGAAACTGATTCGCGACTTCCGCAACGAAGGCCGCGACGAACTGTACAATCTCGAGGCCGATCCGGCGGAAGCTCACAACCTGATTGACGCGACGGACCCGGCAGCCAGACAGGCCATCGCTGATCTGCACGATAAGCTGCTGGCCAGGATGCGGGAGATCGACGATCCGGTGCTGCAGTCTGCACAGTAAGGAAACTCAAGAGACTTTCGTGACAGAGGGCAGGGCGACTTCTGTGAGTAGCTGGGTTCGCAAGAATTCAGGCCGTGCACGCTGACTGAATTCTTGAGAATCCAGCGACTCAGCGTCGCCAGCCCATGCGACTGCCCCTGCCACTCTGACAGCGTCCGTTGGCGAATCTCATCCGGACGGCTCTTCTGGCAGCTTTCAAGAAATCGGCCCGCTTTGCAACTCCCGTAAAAATATGGAGTTGTGTAATGCGAGTCGGCCTGGCACGCCGTTCGCTTCCCACCCGGTGACGCAACCATCCCGGCTATCGGTGCGTCGTGATTGCTCGACAGGGAAGTGCTGAATCCTCTGCCCGACCGGCAGGCGAGATCAGAATTTCGGGGCCTGGTCAGGAAGACAGGCAAATCGCGAAAGGGAGTGCCGTCTGGCATCCGGCTGAGGTGACGCTGAGGTAGTGTCGTCGGTCGCGAGAGCTGCGGCACAAAGAACACATCACGATAAAGTTTTGAGGAGTGCGGAATGGCGAAGAAGAAGACGAATCTGATTCCTCTCGGGGACCGTGTCGTGCTGCAGCGCGATGCCGCTGAAGAAACCACGGCGGGAGGCATCGTGTTGCCGGATGCGGCTCGGGACAAACCACAGCGTGGCACGGTCGTCGCCGTTGGCGAAGGTCACACCCGCAGCGACGGGACGAAGATCGCCCTGACGGTCAAGGCTGGCGACAAGGTTCTGTTCAGCTCCTACGCTGGTGACGAAATCAAAGTCGACGACGCTGAGTATCTGCTGCTGCGCGAAAGTGACATCCTCGCAACGTTCTAACTCCAACAGTCCACACGCTCCTTTTGCCGAGGCACGCGGCCTCGCATTTGAATCCCTCTGGAGAAATCAGACATGGCAAAGATCATTGCCTTCGATCAGGACGCTCAGGAAGCCATGCGGCGCGGCGTCAGCAAGCTCGCCCGCGCTGTCAAAGTCACGCTCGGCCCGCGCGGTCGCAACGTGATTCTCGAAAAGAGCTTCGGCTCACCAACCGTCACAAAAGACGGTGTCACGGTCGCTCGTGAAATTGAACTGTCCGACAAGTTCGAAGACATGGGCGCTAAGCTGGTGAAAGAAGTCGCCAGCAAGACGTCCGACAATGCTGGTGACGGGACGACCACCGCGACGGTGATGGCCGAAGCGATCTTCAATGAAGGCCTGAAGGCCGTCGTCGCTGGTGTCAGCCCGATCGACATGAAACGCGGCATGGACAAAGCCGTTAACGACATTGTCGAGCAGCTTGCTGGCATGTCGACGGAATGCCGCAACAAGAAATCGGTCGCGCAGGTCGGCACTGTAGCCGCCAACGGCGACAGCGAAATTGGCGACATCCTCGCTCAGGCGATGGAAGAAGTCGGAAAAGACGGCGTCATCACTGTCGAAGAAGGCAAGAGCCTCGCGACAGATTTTGATAAGAAGGACGGCCTGCAGTTTGATCGCGGCTATCTCTCGCCGTACTTCGTGACTGATCAGAGCACGATGGAAACCGTCTTCGAAGACGCTTACGTGCTGATCCACGAAAAGAAAGTCACCAATATCAAGGATCTGGTTCCGGTCCTTGAAAAGGTCGTTCAGAGTGGCAAGCCGCTGCTGATCATCGCCGAAGACGTTGAAGGCGAAGCTCTGGCAACGCTGGTCATCAACAAGCTGCGTGGCACGTTCAAGATCGCTGCCGTCAAAGCTCCGGGTTACGGTGATCGCCGTAAGGCTATGCTGCAGGACATCGCCATCATGTGCGGTGGCACGGCGATCTTCGAAGACCTGGGTATCAAGCTGGAAAACGTCCAGCTCAGCGATCTGGGGACCGCGAAGAAGATCATCGTTGATAAGGACAACACGACGATCATCGAAGGTGGCGGCAAGACGGCCGA
>Ga0070727_10003049_pt1 | contig 15595 bp, 15 predicted proteins | sample tdAd472_FD_66722 | JGI IMG/M metagenome (GOLD analysis project Ga0070727, IMG submission 66722) | Marine sediment microbial communities from the Atlantic coast under amendment with organic carbon and nitrate - tdAd47.2 | ecosystem: Environmental > Aquatic > Marine > Coastal > Sediment | place...
CGATATCGCCAAGGGCCGTGGCGGGGACCATTCCGAACTGGGTGCCGAGATTGCGTTGAAGCTCGGCCCGCGCATGGGTCTCAGCGACTGGGAAACCGAAACCGTTTCCTGGCTGGTGCGATATCACCTTTTGATGAGCAACACGGCCTTCAAGCGCGATATCGACGATCCGAAAACGGTGTCCGATTTTATTGAAATCGTGCAGTCGCCGGAACGACTGAGGCTTTTGCTGATTCTGACCGTTGCCGATATCCGTGCCGTCGGACCGAACGTCTGGAACGCGTGGAAGGCCGGATTGCTGCGCGAACTTTACTGGCAGGCCCGCGAAGCGATGTCCGGTGAAAGCCCGCAGGAACGACTTGCGAAGCGTGCACAGACGGCCAAGCAGAAACTCGCCGATGCCTTGCGCGCCAGCGGCAGTGACTGGACGCCGGAGCGGATCGAGGCGCATCTGGACCTCGGCCGCGACACTTACTGGCTGACCTTCGATACCGATGCCCTGCTGCGCCATGCCGAATTGATCCGCCGCGCCGCGATCAACGGGCAAAACCTTGTCATCGACCTGACCGCCGACGAAGCCCATGACGCCACCGAAGTCGTCGTCTTCACGGTCGATCATCCGGGGCTTTTCGCCAAGGTTGCCGGGGCGCTGTCGCTGGGCGGCATCAACATTGTCGATGCCAAGATCGTCACGCTCAATAACGGTATGGCGCTGGATACGTTCTGGGTGCAGGACGGTCAGTCGGAAGCGATTTCCGGCGATGCCCGGATGTCGCGGATCGAAAGCCGGCTGGAACGCGCCCTGTCCGGTCTTGCGTCGCCCGCATGGGAGCTGAAGGAAGCGCGCGCCAACGCGATGCCGTCGAGGACCAGCGTCTTTAAGGTGCCGCCGCGTGTTCTGATCGACAACAAAGCGAGCCGCACGTACACCGTTATCGAAGTCAATGGCCGCGACCGCCTAGGCTTCCTGCACGATATCACCAATGTGCTGACCAACGCCGGGCTGCAGATCGCCTCGGCGCATATTTCGACCTATGGGGAACGTGTCGTCGACGTGTTCTACGTCAAGGACATCTTCGGTCTGAAAATGGAACAGCCGAACAAGATCGAGGATGTGCGCACAAAACTCCTGGCGGCGATCACCGGCACCAGCGGCAGCGCCGAGCCGGAGGCCGCCGAGTGAGCGCTTTGCGCGCGGTCGTCGCGGACCGCGTCGCCTTAACCGTGCCGCATTCCGGCGCAAGGGTTTTGCCATGAACCTGGTCCGTGCCGTATCCGCGATCGGGTCGATGACGATGCTGAGCCGCGTCTTCGGTTTTGCCCGCGATATTCTGATCGCGAATTTTTTGGGTGCCGGTACCGTTGCCGATACTTTCGTCGTCGCCTTTCGCTTTCCCAACCTGTTTCGCAGGCTGTTTGCCGAAGGTGCATTCGCGGCAGCGTTCGTGCCGATGTTTTCGCGCAGTCTCGAGGGCGAAGGCGAGGCGGCGGCAAAGGAATTCGCCGGGCAGGCATTCAGCGTGCTTGCTGCCGCGCTGTTCATTTTCGTGTGCGTTGTCGAGGTGGCTATGCCGTGGCTGATGCCATATCTGGCGCCGGGTTTCGATTCCGTGCCGGGAAAAATGGAAATGGCCACCGTGTTCTCGCGGATCGCCTTTCCGTATCTTCTGTTTATTTCACTCGTCGCGTTGCAGTCCGGCGTCTTGAATGCGTTCGGCAAATTCTCCGCCGCCGCCGCGGCGCCGGTACTGCTCAACATCACGCTGATTGCCGCCCTGTTGGGTTTCGGAGGCTCCGATGAAGAATCCGGACGCGCCCTGGTCTGGGGGGTGTTCGCCGCCGGGATCGTGCAATTCGCTTGGCTGGCCTGGCATTGCCGCCGGGCGGGCGTGGTGCTCCGGCTTGGCATGCCGAAACTGACCGACAAGGTGCGCACGCTCGGCCGGCGTATCCTGCCGGTCGTCTTCGGCGCCAGTCTGTATCAGATCAATCTGTTGATCGGAACGATATTGGCGACGACGATTTCCGATGGCGCGGTATCGTACCTTTATTATGCGGATCGCGTGACGCAATTGCCGCTCGGTGTTGTCGGGATCGCCGTCGGCACGGCGTTGCTGCCGATGATTTCACGCCAGCTCGAAGCCGGCGATGCGGAACAAGCGAATGCCGCGCAGAACCGAGGTATCGAGATCGCCCTGTTGTTGACCGTGCCTGCGGCGCTGGCACTGATCGTTATCCCCGAGCCGATCATTCAGGTGCTGTTCGAGCGCGGCGCATTCGGTGCCGACGCCAGCCGTGCGACGGCCATGGCACTCATGGCCTATGCCATCGGATTGCCTGCATATGTCGGTATCCGCGTGTTCACGCCCGGCTATTTCGCCCGCGAAGACACCGCGACGCCGGTGCGGATCGCTGCGTTGGCGATGGTCGTGAATGTCATCCTCAACCTTGTTCTGATGCAACCGTTCGGCCATGTCGGCATCGCAATGGCATCCAGCATTTCGGCGTGGCTCAACATCATCCTGCTGGTCGTCGTGCTGGCCAGGCGCGGTCACTACGCCGCCGATGCGCGCCTGATCTCGCGGTTGCTTGGGATAGCCGGGGCCAGCGTCGTCATGGCCGGGGCGTTGTGGTTCGCCGCCGCTTGGGCGGTACCGTGGCTGTCCGCGACGATGATTCGCCAGGTCACGGCACTGGCGCTGCTGGTTTGCGGCGGGCTTGCGCTTTATCTGCTGGCGGCGCGGTTGTTCGGCGTATATTCGCTCGCCGAGATCAAGGCGACGCTGCGCCGCGTGCGTTGAACGCCGTACGCATCGCGCTGCCGCATCGCTTGACCGGTTCCAGGCAACGCGCGATAACCCGCTCTCGAATGATGCAACCGGAACCGTGACCGACCATGAGTGAACGTATTTTTTCCGGCGTCCAGCCGACCGGCAATCTGCACCTCGGCAATTATCTGGGCGCGATCCGCAACTGGGTGAAATTACAGGACGACTACGAATGCCTGTTCTGTGTTGTCGATTTGCACGCGATCACGGTCTGGCAGGATCCCGCTGCGCTCAGGACGTCGACCCGCGAAGTGGCGGCGGCGATGATCGCCGCCGGGGTCGACCCGACGAAGCACATCATCTTCAATCAGTCGCAGGTCTCGGGCCATGCCGAATTGGCGTGGATTTTCAATTGCGTGGCCCGCATGGGCTGGCTCGGGCGGATGACCCAGTTCAAGGAAAAAGCCGGCAAGGACCGTGAAAACGCCTCCGTCGGCCTGTTCGCCTATCCGAACCTGATGGCCGCCGACATTCTGTTATATAAAGGCACCCATGTTCCGGTCGGCGACGATCAAAAGCAGCATCTGGAGTTGGCCCGCGATATCGCGCAAAAGTTCAACAACGACTTCAAGACCGAAACGTTTCCAATCCCCGAACCGCTGATCCTGGGCACGGCGACGCGCGTGATGTCGCTCAAGGACGGATCGGCCAAGATGTCGAAGTCCGATCCTTCGGATCTGTCGCGCATCAACATGACGGACGATGCCGAAACCATTCAGCGAAAGATCCGCAAGGCCAAGACCGACCCCGATCTGTTGCCGGACAATGCCGCCGCTCTCGAGGCGCGGCCCGAAGCGCGGAATCTTTTGGGGATCTATGCCGCGCTCAGCGACGGCACACTGGATGCCGCCGTGCAGGAATTCGCGGGACAGCAGTTTTCCGCGCTCAAGGAACGGTTGTCCGATGTTGCCGTCGCCAAGCTGGCGCCGATCCAGGATGAATACCGGCGCTTGCTGGCGGATAAGGCGACCATCGACGACGTGTTGGCCGACGGTGCGGAACGGGCGCGCGCCATCGCCGAGCCGGTGTTGCGCGAGGTGCAGGACGTTGTCGGGTTCCTGCGACCGAAAAGGAAGCGGGACTGACCGCTCGTCGGTTGCATGTTTCTGCACGGCGCCCCAAGTAATGGGGTATACTGAGCATCAGAATTGTATCGCCGAGACGTATCCGTCCACGCGACATTGGAGAGAGCCATGTTTATCCAGACCGAAAGCACCCCGAATCCGGCGACGTTGAAGTTCCTGCCGGGCAAGGCCGTGATGCAGAACGGCACCGCTAACTTCGCCGAAGCCGCCGAAGCCGGCCGTTCGCCCATGGCAACGCGGCTGTTCGCGATCGATGGCGTTGCCGGTGTCTTTCTCGGCTCCGATTTCGTGACCGTGACCAAGTCCGATGACAAGGACTGGGATGTGCTGCGGCCGCAGATTCTTGGCGGAATCATGGAGCATTACCAGTCGGGCCGTCCGATGATCGAGGACGATGCGGCGGGCGATACTGTTTACGGCGATGACGACGACCCGATCGTCAAGCAGATCAAGGAGTTGATCGATACCCGCGTGCGCCCGGCCGTGGCGCAGGATGGTGGCGACATCGTCTTCAAGGGGTTCGAGGCGGGCATCGTATCCTTGCATATGCAGGGCGCATGCGCCGGATGTCCCAGTTCGACGGCGACTCTCAAACACGGAATCGAGAACATGTTGCGTTACTATGTGCCGGAAGTGCAGGAAGTTCGCGCCGTCGAATGAAGAGCTAATTGCTTGATTTAACTTAAAATTAATAAAAAATAGCCATGCTTCTTAAAATAGGTAGCGTGCTAAACCCGTCTATGTTAACCATGTTCCCACAATAAGCCGGCCAGAGATCCGAACAGGTAAAAATACCGTCGGGGAAATAAAAAAGCCGAAAAATCCCAGGGCGATTGAAACGAGAAATTGGGGACGGTGTTCATGCCGCAGGCATGCCACCAGGAGCAGCAATGACGACTCGTAAATTCGACCGCTTTATTCTCAGCGTCATAGGGTGTGCCGTGGTCGCAACGGCGATGGCCAGCCTTGTCAGCCCGCAATCTTCGGGTGTTACGGCAAGCCCGCGCGTATCATTCGATCAGACGCAAGCCGAACCCGGACACCTCAACCAGCACCGTCGAGATGCCGCGCCGGAAGACTTTGAGCTTGCTGCGGGCGCCCCCGTTGCGTCGCTCCGCGAAGCGCAGGCACTGGCCGAAAAATTCAAGAAGATGGGGTACCATTTGGAAAGCGTTCGCGACCACGGCATGCCTGTGCCGCGCGTTTTTCTGGCCGAAATGCCGCGCGATCTGCACGCCGTGCCCGAGGTCTCGCTCAAGAAAACCGTCTTCTTCCAGACCATGCTGCCGCTGATCCTGCAGGAAAACGAACGCATCCTCGCCGACCGTCATCGGCTGATTGGCCTCAAGGCGGAAATGGCGCTCGGTGCAAAACTGTCCGCGCGTGACCGTTTATGGCTGATGGTGTTGGTCGAGCGTTACAGGCTCGACAACGACAACCTTGATGCACTGCTCGAGCGTGTTGATGTCATCCCGCCGTCTCTGGCGATGGCTCAGGCGGCTGAGGAAAGCGGCTGGGGAACGTCCCGCTTTGCCCAGGCCGGCAATGCAATTTATGGCCAGTGGACGACCGCCGACGGCAATGGCCTGGTCCCCAGGGAGCGGCCCGACGGCATGGACCACAAGGTCCGGGCATTCGATAATCTGGCGCAGTCCGTATCCGCCTATATGCGCAATCTGAACACGCACCGCGCGTATCGCGCGCTTCGCCGTGAGCGCGCTAAGCTGCGTGCGGCGGGCGATGCCCTCGACGGCCAGAAGCTCGCCGGCAGCCTGACCAGTTATTCGGAACGCGGACATGAATATGTCGACAGCGTCCGCACCATCATCAATGCCAACGGGTTGCGCGAACTGGACGATGCCCGTCTTGTTGCCGACGCTGCGGACGACGATCAGTCAGCCTGAATTCACTTCGGAACGTAAAACTGCCTGCCGAACCAGTACCACCGGCCGTTGCCGGCAGGCATGGTGCAGTTGAGCCTGGTCCTGCCCGGCGGCATGGCAATGTCGGTGCGAACCTCGATCCGTTTGCCGAGCCACTGAACCTCCAGCTTTTCCACGTGCGACGCATAACAGTTCAGCCGGTCCAGCCCCTTTTGCGGCCACGTCAGCGTAAAGCCGATCAGCGGCGGATTGGGTGACGTGATGGTCGGATCGTCCGGGGTCATATCGGCGATACGGATCGGTAGGGCGTTGGCGGCCAGCTTGAACCGGTCAATGGACCCGAACGCCTCGTTCATGGCGAAGCGCGGCAGATAATACATTTCACTGCCGGTGCCGATGGCGCCGGAGTGCTGACCGAACGCGGCGACGAACCCCTCCGTCTTGACCAATTCCATGACTTCGTTGTTGGCCTCGCCATAGGGATAGGCAAACAGGTCCGGCGCGCGGCCCAGCTTTTCCTCGAACAGCGCGTTGGATTTCCTGAGTTCCGCCTTGATGGCATCGCCCGCGATATCGGCCATGTGTGGGTGCGATTTCGTCTGGCTGCCGATGGTGACGCCTTGCCCGGCGATCTCGCGCAGCTGATCCCAGCTCATGTAGCGCGACAGGTTCCGTTCTACAGGGTCCGTGGCGACGAACACGGTCAGCGGAAAGCCTGCTTCCCGGAGGATCGGCCAGGCGCGGGTATAGACGCTTTCGTATGCATCGTCGACGCTCAGACCAACGGTTCTCGGCGGCAGTGCCTCGCCGTTGTGAAGCGCCGCGACGATCGCCGGCAGCGACATCACGTTGTAGCCGCCGGTCCGCAGCTCCTCGATGTGCGCGCGGAACTGCTCCATGGTGACATTGGTCGACGGGAAATCGGTTTCGCCGAAGCGGTGATACATGATGACGACGGCTTTGGTTACCGGTTCGTTGGCCTGGGTCGTCTGGGCGATTCCACCGATGGTGCCGGCGAGCACCAGCAGAGAAAAAAGTAATCGAAATATAAGCATCCACGCTCCCCCTTTGAGCAGCAGATCAGTCAGGAACATGATGACATAACGTCATCTTGGCGAGAAGTGTTGCGGTTTTGTCTTAAGATCATCAAGTTTGGCGTATCCGCACCCCTTTGGCTGTGATGACCCGCACGGTGCATGCTCAAGTAACACGCAGAGGAGCAAAATGATACACCATCCGAAACCGCCGCTGTCCGACCGGGATCTGGACACGCTGTTCATGGAGGCGCGCTCTTACAATGCCTGGTCCGAGAGGCCGGTTCCGGAAACGATGCTCGAGAAAATTTGGAACATTGCCCGCATGGGGCCGACCAGCGCCAATTGCAGCCCGGCGCGGATTGTTTTCGTGACCTCGCAGGCGGCGAAGGAAAAACTCAGGCCCTGTTTGATGGACGGTAACGTCGACAAGACGATGCAGGCCCCGGCGACCGCGATCATTGGGCAAGATATGGCGTTTTATGAAAAACTGCCGGAACTTTTCCCGCACACGGATGCCCGCGCCTGGTTTGCCGGCAACGATGCGCTGATCGAGGAAACGGCGATTCGCAACAGCACCCTGCAAGGGGCATATCTGATGCTGGCGGCGCGCGCGCTTGGTCTCGATTGCGGGCCGATGTCCGGCTTCGATAAGGAAATGGTCAACGAGGCTTTCTTCACCGGCACGACGGCGAAAGTTAATTTCATGTGCAATATCGGCTACGGCACCGACGAAGACCTGTTTCCGCGAAGCCCCCGTCTCTCGTTTGCACAAGCTTGCCGGGTCGAATAATAGATTTGTGGCGCATGCTCTTGGCGTGCGGCCTTTTCCGTGACCGCAGGACGCCAACGTGAAACGCAACACGATCTCCGCGAGCATCTACCTGATCCTGGTTGTCGTTGCGATTACGTCGAGAATCTGGCCGTTTCCGTTCGGCCGCGAAATCGGCATCGTCCTGACGGCGCTGTTCCTGATTTTGGAATTCAACAAGGCGCCGGCACTGCAACGCAATGTCGGGGCGATGTTATTCGCCATCGGCATGGCTGCGGCCTGGGCCGGCGGCGATTTGCAGCGTGGCCTGATGGATGGCCTCGAACGTTCGCAGATATTTCTGGTTATGTTCTTTGCCGTCACCTGGCTCCGTGAGCCGGCGGTGACAAGCCCGTCGCTCCGGCTTTTGCGCGACGCCGTTGTCGCCCAGCCCGCCGGGCGGCGCTATCCGATCCTTTGGTTGAGCGGGCATTTTCTGGGATCCGTACTCAATCTGGCGGCAATGAGCTTGCTGTCGTCGATGGTCGGCGAGCAAACCGATACAAGATTGAAGAAACGTCTGTCGATTTGTCTGATGCTGGGCTTCACCTCGGCATCCACGTGGGGGCCATTTTATGTCAGCATATCGGTGATCCTGACCGCAATCCCGGGGCTGCGGTGGATTGAAATCGCGCCGCTCGGCCTGGGCCTTTCGGCGTGCCTGTTGTGTGTGGGTTGGGTTTACGACCGCTTGGTTCTGCGCGAAAACCCGGTTGCCGAAAGCGTGCGCAGCGGTGTGCCGTTGACCGCGCAAACGCTTGGCCGCGCCGCGCTCGTATTGGTGCAGTTGATTTTCCTGGTCATGGGGGCGCACGAAATTATCGGTCTTTCAATTCCCGTCGCCCTGGGTGTTATCGGCCCGCCGTTCGCCATTGCCTGGGCGGCGGTGCAGGTTCAGGGTGCGCCACGCTGGTCGGCAGGCGCGGTGCCGTTGATCCGGCGAATATTCACCAATCTGCCGGAACTCAGAAACGAGGCGATCGCCTTTGTTGCCGCATCCGTTCTCGGCGTCGGCGTGTCCAAGGTCCTGCCGCCGGAAAAAATCGGTGCTTGGCTGCAGGCCTATGGCGTGCCCGAGGACGTGATCATTGTCGGCATCGTTTTCGGCACGTCTTTGCTCGGCATGGCCGGGCTGCACCCGGTGATCATCGCCATTCTGATCGGTGAAGTTCTGCCACCCGAAGTGATCGGCATCGCGCCGCAGATGCTGGCGATCGCGTTGCTCGGGGTGTGGGGGACATCGACGATGGTATCGCCTTTTTCGGCGACGACATTGTTCATGGCCCGAGTCGTCGGGTTGCCGAGCCAGGTTATCGCGTGGCGTTGGGGACCGCCGGTGATCTTTCTGTCGTCGTGCGTGGTCGCTGCTTATGTGGTGATCATCCGCCATCTGCTGTATTCCTGAGACCGGGAGAAACGACGCATGGCAATTGTTCTTGGCATCGATACGGCGACCAGCGGGTGCGCGGCAGCGCTGATCCGGAATGCGGACTGCCTGGCCGCCGCCAGCGAACGCATGGCGCGCGGCCAGTCGGAAGCGCTGGCGCCGATGATCGACGATGTGATCCGGCGCGCCGGGATTGCTTTCGCAGATGTCGATGCGATAGCCGTGACCCGAGGTCCGGGTGCGTTCACCGGGTTGCGCATCGGTCTTGCTGCCGCACGCGCGATGGCGCTGGCAATTTCCCGGCCTTGTCTCGGAATCAATACATTTGAAGTATTATTTGCACAAGCAAGGGAAGCCGGCGCATGTGACGATGCCGATGCGGTGCTCGTCGCCGTCGAAAGCAAGCGCGAAGAACAGTTCATCGCCGCGTTCGATTCAACGGGAAAGGCACTCGGCGGACCGGCAGCAATGCTCCCGGAGAACACCCCTTCGCTTCTCGGCGATGCACGCCGGGTTTGTATCGTCGGCGATGCCGCTGGCAAGATCGCGGCAGTTCTGGATACCCGTATCGATCTTATTCAGCCCCCGGGGATCGAAGTGCCGGATCCGGTCATGGTTGCAAAGCTTGGTCTTAAGTTACTGAAAACACCTGATAAAGCACCATCGACGCCATTTTACCTGCGCCCGCCCGACGTCACGCCCGCGACCGGTTGAGGTCAGGCTTTTTCCTTGCGGATCAGCAAGTGGTGGATGCCGTCCGCGGGCTGGTCCGGGGTCTCCGGCTCGAGCGACAGGACGGTGTGACCGTGCTGGCGTGCCGAGCGGGGTACGTTCACCAGCGGTTCTCGCCCCTTCAATCGGACGTCGACAATCTCGCCCGGAGTGATTTTTTCCAAAAGTAGTTTGGTGCGGACGAACGTCATCGGGCATATCAGGCCGGTAATATCGATCGAATGATCCGCAGAAATACTTTCACTGCCGTTACTGTTTTTTGTCATGGGACAACTTGCACCAAAATCATAAAATACTTATAAAACCAACTCTGTCCAAAATGCTGAACAAACAGCAAAAAATCAAATATACCGGAGTGTACCGAGACGATGTCTGAACAACCCACCCAAACGGATATTCTTGAGCTTACATCCGAGATTGTATCCGCTCACGCGTCAAACAATACCATTGCCGCAAATGAATTGCCGCAAATGATCAAGGATGTATTCGCGACCTTGCAAACGCTGGGTTCCGGTACGCCGACCCAAGAGCGTCCGCAGCCTGCAGTGCCGGTGAAGAAGTCCATCACGCCGGATTACATTGTGTGTCTCGAAGACGGTAAGCAGCTCAAGATGCTGAAGCGCCACCTGAAGACGTCATATAATATGACGCCCGAAGAGTATCGCGAGCGGTGGGGGTTGCCGGCCGATTATCCTATGGTCGCACCGAATTACGCCAAGAAGCGAAGCTCCCTTGCCAAGAAAATTGGACTTGGCCGGAAGCCCGGGGCGCGGCAAAAGAGCAAATAATCGGGCAAACGCCTTAATGGGTCGCTTCGCCTCTTCACACGACGTGTTCTGGCGGTTACCATTATCGAGTTCTACGGCAAGGGATGGCAATGGACGAGTCGCGCCTGGAAAGGCTTTGTGTCGACAAAGGAATGAAAATGACGGACCAGCGGCGCGTGATCGCCCGGGTTCTGTCGGATGCCGAAGACCATCCGGACGTCGAGGAAGTGTACCGCCGTGCCTCGGCACAGGATTCCAAGATTTCGATTGCGACCGTCTATCGGACGATGCGTCTGTTCGAGGATGAAGGTATCGTCGAACGGCACGATTTCGGCGATGGCCGGGCGCGCTACGAAGAAGTTTCCGACGAGCATCACGATCACCTGATCAACGTTAAGACCGGCCGGGTGATCGAATTCCAGAACGAGGAAATCGAGGCTCTGCAGGAGCGTGTGGCACGTGAACACGGCCTGAAACTGGTCGGCCACCGTCTTGAGTTGTACGGCGTGCCGCTCAAGGGGCCGGACAAATCGGGATGAAGCCACTGTTCACGGAGCACACCGCTTGACAGGCGTCCGTCCGATGATCATCTTCCGCGCCCGAAACGCAGGTGCTAATAAATTGCACCGCGTCGCCACCGCGATGACGCGAGGGCCGAAAGAGTGTCCGTGAAAAAGTCCGTTCACATCAAGTCCTATGGTTGCCAGATGAATGTCTATGATGCCTCGCGCATGGAAGATGTTCTGGCGCCGTTGGGTTACGACGCCGCCGCCGACATGGAGGGCGCCGATCTGGTGATCCTGAACACCTGTCACATCCGCGAAAAGGCGGCTGAAAAGGTGTATTCCGAACTTGGCCGCTTGCGTCAGGAGAAGGCCGCGCGCGCCTCATCGGCACGGCCGATGCGCATCGCCGTCGGCGGGTGTGTTGCCCAGGCCGAAGGCGAAGAGATTTTACGCCGCGCACCTTATGTCGATCTGGTATTCGGACCGCAGACATATCACCGTCTGCCGTTGATGCTCCGTGAACTGGAAAGCCAGGGCCGGGCCGTCGTCGATACGGAATTTCCCGCTGACGACAAGTTCGACCAACTGCCTGAAGCGGGCAAGCTGGAGGGCGCGTCTGCGTTCCTGACGGTGCAGGAAGGTTGCGACAAATTCTGCACGTTCTGCGTCGTGCCCTATACACGGGGCGCGGAGTTCTCCCGGCCCGTCGATCCGGTGCTGCGTGAAGCCAGGTTGTTGGCCGGCAAGGGCGCGCGCGAAATCACGCTTTTGGGCCAGAACGTCAACGCTTATCACGGCACGCACGAAAGCGGTTGCGAATGGTCGCTCGGCCGGCTGATCCGGGAACTGGCGGACATCGACGGCATCGACCGTATTCGCTACACGACGTCCTATCCGGCCGAGGTCGATGATGACTTGATCGCCGCGCATGGCGATGTGGCGGCCTTGATGCCGTTTCTGCATCTGCCGGTGCAATCGGGCTCGGACACAGTGCTGAAGGCAATGAACCGGCGGCACACGGCGGGCGGTTATAAGGATGTGGTCGCGCGGTTGCGCGCGGCGCAGCCGGACCTGGCCCTGTCGTCGGACTTCATTGTCGGGTTTCCCGGCGAGACGGATCGCGATTTTCGCGACACCATGGATCTGGTCCGCGATGTCGGTTTCGTGCAGGCTTATTCCTTCAAATACAGCCCGCGACCGGGAACGCCCGCCGCCGATATGCCGGGTCAGGTGCCCGAACACGTCAAGGCGGAACGCCTGCGCATACTTCAGGACGAACTGAATCGCCAGCAAATCGCCTATAATGAAACCTGTGTCGGGCGGACGATGCCGGTCCTGTTCGACCGGACGGGATCACGCGAGGGCCAGCTTGTAGGCCGCAGTCCTTATATGCAGGCTGTGCATGCCGCACTGCCCGCCAACCTTTTGGGAGAGATCGTCACCGTCATGATCGACCAAGCAAAACCGAACAGTCTTTCTGCCGTCGTCGTTGACGATCGGGAGGCCGTCGCTTGAGCCGGGGCAGCCGTACCGCGACCCGGACGGAAACGACCGGGGCCGTCACACGTAAAAAATCTTTTCCGAAGAACGCCCTGGCGATCGCGCTTTTCGGATCGCATCACAGTCATCTGGCGCAGATCGAGAGCGGACTCGGTGTGGTTATACACGCGCGCGGCAACGAAGTGACGATCGCCGGCGACGCAGAGGCGGTGGCCCGCTCCATCAGCGTTCTCGATGCCTTATATGAACGGCTCGAGAAGGGGCAGGACGTCGACCAGCCGGAAGTCGACGCCATGCTGCGGTTTTCCGCCGAGCCTGAGCGTCCGATGCCGAGCACGGACGGCGGTGTCAGCATCCGTAACCGCGTCGTCACCGCGCGGACGCCGACACAGGCCGACTATTTGCGCGCCATCGACGAATCCGAGCTTGTTTTCGGCGAAGGTCCGGCCGGGACCGGCAAGACGTACCTTGCCGTTGCCAAGGCGGTCGAACGGCTGGTCCGCGGCGACGTCGAGCGAATAATCCTCTCGCGTCCGGCCGTCGAGGCCGGCGAGCAGCTCGGCTTTCTGCCAGGCGACATGCGCGAAAAGGTCGACCCCTATCTGCGCCCGCTTTATGATGCCCTGCATGACATGATGCCCGGCCAGCAGGTGCAAAAGCGGCTCGAAAGCGGCGAAATCGAAGTCGCGCCGCTGGCCTTCATGCGCGGGCGTACACTGGCCAATGCGTTCGTCATTCTGGACGAAGCGCAGAACACCACCGCCGTACAGATGAAGATGTTCCTGACCCGACTTGGCGAAAATTCCCGGATGGTGATTACCGGCGATCTGAGCCAGGTCGATCTGCCGCGCGGGACACGCTCGGGACTGCGCGATGCGCGCGAAGCGTTGGCCGGAGTCGAGGGGATTCGCTTTGTGCGCTTCAGGGAAAGCGATGTTGTCCGCCATGCGCTGGTGGGGCGGATCGTCAATGCCTACAATAGCCTCGAGAGCAAGCGCGGCGCCGGTGCCGAATATCAAAATGATGAAAAAGCCAAACGGGACGATGAAGACTGAACGTTCCTTGTGCGCCGAATCCGATAGCGTGCTTCTGGCCGTCGATGTCGATATTGCCGACGACGCTTGGCACCGTGTGCTCGACGATCCGACACAGGTGTGCCAGGACACGTTGGCGGCGGCCTATGGTTTTCTCGATTATCCCGCCCGCGCTTATGAGGTTTCTGTGGTGCTGACCGACGATGCCCGTCAGCGACGCCTCAATGCCGAATACCGCGGCAAGGACGTCTCGACGAATGTCCTTTCTTTTCCCTCCGGCGAGGATGCCGATGCCGGCTTTCCCGACGATATCGCCCTGCCGCTCGGCGACATTACACTGGCGCTTGAAACCGTGCAGCGCGAGGCGGAGACACAGGGGTTGTCATTTGCCGATCATTTTTGTCACTTACTGGTGCATGGTATGCTGCACCTTGCCGGGCACGACCACGAAACCGATGACGAAGCCGACGCAATGGAAGCGCTGGAAATTGAAATTCTCGCCACGCTTGGGGTCGCGGACCCTTACAGCGTCAAATCGGCGGATATGAAGAAATGACGGACCCGGATATGAAAGATTCGAATGGATTAGAGGAGCCTCCGAGTCCCGGCGAGGACGCTGCCGACGATCCCGGAATAGGCCAGAACTTATCCAACCGTATCCGCGTATGGGTGCGGAACTTCAAGCGTCTTTCCGGCTCCAATGGGTCTGCCCGCGACACACTCGATGAACTGATCGACGAGCGTGAGGAGTCGGAGTTGCCGCTCGACCCCGACGAGCGCCTGCTGGTCGCCAACATTCTCGAGCTTCGTAACCTGACCATTTATGACGTCATGGTGCCGCGCGCCGATATCGTGGCGATCCCGGTCAGCGCATCGCTGCAGGAAGTCATCGAGGTGGCGACTCGTGAGGGGCATTCGCGGCTGCCGATCTATACCGAGACGCTCGACGACGCACAGGGGATGGTGCACATCAAGGATGTCGTCGGCTGGCGTGGCCGCGACGCAGAGTTCAAGCTCAAGGACGTCGAGCGCAAGCTCCTGTTCGTTGCACCGTCGATGCGGGTTCTCGAACTGTTGTTGGAAATGCGCGTCAAGCGCTCGCACATGGCGCTGGTCGTGGACGAATTCGGTGGTGTCGACGGCCTCGTTACCATTGAGGATCTGGTCGAGGAAATAGTCGGCGAAATCGACGATGAACACGACAATGACGACGAGCCGAAAATGGAACGCCGGCGTGACGGCTCATGGGTCGCGGATGCGCGCATCGAACTTGAAACCTTCGAGGAACGTATCGGTCAGACTTTCAGCAACGATGACCACGAGGATATCGACACGTTGGGCGGGCTTGTATTTTCGATTGCCGGTCGGGTGCCGATCCGCGGTGAAATCATCACGCAGCCTGACGGCTTGGAGTTTGAAATTCTCGATGCGGATCCCCGGCGCATTCACCGGGTGCGGATCCGCAAGGGCGCTCCAGCCGGACCTACGGCGGAAATAACGGGGCCTAAATGACCGTGGGTGCCGGTTTCCTCTCGGCCGTTCTGAGAAATCACTGGTACCGTAAAATCACGGCCCTGCTCCTTGGCCTTTGTGGCGTCGCCGCGCTGCCGCCGTTTCATGTCATTCCCGTACTGTGGCCGGCGCTCGGCGGATTTGCGCTGCTGTGCCTGACGGCCACGAGCGGGCGACGGGCCGCATTCGAGGGCTGGCTGTTCGGTCTCGGCTGGTTCGGTGCGGGGTTCTACTGGATCGGTCACGCCTTTCTTGTCGATGCCGAGCGCTATGCCGCCCTGATGCCGGTTGCGGTGATCGGTATTGCCACTGGCATGGCCCTGTATACGTCGCTCGGCGCGGTGCTTTTTCAGTTGATTGCGAAGCGCATGAACGTCACGCGCTTGTTCTTGGTACCGGCATTCGCCGGATGCTGGACAATTTGCGAATGGCTGCGCGGCTGGGTGTTGACGGGGTTTCCGTGGAACCCGCTGTCGACGGTGTGGGGCAACATGCCGGAGATGATGCAGTCGGCGG
>Ga0070727_10003050_pt1 | contig 15594 bp, 12 predicted proteins | sample tdAd472_FD_66722 | JGI IMG/M metagenome (GOLD analysis project Ga0070727, IMG submission 66722) | Marine sediment microbial communities from the Atlantic coast under amendment with organic carbon and nitrate - tdAd47.2 | ecosystem: Environmental > Aquatic > Marine > Coastal > Sediment | place...
GGCCCGCTCGAAATCGCCGAGATGGTTGGCGGACATTTCCGCGATGATGTAGGGCGCATCGGTTGTGCCGATTGCGCGCCGGCCGATTTTCATCCGCTTTCGCCGTTCACGTGCCTTATTGGGCCGGCCGGTCATGCTTGGTGATCAGGCCGACATCGTGGAATTTGTCCAGGTAGCGGGCCACGGTTTCGTAGGGCAGGCCGAGTTCGAAGGCGATATCCACGACGGATTTGTCGCCTTCCAGGGCCAGCATGATTTCCTCGATCTTCAGGTTGAGGTCCCAGTCTTCCCGCCAGTCCACCCACAGACCGTGCCGCGACAGCATCACCGGGCCCTTGAACTGGCGCCGGGGAAAGTAGTTCCGGTTCATGATGTCGAAGACGTCCATGATGACGGCCAGGGCCTCATCCAGATTCTCTTCCGACACGATGTCCGGGTTGTCCGCGCTGGTATGGTATTCGGGATAGGGCCACCGGGTTAGCGACGGGGTCGGAATTTCATAACCCGGGCCGTCGGTGATGATCTCGTCGCTGGCGACCACATAGCGGAATTTGCCCGTCCGCTCTTCCCCATGTTTCCGATGCGACCGCATTGCAGTCAGGAAGGCCCGGTCGATCATGGTGTCCGCCTCCCGGGAAAGCTGGAGGACGAAGGAATTGTCGTTGCCGACCATTTCGCAGAACCAGGCGTAGTCCAGCTTGTCCACTTTTTCCTGATTGTTCGCGAACCAGGCGATTGTGCCGATGGTCTCCGGCACGATCAGCAGGCGCAGGCCGTAATAGGACGGTTCCGGACGCGCGAGCAGCTGCCGCGCCATCTCGACCCCGACGACCAGTCCCGCAAGCGAGTCGTTCACCTGCATCGGGTGGCAGATATTGGTGAGGAACAGAAGGTCGCGGCCGCTGGTGCCGGGGATATGAAACTCCCCGACCGGCAAAGGCGCGTCCTGAAACTCAACATCGATGACGCCTCTGACGGTCGCGGAATCGTCGAACTTGATCAGGTCGTTGTGCCGCAGGCAGAAGCCCCAACTGCGTTCATAATATTTGAATTCCCAGGGGATGTCGTCGGGCCGGTCTTCGCGGCTCCAGATATGATTCCTGATCTCGCCCAGCGTCCCCTCGATCTTCTGCGGCAGCGAATAGGACAGAAGGTGCAGTGGGTTTTCCGCGAAATCCGCGACACGCTCGCCGTCGATTTCCAGCCAGGCCTCGTTCACCTTGTAACGCTCCGGCACCCACCAGGTCAGTTGGTCGGATTTGGCCGGATAGCTGTGATACTCGTAACCCGGCGCACCGATATAGGCGTCGCACATTTCGATCGCACGCTCGATATCATCCGAATTGACGGTCCGGTGCATCGGGTAGAGGGCTTTCATGAAGCCGAGCATTCGCTGACCGCTTGCGGTCGACTTTTTCGTCTCGAAAGTGTCAGGCAAAGGCATCACCGCCCTTTCATTTTCTTGATAACTCGGGACTAGGCTGCAAATCGGTTTGCTGAACCGAAGGCAAGGCCCTCAAGCGCTGAAGCGCCGTTTGCCCCACAGTTTTCCGGTCCGAAAATCATGCTGCTTAGAAGTTCCTCACGGAATTCGGCCATGCCGTTCCATGCTGCCGTCAATTCACCGTAGTCTCGGTTGGCGAGGTGGATCAGTTCGGCCGTCCAGTCTTTTTTGTCCGTGTCGATGATGAAGACCGATTTCTCCAGCAGGTTCATGAATCTTTCCTGCAAGGGCAGACATGACTGCTTGAGGTAGATGATCGGTTTTCCGGATCCGAAAGCCCATCCCAGGGTGCTCAGCGGGGTTTCCAGAATGATGATGTCCACGCCGGCGCGCAGATACCGGAAATCCCCGTGTTTGAGGACGCGGACATGTTCCGGCGGTCTGACGAGGTCCAGATACGGGTCGGGATCGCGGTAGCGCCGGGTGGCGTAAAGTTTGGCGACAGGGATGCCGGCGACGTTGGGAAGAACGTCATGGAGCATTTTGTGCTGCAAGGCATGCACTTCGTGGTCTTCGGGAGAATACGGCAGGTTGCGCAAGTTATTCTGAACGGACCGCGCCAAATACATGACGACGCGCTCGCCTGGTTTCGCTTTCAGGCGCTGGCGCACGATCAGATATTGCAGGGACTTCAGGGGAACTTTGCGCGTTATCTTCGGCATGCCGGCCGCAATCAGCGTTCGAGAATTGTAGGTGGGGTCGGACCCGAAGAAATGGACCGCCTCCGGCGATGCCGACAAATAGGCGTCCCCGTTCGCAGCTTCCGAATAGGGGCGGGTCCCCTCATGAAGCCGCGAAAGGCCGGCCGAGACACCATGTTCGACTACCGCGCAGCGGATGCCGCCTTCACGCAGGGCCGAGATCAGCGCGACATGTTCGATCGACCCTGGGCTGTTGGTCGCGACGACCGCATGGCCCTTCATTGGTGTAAGTGACGACACGAAATCGATAGCGCGTTCGCGCGCGGCGGGCGCTCGCCTGAAACTTGCGGCAAGCGGGCCTTCGATCAGTTTCGCGATCATCCCGGCCTTCGTGCCGAGGCCGTGACTGTCCACGGCTTTCTGCATGTGCTCTTCCAGCCGAATGTCGATCCGCATGTCGTTATTCTCGGGAAGGCCTCGCGCCGCGGGCAGGTCGATCATCCGAACCCTGGCGCCCTTCCACAACAGGTGCGGCAGGTATTCGCGGATGGCTTCGTTTTCCTTGAGGATCAGAACGTCGAATCGTGGTTGCCGCAGGGCAAGCGGGCGACCTTTGCCGAGATATTTCAGCCAACGCCAAACCAGTTGCGCGATGTCAAAGTTCAGCAGGGAAAGCAGCCGGTCCAGCGCGATGGGGCGGTCGATGTCGGCCAGCAGTGTGGCCCTGTCGACATCCGGCTCCTCCAGAAGCGTAACTCCTTCGACCCTGCTATGCTCCGCAAGCGCGAAGAGCAGCGTGTCGTACATATCGAGGCTGATATTGTCCGAGACGATCGGCCGTCCGGACCGGGTGCCGACGACGGTCAAGTCGCCGCCGGCTTCCGCGATACAGGCTTCCAACACGACCTGTTTGAAGATCAGCGACGTGATGGAGTTCCTCAGACGGCGGCACATGAACGCCGCAAGTTCCGGAAAGCCGATCGCTTCCGAAACGCTCTCGATCTCCGGGCGCAGGGAATCGAGCATGTCGTTCGCCGCCAGGCCGATCCTGTTGGGCGTTTCCGCTCCGATGATACGGTCGGCCCAAATCACCGTATGACGCTGCGACGCAAGCGACTCCACGACATACGGGTTTGAGGTGTAGAATACGCATTCATGCTCAGCGGCGCTGCCCAGCGCGGCGGTGACCCCGGCACTGGATTCGACGAGAAAATGTTTCATGAAACGTTTCGTGTTGAAGTGAGTGCGATCAGGCAATCGCTTTCTTCAAGTCGTCTAGTTCGGATTCCGGCGCCACCCGCACCTTCATGTCGAAGGCGCGACAAAAGATCGTCGGATCCGAAAAGTCGTAGACGCCGCGCGGCAGGTCGGCATTCGGGTCCATCGCCAGTTTCACATACATCTCGGCGAAGCTGTGTTCCCCGACGAGGTCGAAATGGGTGATCGTCTGTGGGAAGCGGCCGATGTTGATCTCCGTGACAAAAGGCTTGCCGGCGGAGTCGCATTTCAGATCGGCCTGGAAGAAACCGTGCGGCTTGACGTTGAACGCGTCACAAACCGCGCGGATCGCCATCATACCGGTTTCGATCGGCTCCGCGTCGGCGATGCTGCGCGCGGTCTTCGGTGCTGATCCCATTTCGGAAAGGGTGACCGCGCTGCCCATATAGCTAAGGCGTTCATAGGCTTTCCCGACACAAAGCTCACCATCCTGCCACATCGTCGAAACGCAGAAGTCGCGGCCGGGAAGGAACGGCGCGATTACATAGTCCGTCAACGGAACGCCGCGCATCTCGTACCACAGCGACATCCATTTGCGCGCCTGATCCGCCGTTTTCAGCCAGGTCGCCGCGATGGAGCCCGAGCCATGCCGCGCGCGGATCCAGTAGTATTCCTGGTCGGAATTCAGTTCGGCGATGGCGTCTTCCATCGCATCAGGTCCGGAGATCGGCACGTTCTTCACGGCATTGCATCCAGCCTTGTCCAGGATGCGGTGAAAATGGAACTTGTCCTGGACCGCTTCCACCATGTCCGCGTTTGGCAGAATTGAATGAACCGTCAACGGATTGGGGCTGGACGCAAAAGCGGCGGCTTCATAGTCCGAATTCGGAATCAGGACGTCGACTTTGTGTTTGGCGAAAAGGCGTTCATGCGCCGCGAGGTAACCCTCCAACTCTTTCGCCCTCGGAACGATGTAACGGTGGTCCGATTCCGCTTTGATCAATTCAAAGGGGTCGAAATGTGTTCCGATAATTTCCACGCCGGTTCCAAACCGGTTTCGCAGCATATCGGTCAGATTGTTGGATCCCGAACCGCCCGCTGACGTGATCAGAATTTTCAGGGTCATTAGAGTTTCCTTTTTCTACGAATTCTTCGGGCCGGGTCATGGCCGGCCATGGGCGCGGCCCCTGAGCGGGGCCGCTAATCATTTTCAAGCAGCGGTGGCTTCGACCACATAGGCCGAACACAGTGCTGCGCCGCGCGGATCGAAGGGGTTCTTTTCCATTTCGAACGCTGCTTCACGGAAGGTCTTCGGATCCACCGCGCTTCCTTCCAGCATCGGGAAGGTGGGGTGGAAGTGATACCAATGGATACGGTCGAACTTGAACCCGGCCTCTTCGAACAGGCGCGGCATGTCCAACGGATTGTGCATTCGGGCTTGGATGGCGTCGTATCCGGGCTTGCCGGCTTCGGCGGAAACCCTGAGCGGCGGCAAGTTCATTTCGAGGCGCTTTTCCAGCGCTTCCCCGGTTTTCTGCTTGATGCTTTCGGGTGCGTCGGCCAGCAGTGTGTCCATGATGAAGGCGTGGGTGAACCGGTTGAATGTGAACAGATTGAACAACTGGTTCCTGAATTCAATATAGGCCTTGCCGCCCGTGCGCAGGGCCTTGTGCAGGTTCGCCAGGGAATTCACCTCGCTGTTGACGTGCGGCATGACGCCAAAGCAGACGGCGGCGTCGAACGGCTTGCCCTCCATGAGGGATGAGAAGCTGTCGAAATCCTCAACATCCGCGCGGATCGCCCAGTCGGGGTCCAGGCCGTTGGCGGAGAAGCGTTCCTTCGCCGCAGATACCATCTCCTCGGTGAAATCGAAGCCCCTGATGTCATGACCGAGTTTGGAGACCTCGAGGAGCGGCGTGCCTTCCCCGCAACCGGCGTCCAAAACCCGTTGTTTCGAGCTTTTCCCCAGCGCCGTCAGCAGGTTTTGAAGACGGAAATACTCCGCGGGATAGGTCGGACTGGTCCACAGATTGTTGGGGTCGTAGTGATTCGTATAGGTCATGGCCGACACACTGTAATGGTCGCGGACTTTGTCCGTTGGTTCGTTCATCGGGAGAATCTCCTCGGTATTTAGGTTGGCTTTGTTTCGAGATCGATTGGTCGCTGCCTGAAGCTACGGTTTCCGGAACACCGCTTGGACCATCTCGCCATGGAGATGGTCCGCAAGGTCGCCGCTGTCCAGCCCCGCGCGAATCACGTCCAGCGCCGCCCCATAGGCGTCGAGCGTCACGGCGACGTCTTCTTCGGTATGGACGTAGGAGGGCGCATGCCATCCGGCGGCGAGCACGCCGCGCGCATTGCCTTCCTGTTGGAACAGGCTTTTCAGCAGCAGACCGTCATGCCCGTCGCCCTTGAAGCCCATGACGTGCCGGGCGGGATAGCCGGTCAGGTTGATATGGTCCTGCAGCCCGCGGTCGGCGACAAGCGCGTTGAACCCGTCGACAAGACCGGTGCCGATTTCCGCCACGCGGTCGAGCACGGGTTCGGTCTCCAGCACCGTCAGCACGGCGTTGGCCGCCGCGATGCCCAGCATGTCGCCGCCGAAGGTGAAGGAGAAGAAGACCTCGTCGAAAACGTCCATCACCTCGGCCCGGCCCAGGATGACGGAAATCGGCACCCCGTTGCCCAGCGCCTTGCCGAAACAGGCCATGTCCGGCGCGACGCCGAATTTGCCGTAGGCCCCTTGCAGGTCGATGCGGAAGCCGGTCCAGCATTCGTCGAAGATCAGCACCGCGCCGTGTTCGGTGGCCAGCGCCCGGACCCCTTCCAGATAACCCGGCTGCGGCGGGACGATGCCCATCGGCTCCATGATGATCGCAGCGACCTGCCCCTTGTGGGTTTCCAGCAGGGATTTGAGCGCGGGCAGGTCGTTATAGGGGAAGGGTGTGGTCAGCGCCTTTACCGCGTCGGGCACGCCCGCGCCGCGGGTCGTCGTGCCGATGAACCAGTCCTGCCAGCCGTGATAGCCGCAGCACAGCACCCGTTCCCGCCCGGTGACCGCGCGCGCGGCGCGCACCGCGCCGGCGGTCGCGTCGGACCCGTTCTTGCCGAAGCGGGCGCGTTCCGCATAGGGGAACCAGTCGATCAGCCGTTCCGCGAGGCCGAGTTCCACCGTGGTCGGCAGCGAGAAGGCGATGCCGTCCTGCATCTGCTTCGTCACCGCCGCGTTCACCGCGGGATGGTTGTGACCCAGCAGCAGCGGGCCCAGCGCCATCGGCCAGTCGATGTAGCGGTTGCCGTCCGCGTCCCAGACATGGCCCTTGTCGGCCCGGACGGCGAAGACCGGCGCCGCGCCGCGCGGATACTGGGTCCAGGATTTCGAGAAAGTTTGCGCTTGGGAAGGGATCGCTTTCTCCGCCCGGGACAGCAGGTCGAGGGATTTGCGGTAACGCTCGGTGAATTTGTTCGATGCGGTGGTCATCTAGGTTTTGCTTTCTTTGGAAGAAATTCCCGCCGTCAGGGCGGCATCCTCGGCACGGCTCTTGGCCAGGCCCGCGTCGCGGGCGATCCCGGCATTGATGCGGCCGATGGCGGGGCTGTTGCGCATGACGTCCAGGATCTCCCGCCAACCGGCGGCGATCAGTCTCTCCGCGCCCAGCTCCGAACAGAGCGCGCGGAACATCAGATAGTCGGCCGGGTCGTCGATGGTCCAGCGCTCGGCCGACAGATCCTCGGCGCAGGCCATGTTGGCCGCCTTGAACCGGTCCCCGCCATGCAGGGTGCAGTGCTTCCACATCCAGGGCACGACATGCTCCCGTTCGGAAGGAAGCGCGGCTTCCTTGTCGGCCTGTTCCAACACGTCGCGGGTGAAGACCGACGCATCCAATCCGTCCGGCCAGGTCGGCGGCAGGACGTTGCAGCAATAGTCCAATCCCTGCTCTTGCTGCAGGGTCAGCAGTGCCGCGATCACCGCGGGGTCGGAGAAGGGACAATCGCCCGTCAGGCGAACGATCCTGTCCGCCGCCGTCGCGCGGGCCGCGTCGGCGAAACGCGACAGCACGTCCTTTTCCGATCCTTGAAAGGTGGTCACGCCAAGATCGCCGGCCAGGCCGAGCAGGACCGCGTTCGCCGGGTCGTCGCCGGTCGCGATGACGATCTCGTCGATCCCCTGCGTGCGCCGGATGCGGTCCAGCATGAAGGCGATCAACGGGCGGCCGCCCAATTCGTACAACACCTTGCCCGGCAGGCGTTCGGACCGGATGCGCGCCTGGACGATGGCGACGGTCTTCATGTTCTCGCCCCCGCGCCGAAACTCGTTTTCACATCCGCGCAGATCGCCTGGCGCAACGCCTTCAGGATGCGCTTGTTCGCGCGAAAGCCCGTGCCGAACCGCGGCGCGCCCGTTTCGCGCGCCCGGATCGTGACCGGAACCGTCTTCACCCGCGCGCCGCGCAATATGGAATGCAGGGCGAGTTCCGTGTTGATGGAACTGCCGCCGTCGAACCGGCCGTGCCGGCGGTACAGGTCCATCCTGTATCCCTTCAAGCCGCAGACGATGTCGCGAATGCCGAAGCGCAGGCGGGCATAGATGTTGAACAGCGCCTCGCCCAACCGGGCCGCGCCGGGCCGCTGCCCCAGGACGAGGTCCGCCTCCCCCTCGGCCAGCGGGCGGATCACGTTTTCAAGATCCTTCGGGTCGAACTGCCCATCCGCGTCGAAAGTGACGACGGCGGCGGCGCCCAGGCGTTCGGCCTCCGCAACGCCGGCATCCAAGGCGCCTTCATAGCCCCGGTTCGGGGACAGGCGCAGGACATGGGCCCCGGCCTTCTCGGCTTCCGCGGCGGTGCCGTCGGATGAGCCGTCATCGACGACCAGCGGTGTCGCATAAGGCAGGACGCCCCGCACGACGCCGGCGATCGTTTCCGCCTCGTTGTAACCAGGGATCACGACGATCACGGGAAAATCAGGAAACATCGGCAAGGCGTACGATGTCCCCTTCCGGTATGTCGCGCGTGACGGCTTTGCCGATGATTTCGCCCTCGCGATAGGGCGGAAGCGCGTCCGCCGGGCAGGGGCGCAGCGGGATCAGCATGTCCTTGGTCAGGACCGTGCCCGCCGGAATGGGGTTGCGCGCGCGGATGCCGCGGCGCTGCAGGACGACGGTTTCCGTCTCGTTGTCCATGACCCGTTTTTCCGTCGGGCCAAGCGCCAGTTCCAACTCGCGCGTGCGGTCCATCATTTCGCGCCAGCTTGCAGGATCCATCGAGAAACCGTGGTCCGGGCCGACCCGGTTGATGTCGTCGGTGAAGTGCTTTTCGACCGCCCGCGCGCCCAGCGCGACCGCGCCCAGCACCGTCGCGCATCCCGGCGTGTGGTCGGACAGGCCGAGCACCGTACCCGGGAACCTCTCCGCATAAGTCTTCAAGACGTTGAGCGCGATGTGCGAGAAGTTCTCCAGCGATCCGGTATAGTTCGTATTGCATTGCATCAGGCACAGCTGGTCCGTATGGGTCGACGCGACGCCCATCGCCAGTTCGACTTCCGCCATCGAGGCAGCACCCGTCGCGATGAAGAACGGCTTGCCGTCCTTTGCCATCCATTCGATGGAGTCATGCCAGGTGATGTCCCCCGATCCCAGTTTCCATGCCGCGACATGCTTCGACAGATAGGGCAGGATTTCCAGGTCGTAGGGCGCGGTGAAATAATCGATGCCCGCGTCGTCGCAAGCTTTCCGCAAGGGTTCCGTCCAATCCAGCGGGATGGACGCGTCCTGATAGACCTCGAACACGCTTTTTTCCCAGGATGCCTGGTGCGACTGCTGACCGCCCAGGGACTTGAAGCCGTAATCCGAGACGATCGTCGGCGCGTTGAAGTTCTGGAACTTCGCGGCGTTCGCGCCCGCCTCCGCCGACAAGTGGATCAGGTCGATCGCGCGCTGCAGGTCGCCGTCGTGGTTGGCCGCAATATCGGCGATGAAATAGGTCGGATGATCTTCGCCGACCTTGAAGCGGCCGGTATCCAGGACTATCGACATGATTGCGCAGCCTTTCCCGTTCTTGAGTTGTTGTTGATCTTGGCGGATTGCGCCATCGCGCTCAGCGCCTCGGCGATCCGTTGCGGCCCCTTGCCGTCGATGACCGCGGGACCTCTCTCCGCCATTTGCTTCCTGGCGTCGCGGTCGGCAGCCAAGGCACAGAGTGCCTCGCGCAGGGCCGTCCGCGTCGTTTCCGCCGCCCGCCATCCGAAAGCCGTCAGTCCCAGCGCCACCGCGGCGGCGGTCGCGGCTTCCTGGTTCGCGGCGAGGGTGAGCGTCACCGACGGAACGCCCTTCGCCACCCGTTCCTGAAGGCCGACTCCGCCGGCGCCGATCACCAGGTCCGCCTCGTCCAGCAGGGCGGGCATCACCTCGGTATCCAGGGTCAAGACCGCCTCGCCGCCGAACCGCGACAGCAAGGTACGAACAGCGTCCAGATGCGGGCATTCGGACCCCAGCGCGACGGTGACGCGCGGTTTGAACCCTTCCTGCCGAGCCTCCAGAAGCGCCTCAAGCGTCAATCCGGTTGCGTTGTCCGAGTCGACCCGCCCCATCGTCACCAACACATGGTCGACACTATCGCCCTTGGGGCACGACGGTGCGAATTCGGGTCCGATCAGGGCGAAACGTGGGCCGAGCAGGGCCGGAACACCGTCCAGCGCCGTCCCGGACATCTGGAAACCGGTATTGATCGCCAGGCCGGCGCCTTCGGGAACCTCGCCCAGATCGTCGAGAACGGCCATCGGGCCCGCCGGCCGGTAGCGCGACAGTGTTTCGGTTTCAAAATCGTAGCCGTCCAGCAGAACACCCGATACCGGCGCGACCGGTGCGCCGTCATCCACCGCCGCCATATAGCCGTGGCACTGTATCCGGGCTGCGGCGCCCCCCGCATCGGGGTCGATGAGGAACAGGATCTCCGCCGTCTCGGGCATGGCCTCGGCCAGTGTCAGGCAGCGGCTCAAATGTCCGCCCCCGTGCCGCGCGGCGGTCGCGACGCGGAAGATCCATCGGTCTTTCGCGATGCCTGCCATCTCACGCGACGGCCCTTTCCAAGGCCTGGACCACGCGGTCGATATCGGCGTCCCGCATCATCGGGAACAGCGGAAGGCTCAATTCACGCTCGTACCAGCCATTGGCGCCCGGCAGGATCAGGTTTCCCATCCTGCGCTGGAAATAGGGCTGCCGGTGCAGGGGAATGTAATGGACCTGCGATCCGACCCCGCTCTCCCGCAGCCCGGCCATGACGCCGGCCCGGTCGCGGTGGATGGCGGCGAAGTTGATCAAGGCGGCGAACAGGTGCCAGGCGGGGTTCGTGTCCGGCAGGATGGTCTGATGCGTCACGGCGCCGCCCAAGGCCGAGAGCTTTTCCCGGTACATGCCGGCCAGATACCGGCGGCGGTCGATGAAATCGTCCAGCTTGCGCAGCTGGCTCCGCGCCAGGGTGGCCTGAATATCGGTCAGGCGATAGTTCATGCCCGGCTCGATCATCTCATAATACCAGGGGTTCTGATCGCCGGAGAGGGAGAAGGCCTGCCCCTTGTCCGTCATCAGGTCGCCGTCGCGCGTCACGCCATGGTTCCGCAACCGGATGAGCTTGTCGGCCAAGTCAGGGTCGGCCGTCGTGACGATCCCGCCTTCCCCAGCGGCGATGGTCTTCACGGGATGCAGCGAGAAGGTGGAGGCCGTCGCGTGGTCGCAGGAGCCGACACGGTGCGGCTTGCCGCCATATTCCGACCCCAGCGCGTGGCAGGCATCCTCAATCAATGCCCATCCGCGGGATTGGGCCAGGGCCCACAGCGCTTCGGGATGGGCCGGGACGCCCGCCATGGCCATGGGGACAATCGCCTTGATGCGGTTCCGCGCATCCTTGTCCAACGCGTTTGCCGCGGCCAGATAGTGGTCGGGCGCGCTGATGCCGGTATCGGGATCGACATCGACGAGCACGACATCGGCGCCGGTCAGCCGGGCCATGTTGGCGCTGGCCAGGAAGGTGACCGACGGCACCAGGACGATATCGCCCGGCCCCAGGCCGCAGGCCATGAAGGCCAGATGCAGGGCGGCCGTGCCGCTGGAACAGGCGACCGCGCGGCCCGCGCCCAAACGCGCCGCGAATTCCGTTTCCAGCGCGGTGATTTCCGGCCCCGTCGTCAGCCAGTCGCTTTTCAACACGTTGACGACGGCCGCGATATCCGCGTCGTCGATCATCTGCCGGCCATAGGGCAGGAAGCCCGCCGCCGCGGCGTCGTTTTCGTTGGCGGGGCCGAGCGACAGTTTGGCGATCTCCTCCTCCAATGTCGGCAGCGCGACCCCGAAATCGCGTTCGAACCGGTCCACCGACATCCTCAGGTCCGCGGTCCGGCGCGCCCGGTTCGGCATGGTCTTGGACTTGCCCACCGTCGCCGTCTCCGTCTGCAACCCCAGATGACGGGCGATGGAAAGACCGAAGGCCGCCTTGCTGTCGCCGTCGCGGCAGCCGAGATTGTAGGTCCCGGTGTTACCCGCGCTGGCGGCCATGATGGTCAGTTTGGCCAGGGTCTCGACGTGCAGCGGGGAGAATATGGAATCCTCGAACAGGGTGATCGCGCGCCGGTCGCGCAGGGAATCGATCACGAAATCGCTCAGGCTGCTGCGGCCTTCGGTCCGCGACGGGCCGAAGAAATTGACCCGCAGGATCAGATGGTTCGAAAAGGTCCGTGCGTTCGTTTCGCCGTCCAGCTTGGTCCGGCCATAGACGTTGACGGGGCCGGTCTCGTCCTCTTCATGTTCGCCTTCGGTATCCGGATAGACCTGGTCGGTCGACAGATAGACCAGCCTTGCGTCCGGCGGCATCGCCCATGCCAGGGCCGCGACGCTGTCCGCGTTCAGGGCCTTGGCCGCCTCCCGGTCCTGCTCGCAGGCGTCCACATTGGTGACGGCGGCGGCATGGATGACCAGCGCCGGCTTGACCTTGGCCACGGCATTCGCCAGCGCGCCGGGATCGGTGATATCGGTACGGATGTCGCCGTGACGCCGCCCAAGCAGGACGGTTTGCCAGCCCGCCTTTTCCGCGGCGTCCCGCAGATAGGGGCCGAGCAGGCCTGTTCCGCCGACGATGAGGCAGGTCTTCATCGGAACGATTCTAGCGTTTGTCTCGGGTTCAGGCGCAATGCGGTCTTCAGGCCTTGTCGATCAGCCCCATCAGCTGATCCGGCGTCAGCCAGGCGTCGTTCAGGTCGGACCGGTATTCGAACCCGTCGGTGACGGGCCGGCCTTCCTCGCCCAGAACGCGGTAGGTGACGGACTTGTTCTTGGGAATGTTCGTCGGCGCGATGATGAAGCAGTTGTCGAATTCCAGCGTGTTCATGGCGTCGTCGCGCGTGATCATGGATTCATGCAGCTTTTCGCCCGGCCGGATGCCGACGTCATGGGTCGGATAGCCGGGCGCGATCGTATCGACCAGTTCGGTCAGTTTCATGCTGGGAATCTTGGGAATGAAGATTTCGCCGCCGACCATTTCACCCAGGCTTTGAAGGACGAAATCGACACCCTGCTGAAGCGTGATCCAGAAACGCGTCATCCGCTTGTCGGTGATCGGCAGCGAGGCGATTTTCTTCTCCATCATCTCGCGGAAGACGGGGACGATGCTGCCGTTGCTCCCCAGGACGTTGCCGTAGCGCACAACGCCGAATTTCGTGCCGTGCTCTCCGGCCAGGTTGTTCGCCGCGACGATCAGCTTGTCCGAGCACAGTTTGGTCGCGCCGTACAGATTGACGGGATTGGCCGCCTTGTCGGTCGAGAGGGCGATGACCTTCTTCACCTTCGCGTCCAGCGAGACGTTGACGACGTTCTCGGCGCCCAGGATGTTTGTCTTGATGGTTTCGATCGGATTGTATTCCGCCACGGGCACGTGCTTGATCGCGGCGGCGTGGACGACATAGTCGATCCCCGTCATCGCCCTGCGCAGGCGCGCTTCGTCCCGGACGTCGCCGATGAAGAATCGAATGGACGGATGCTCGTTGGGCGAAAACACGCGCTCCATGGCGACCTGCTTCTGCTCGTCCCTGCTGAAGATCACAAGGCGTGACGGCTTGTAAGCCTCCAGAACCCGGGCGACGAAGGCCTGTCCGAAGGATCCGGTGCCGCCAGTGACGAGGATGCCCTTTCCGTTCAGGTCGACGGTCGGCTTGGGGTTGAATTCGGTGTTTCCGGTCATTGTCTTTTCGCTTCTCGGTCTTAAGCGTTTTGGGAATGTCTGCTGGACTGTTCGCTAGTCCTTGAACCGCAGCAGCATATGGACTTCGGAGGAAAGTTTTCGGCGATCCAACAGCAGCTGCATGTCGTCGATCAGCGGTATCATTGTTTCCCGCCACAGGGGGGACAGGGCGTTTGTATCGCCGCTGCGTTCCAGTTCCACGATCACGGATCGGAACAGGTCGACGATATCCGTGCCAAACCACCATTCCGACATCCGCTCCAGCCCGAACTCCCGGCAAACCCAATCGAGGGACTTTTCGGTGAACAGATGCGTGTGGCCGGCCGAAAGCTGGCGCTGGAAGACATCCGGGAAAACGGATTCTATGACCACGCTGGAACTGAGCAGCGGGACCGAGATGTAGAAATACCGGACCGTTGGGTTGGAGTGCAGCGCGGCCAGGATCTCGCGCGGATGCTGGACGTGCTCCAGAACCCCGATCATCGAAACGACGTCGGCCTCGATCGATCCCGCCAGGGCGATCGTATCGTCCAGATCGTGCTGGATGACGGCGTCTGGCGCGATCATCTGGTTCGCGAGGACGGTCTGGACGCTGGAGACTTCATACCCGACCGCGTTGTTCCAGCCGGCCTGCCGCATGGCGGCGACGAAATAGCCGGACCCGGCGCCGAAATCGGCGAAACGCAGCGCATCCGGTTTTTCCCCCGCCTCGTTGAGCGCGTCGCCCAGGAAATCCGCCTTGGGCGCATAGATGCCGCTGACACGGGTCTTGTAGGCTTCCCGGTCCTGCGACGTATAGGTCTTGGCATAGTCGGCGCCGCCGGCCTCGGTATAGACCGCGGCGCAGAAGGCGTCGGTGTCCTCATGCGCGCCCGACAAATGGCCGCAGCGGCCGCAGATCGTATAGCCGATGCCCTGTTTCGTGAAGGAGGCGCCCGCCAAGGGCGCGTCGCAGCACTTGCAGTTCTTTCGCGGCGGCTGCTGTTTATAGACGTCCCCGACCCGCGAAATCTCCCGATGCAGGCGGTCGTTGTCCGAGAAGAAGTCGGCCTTCTGGGAGAGCAGCGCGCCGGCGCTTTTTCCGTATTTCAACATCTGTATCGGTCTTTCTGTCCTCTACGGATTTCCATGCTTCAAACCGTTTCCGCTTGCGCGCCGACGGCCCGGCCGTTGAAGGCATTTGCATACCAGTCGCATTTTTCCAAGAGTTCCGCATGCGAACCGCTTGCTTCGACCCGTCCTTCACGCAGCACGACGATCTGGTCGGCATTGGCGGTCGTCATCAGGTTGTGACCGATCAATACGATGGTAATGTCGGTATGATCCCGGATCTTCTGCAGCGCCGCCCGGAACAGGGCTTCCGACTCCGCGTCCAGGCTTGATGTCGGTTCGTCCATGATCAGAAGGGGCGCCTGCCGCACCAGCGCCCGCGCAAGATCCAGACGCTGCCGCTGGCCGCCGGAAAGCCGGTTGCCGTTTTCGCCGAGCAGCGTGTCGAACCCATCCGGCAGGGCCATGATGAAATCGTACGCGTTGGCCAATCTGGCGGCCTGTTCGACCTGCTCGCGTGTCGCCTTCCGGTAACCGTAGCGGATATGCTCGGCGACGCTGACATTGAACATCTGCGGCTGCTGCGGCGCGAAGGAAATCGCCTGCCGCAGGCTTTCGGTGTCGAAGGTCTCCAAGCGCGTGCCGTCGATCGTGATGCTGCCGCCGTCCGGCCGGCGGAGGCGCGGAAGAAGGTCGACCAAGGTCGACTTTCCGGCGCCGGACGGGCCCACGATTGCGGTCATCCTGCCTGCGGGAAGAGTCATGGTCACGCCGTGCAACGCCTTGGCGCCGCCCGTGTCGTCCGCGGCGGTTCCATAAGCGAAATGGACATCGTCGAAAACGATACCGTCGGCGATCTTGTCGATCTTCCGGGTGCCGGTGTTCTCGTCCCTTTCTTGTTCCAACTCGTTCAGCCGCCGGACGACGACCTCGACGGAACCGATATTGCCGATAT
>Ga0070727_10003051_pt1 | contig 15594 bp, 10 predicted proteins | sample tdAd472_FD_66722 | JGI IMG/M metagenome (GOLD analysis project Ga0070727, IMG submission 66722) | Marine sediment microbial communities from the Atlantic coast under amendment with organic carbon and nitrate - tdAd47.2 | ecosystem: Environmental > Aquatic > Marine > Coastal > Sediment | place...
CATCGCTGGCGGGGCGGCCTGTCGGACGGAGGCGGCCCCATCGCGGGGGCTGACCTCCAGCGGGTCGGGCTGCTCCCCAACACGCTCGATGTGGCACGCGAGACCCAGATCGTCGAAGCCGCGTGGACGCCTGACAGGAACCGCCGGTCCACCGGGATCAACTACTGGGCCGACCATCGGCGGCCGCCTGTCGAGGCCATGGCGCTTGTCGCCGACCTCTTCCACGACAGGGTTCAGACCATGGACGTTGATCTGGATGACCTGCTCGACGACATCTTCTTTGGTGTCGGAGCCACCCCGTGGGGCCCGGTCTCGACCACCACCTCTGAAGACCTTCGAGTTCTTGCGCTCGGGCTCGGACACTCCGTAGGCGCACAGGCACTCTCGGCCTGTCTCGACGCCAATGTCACCGTGCACGCCGTGGACCCCGAGTACACGTGCCCTGGCCACACCCTCCGTGCTTCTCGGGTCCGGTACGACATGGTGGTCGTCGGCTGCGTTGCCGGAGCTGTCGTGCCCCCAACGCTGGTCCCGAGGGCGCTTCAGCTCAACCCCGGAGCCGTTGTGGTGCTGGTGTCGGAAGTCAGCGGACACCATGCCGTCCGCCAGGGCTTCGAGGAGGTGCTCGACCTGACGCCACACCCGCTGCTCGACACGACGCACAGGGCGCTGCTGGTCCGCTACCCAAGGACGCCCTGGGCCCCGCTCGGGGTGCCTGCGGCGAACGACAGGCTGCTCTCGGTCTGGAGGGTTTCCTGATGCTGGCCAACAAGCCCACCATCAAGACCGAGTTGGCCGAGATCAGAAGCCCCGATTGGGTGTGGATGCCGACGTTCCGGTACACCACCGAGCAGATCATGAACGCGGGCTACTCGCTCACGGCCGGAGACCCCATCGAGGGTGGGCTCGGCCACCATCGGGGGAACCCGAACAAGCGAGACCGCGTCGGGCTCACCAAGAAGATGGTCCACGCGGCGGCCTCCATGGGGGACGAGACCTTCTTCGAGGTCCAGACCAAGCAGGTGGTTCACAAGGGGCAGCGCTCCACGCTCTCCAGGCGCGTGTTCATCACCAACAACCGGACAGGGAAGCGACGGCCCATCGACGTGCCGCCCGAGGCCCTACGGATGCTCCTCGCGCTCGCGAACGCTGATCTGCTCCGCCTTGCCCAGTTTCAGGAGGCCATCCCCCCCGAGATCATCAGCTACCGCAGCCGGGGCGAGCTGCCCCCCTTCGTCAAGGGCGAGGGCGTCACCATCCAAGATCAGTTCGCCGGTCTCGTGGTCCACCAGCTCCGGCGGCATGGCCCGTGGGTCGTGCTCGTTGATCTCGAAGATCACTTCGGCCGGTTGCCCCGGAAGGCCATCCAGGCCGCTCTGCGCCGCCTGGGCCTTCCCAGCGCCGTCCGGCGGCGGCTCATCAACATGGCGCTGTTGCACACGAAGGAACAGGGCCAGGAGCCCCTGAAGGCCGATCGACGTGGCGTCGAGCAGGGGAACACCCTGTCCGCCACGCTCAGCAACCTCGTGATGGGCATGGTGGTCAAGTGCCTGCGGGACTCGAAGATCGCTTCCGCCATGTACGGCGACGACATCGTGCTGTTCGCCAAGAGCAGGGCCGAGGCCGAAGCCGCCTTCGAGCGCTTCCAGTTGATCTGCGGTCGGCTCGACTTCAACAACATCCGGCCCCTCGGGACGGGCTCGAAGGACAGCCAGATCATCGACGCCAGCCATCGGCCCATCCCGCTCATCAAGACCTTCCTCGTGGGCCTGGAGGACGGTGTGCCCTGGGTGGGGCTGACCGACAAGCCCTTGGTCAACGCCGACGGCAGGGTGTCCCCCAGCAAGCTCGCCGACCTGAAGTCGAAGCTCGCAGTTCGCAGCTCGAACAACGCTTCCCCGAACCAGATCAGAAGACTCGCAGGAGCCCGTGTGCTGTCGGCACGGTGGATGACCCGCGAGGGACTGTTCAACCCATCTCCCGAGCCCTCCCCGGTGGTTGCCGCCACCGAGGAGAGCACCGACCTCACCCTCCCTTCAAGGGCCCCTGGCGGGGCCCCTGATCGGAGGAGTTCATTCGCTGACGCCGTGGACGTGGATGGAGGAGGTCACCTGAGCGCTCCGAAGAAGCCCCCCAATGGGGGTGGAGGAGACGAGCTGTTGGTTGGGAGGCCAACGTGCTCTGGGGAATACCCAGATCAGGCGCGCGATGAACCCACCGTGTGGGAGAACGTGTGTCGGGTCTTGGTAGAGCCCTCGGCAGGAGCTGATGACGATGGCGCTCGCGCTGTTCGAGTTGCTGTTCCTGTCGGAAGTACACAGAGCGGGGTCGCCACGGAAGTCTCTCTCCTCGAAAGAGTTGGAGATCGGCCCATAAGCGGGAGGCTTTGCCTACAGGGAGTTACGCCCCGGAGCGCGTCGGCGGTGGGCCATTGGTCCATCGCCGACGCCCCCGTACTTCCGTCCTTCGACGAGGCTGTCCCCGAGATCAAGAAGGGCATCGTGGACCTCCGACAGGTCCACCAGAAGCGGCTCGGCGAAGATGACCTTGCCGATCATGTCGGGAAGCTCCTGCGAGCAGCCCGGTGGAAGCGCAAGGTCCGAGCCCTCATCCACCCTGGCGACGCCTGGGTGCATCGGCCGGACCTTCTCGGTGGCCCCACCGATCTTCACTGGGTGCGCCGCCAGGAGGAGCCGGTGCAGGGGGGCGTCGTGGTGACGCTGCGCATGCGAGAGGTCCGGTCCTCGTCGGAGGCGCGGTCGGCTTCACCATGGGCCGAGACCCACACGCTCGTCCAGGCCCACCACCCCTCATCACACCAGACCCGGTGGACGGTGACGGTCAGGCCCCCGAGCGCCAGGCTCGCGCGCCATCAGGTGACCGTGACCTCGTGGACGGAAGCCTACGCACGATGGGAGGCCATCGCAGTAGTGCTCGACGGTATCGAGGGGCCAGTCGTCGTGCCGGACTACCCACTGGCCAAGGTGGTGCTCACGTCCAGCAGGCGCAACCAGACCGGCCTCGACATCGCCGCAGAGGCGCTCCAGACGAGGGAGTGGAAGCGACAGGGCCAGCACTGGCTTGCAGGGTAGGCCCGTCAGTCTCCGTCCTGCTGGCTGGCTTCCCATCGTCGGGCCCACGCGTGAGGCACCGTCTGGTCGCTGACCTCGATCCGCCCGGCGATGATCTGGTCCAGCACACGGCTCATCGGCAGTCCCCAGCGTTCGGCCAGGAACTCCAGGGTCATGCGGGTCTCGTCAGCCACACTGAGCTGGAGAACCTTCCGGCGACGCTTCTTCGGCACTCTGCGAGTCTACCGTTCGGGGCTAGTGTCGTGAAGGTGTCATTACACTACTTTCAGGTGAAGCTCGAAAGCTAAGTTTTCAGCTTGATCCAGTGTTCCTGGGGTTGGGCTTCAACTGGGGTCGCGTAGAACAGATGTCGGGTGATGGCGGCCTCGCCACCCGGCACCGATTCCCACGGGCACGAGACCCACGGGGGCGGGCGCAGGGGCCGGGAGAAGACCATCATGGCCAAGCACGCCCGTAGTACGTCCGCAGATCACAACGTTGCCGACGAGATCGAGAAGCTCACGGGTGTGGACCCCCGCAAGGAACTCGACCCGTCGGTTGTCCAAGCCGGGCTCACCAAGGCCAACGGAGCCGCCCGCAAGCTCCAGCGGACCCTGGCCGAGCGACGGCGGCAGGAACGGGCCTGGAGGCTCCTCGCCGGCGTGGACATGGCCCGTCACGTCGCGGAACTCGGGCGTGGGACGCCGGAGTGCGCTGTCTACCTCGGCCACGGCAATCCCTACGGGTTCGGCCGCAGCGCAGCCGACCGCCTGGTCTTCATCGGCGAGGCCATGTTGCTCTGCGACTTCCCCTCGGGGAAGTGGCTCACCGGGGGTCTGAAGAAGCTGGCGAAGGAGGCTCGTGGGCTCTGTGGCCACGAGGGCCGGGCGGTTCGGAAGCCAGCCACCGACACCCGCTGCGGCGAGGGCCTTGTGCGGAAGCGCGTGGCCCTAGCCAGGCGCTACTCCGATCGACCGGAAGTGCTCGGTACTCTGGAAGCCCAAGCGCGCTCTGCCAATCGCAAGATGCGGCGGATGCGGATCCAGGCGGCGTACCCCGAGAGCCCCAGCACGAAGCGAGACCGGGCCCGACTCTTCTACGGATTCCACGTTGTCGATGCCCTTCGCCGACTGCCCAAGGCATCCGTCCAGTGTGTCGTCACCTCGATCCCATACTGGGGGCACCGGACCTACGGTACACGCGAGGTGGCGTGGAAGGACGGGTGGGTTGGCCACCTGGGGATGGAGTCCACCATGGAGGACTACGTCGCCCACGTGGTCGAAGTCTTCGATGAAGTGCGGCGCGTGCTGAAGGACGACGGCGTCGTCTGGATCGACATCGGCGACAAGCACGTCGGCGGGGGGGGAGGGAGCCGGGTCTTCACGCGTGGGCGTCGGGCCGATGACACCGTCGATGAGCCCGATCAGGAGATCGCGCCCGGCCACCTCCTTTTCCTGCCGGCTCGTGTGGGGATGGGACTTCAGGAGGCCGGCTGGGTGGTGCGGAGCAAGGTCACATGGGGTCTCCTCAACCCGAGCCCCGAGACCCGCGAGAGCCGTCCGGGTCGCACGGACAAGACCCTGCTGATGCTCACGAAGAAGGCCGGTGGCTACTTCTACGACCGGGATGGATTCGTCGAGCCGACGCTGTCTGGGAGCACGAAGCCCCTCGGCTCCGTCTGGGAGATTGGTTGGGGTGACGAGCGCTACCCCGAGAAGCGCAAGCACCGGGCCGTGTTCCCCGTCGAGCTGGCCACGCGCTGCATCCTCCTGACGAGTCGGCCCGACGATCACGTGCTCGACCCCTTCAACGGTTCGGGCACGACCTCGCTCGCTGCTCTTCGCCATGGACGTGTGGCCGTAGGCATCGACCTCCAGCAGAACTACCTCGACGAGTGCCTCGCGCGCATCGACGGACTGCACAAGCATCCCCAGATCAACACGCCAGCGCTGAACTTCTCGAAGAACAACCGCAAGAGCAAGACGACGAGCAAGGTTCTGAAGTCGGCCATCGGGAAGGACGGCCGGATCTGGTCCTTCAACTTGCCCGCCTGGAGGTCGGTGCTCGGCCGGTTGATCTGCCTCAACGCCGCCGGATGTATCAAGGACTGCTTCGCCCGGAACCTGTTCTTCAAGGGCAAGGAGATGGCCGAGAACAACCTCTACGCCTTGGACCTTGCGGAAAGGGAGCACGGCGAGGAGCGCGAAACGGCGTACACCACGTTGTTGGACGAGATGATGGAGGAGGTGCAAGAGACCAACCGAGCCCGGCGTCGAAAGAAGGTGCGGGCCATTCGCCTGCACGACAGCGGTGACTTCTTCGAGGCGGAGTACCTGCGCGCGTGGCTCGCGGTCATGCGGAAGCACCCCGAGCTCATCTTCTACTGCTACACAAAGGAGGTCTCGATGGTACTCGCCGAGGACATCCCCGAGAACTTCATCGTGGTCTTCTCGGAGGGCGGCAAGGAGGACCGCCTGATCCCGCTGGAGGCCGCGCGTTCACGCATCTTCGCTCCCGAGGACTACGATCAGGCGGTCGCATCTGGAGAGTGGGTCGGTGCAGACAAGGAGACCGGGGACATCGCCGTGCTGATGCGCGAGAAACGCATCGCACTGAAGCGCCACAACCGCTCGAACGTCCCCTTCACGGACGCCCAGCGGCGAAGCCTCCGAGCGCGGAATGCTCGAAACGACGACTACATGGCGAACTGGCCCCTGGCGGCCAAGTAGGGGTTGTGGGCTGCGTCAGAGAGCGTCTGCGTCCGAGAGGCGGTCCAGCTCGGCGACCAGCTCCATAGACCGGACCTCCGCGTTCAAGGTCGCCCGAACCTCACGTGCGGCTCGGAGGGCTCCCCGACGAATGCCTGCCCGATCATCGGCAGCAGCAAGCTGGATACGGCGGCTCAGCGCCCTGCCGTACATGTCGATGGCGTCGATGTGCCAATCGGCGTGGTGCGGGACGACCACGCCGTCCAAGTCCCCGAGCTGGTTGAACAGGTGCCTCAGCGCAGCCACCCGTTCCCGCCGACTCACGCGCATGAGCTTGGGGACGAGCCGATGCAGGTCGTCGAGTAGGTGCAGATCATCCACGAGATCACCTCCACTCCTTGGGAGCCATAGGCGGCCTACCAGATCACCAGGGTCCGGCGGGGTCGCCCAGCTCCACCAGATCGGCACAGCCAGGCACCGGACAAGCCAGACCCGCCAGGCAAGCATCGCAGGGCTCCTCGGGGCTTGTGCACCCAGCCTCACGACGACTCAGCTCGTCCACGAGATCACCAACCTCACCAAGTAGGTGGGCCAGCTCGGGCAGCGTGTCGACCAGCTCGACGACGGCCGAGCCGATGGAGCTGAGGTCGGAGGGCTCGACCAGGGCAGCCACGAGCACCACACGCGCGAGGTCGAGGAGGGCCCTGGCAGGGCCGACCTCGCCCGCTTCGAGGGCCTGGTCGGACTCATGGACAAGCGAGTCGAGGATGGTGAGGATGGGGTCGGGGCTGGGCATTGTGTGTCTCCTGCACGGAGTACGCGCGGGGGCCAGAAACCCCATCCCTGGGTTCAAGACGGCCGCGCCGCCCGTAGTACGAGTGGAGGCGCTATTGCTCGACCTTGGCCCACTCGCCGCTGCGCGTGCGCTACGCCGTGAACATCTCCCCGATCGACTGGTGGGACAGACGAGCCACCCCGTCCACCTTTGGCCGCTCGGGTGGCCCACTTTCGGAGGCTGCGTCCGCGCAGAAGCAGTCCTCCGCGAGGCGCTCGGCGACGACCATACGCTGTACGCTCTCGACCAGGTGCTCGCCGCGATCTGGCTGGTCGGACTCGTGGGCCTCTCGCCGGACCTGGACGCCCGGCTCGCAGCCGTGGGCCCGGTCGCTTCAACCTGTGCGAGGGCCGTCCAAGGCACGGCCTGGGACACCGTCTACAGCTACACCGAGCGCGTGCTCACCGAGCTGGACCACGTCGGTCTCGTTCGAGGAGCCCTCGCCGTCGCCCAGGTGGAGTGGGCCGTCGGCTTGGGCCAGCGAGACCGCCGGAAGCGAAGGCTCCTTGGACATGCCCGCCATCAGATCATGCCGGTCGTCGCTGCCTTCGGAACGCCTGGAGTGCGCCTGGCAGGCAAGCTGGGGGAGGCGTTGCTCGTGCTAGCGAAGGCGCACCCTGTCGAGTGAGCTTCAGTGGACCCGCCCCCGAGTGCAACTAGAGGAGAACGTAGGCTCCACCATTCGCTGCGAGCCAATGCTTCCTCGCTTTGAAGTCAGGCAGAGCCCGCTCAACCGCTAGCCAGAACTCGGGGGTGTGGTTCTCTTCCAGCAGGTGCACCAGCTCGTGGACCACGACATACTCCGCGATGCTTGCGGGAAGCTGGATGGTGGCCCAGTGGAAGTTCACCACGCCAGAGTGTCCGCAGGAGCCCCACCGATACCCCAACTCTCGGACGGCCACCCCGGCCGGCTCCACGCCAATGCGTCCAGTCCACAGCTCGACGCGCTTCCGGAGCCACGTCCGGGCGTGGGCCGTGTACCACGCGATCATCTCCTTCCTGCCCTGTCCGGCCACCGATCTCCGCATCCGAAATCGGCCTCCCACCAGCTTCACCGGACTGTCCTGCTCGTCCACCAACAGCAGGCGATAACTGCGTCCCAGGTAGCTGAATCCCTCGCCATCGACGTACTCCCGGACCCTGATGGCATGCTGGAGAGCCTCCTTCTCGGCGAGCTTGCAGTAGATCCAGAACGCCTTCTCCTCTACGAAGTCGGTCATCACGGACAATGCCAGTCCGTCGGGGGCCGCGAGCACCAGCTCACCGCCCCGGTCGACGATGATCTCGATGGTCTTCCGCCGAGGGCTTCGCCGGATCTCGAACGTCAGGTCTGCGACGGTAAGGGCTTCCATCAGGATGGCTCATCGGTGGTAGCGGGGACCAGCCAGGCAATGCCCAGCAGCCCCATGACGACGGCGATGGATGTCGCTAGCCGGCGGTATGGCTTGTGGTCCGGATCGACCTGGCGGAGTGCATCACGAATCGGCTGAGTGACACCGGGGCGAGGCCCTTCGGCTTCGAGGGAAGCGTTGATGGCATCCCAGACCACCTGTAGTTGTCGCCCGAGGTGCTGCTCCCGATCGGGGTTGGTGGTCTCTCCCTTCGGGTCGTCCTCAGAGGTCGTCGCCCTCGACGACCAGCGCTGATCGGGCTCTCTGCGAAGCTCTTCTACTCGCTCTGCCAAGTCTCCCACGTCCACATGCTCGGGGTCTGACTTCGCGAGCCCGACTCCGCCGCCGGTCGCGTAGATCCATCGCTCGTGGTCGTGCAGCCTGACGGCGGTGGGGAAGGTGGTGTGCTTCCGCAGTTCGCCACCGGTGGTCCGCTCGAACAGCTTCTTCTTGGTGCTAAACGCGGGACAGGCGTAGGAAACGTCCGCATTGCTACCTAGATGTTCCGCCAGCCTCTCCAGGAAGACCTGCTGGTGTGCGGTGACGCGAAAGAACCAGGAGGGGGCTGAAAAGCCGTGGGCCTTCACGTCCGCAGGGGGGTTGGTGTACTCATAGGGGCGCTTGACCTGCAAGAACACGTTGGTCGAGAAGTCTGGCAACGTGCCTGGTTGGGCCAACATGGGAGACAGCCCGTAGCGAGCCAGGGTGACCCCAGGAGCCGAGGTCCGGCCCGCGATGGCCCAGAAGTCGTTCGTGACGTGGAGGGCGGCGTCGAAGCCCAGATGGCCCTCCAGAACCTGCCCTGGTGCCCACAGTCGCCGCTCCGAGACCAGCTCCATGTACAGGGGAATCTCGAACTCTTTCTCCTCGAACTCAGATGGTGTGGGCATGGGCTACCTCGCCAGCTTGTGGTGGTTGGCCTTGGCCAGCTCGACGATGCGGTCCGCTACGTACTCCTGCTTGTCGAAGGGCACGACCTCATCGTTGTCATCGAGGAATCCGACCACCCACTTGCGAAGCACCTCCTGGGCGTGAGCGTTCTTCCAGAACCCGACGAGACGCACCTCTTGCTCGATGTGGGCCACCAGCTCGATAGTGATGCGGCACAGCCGGTCCAGCTCCTCAGTGGAGATCGCCGCGTCGCCGAACACCTCACGTTTGAGAACGTCGAGGAAGGGTGCCTGGGTCTCGGGATCCAGGCCGGTCTCATCGGACTGCCTGCCTGCTCTGGCCTCATCGATGAGCTTCTGAAGCGCTTTCACCAGCTCGTTCCACTGGTCGCCCAGCTCTTTGAGGATGCCGCTCAGCCGGACCGACAGCTTCTCGTAGTGCTCGGGGTCTTCGTCCAGGTGCTTGCGGATGTGCGAGCGGATGGCGTGCTCCATCTCCGAAGCCTTCGCTCTCGGCGACCCCTCCTTGTTCACCTCGGTGTCGAACTTGGCGTCCGTGATCGCGACCGGCGGGATCTTGATGTCGATGCCACGGGCAACGATGTAGTCGTCGATGAGCTTGCGGACCTTGGCCCCCACCTCCTGCCCGATCAGCCGCTCGTCGTCCCGATAGCGGTTGCGGGCCCGCGCGTGGATGAAGGCCAAGACCTTGGCGTCGGCCACGTAGGGCAAGCCCTCTGGCCTGGGCAGCACCAGGTCCAGGGTGGCGAGGAAGGTTTTGAGCTTCACCTTGAAGTCGGCTCGCACCGAGGACTCACGCAGGATCTCCACGGCCCCTTCCGTGTCGGTGATGTCTTCGAGTCCTCGGCTCAACAGGATGTCCACAACACGGCGGTGCTGATCTCGGAGCTTCGGGATCTCGTCCTTCATGCTCTCCAGGGCACCTTCGACATCCTCCTCCGTATAGGCGGCCAGAGCCGTCTTCAGATGCCGAGCCACGCCGAAGTAGTCCACGACGATGCCAGCCTTCTTGGTCTCTCCATTGGTTCGGTTGACACGGGCGATGGCTTGCAGAAGTTCCGCCTCCTTGATGGACCGATCCAGGTACATCACTTGCTCGACGGGGGCGTCGAAGCCAGTGAGCAGCATGGACTTGACGATCATGAAGGCGAGGCCATCTCGCTTCTTCGGGTCTTCGTGGAACAGCGGCTTCTTGAACCGCACAATGCGTGCGTCGATTTTCGAGCGGTCGGTCCACCGCTTCCAGTACGGGTCGTCGTTGTTCCCGCTGGAGATCACCGGGGCGAACTCCAGTCCCCGGATGGTGTCCAAGTAGGGGCGAGCCCGAAGTAGGAACAGCACGTCGTCATCGAGCCGCTCCTGCTGGTCTTGGTCCAGGTTGAGGAGGTCAGGACCGAGGGTGACCAGCTTCGCGACAAGCTCGATACGAGCGATCTCGAAAGCCTCCTGGTAGCGAATGGTCGCCCTGCGACTGTGGGCGACCACCTGGGCCTTGAAACCGTTGGGCAGGATGTTCTCGACGTAGTGCCGCAGCATGTCCCTGGCCTTGGCCACGATCATCGCGGGGGCTTCGAGGACGTGACCCTTGGTCGCGTACTTGGCCTTCAGGCGGTCGAGGTCTTCCTTGGTCCAGGTCTCGAACATGTCCTCGAAGACTTCATCGAGGTTGCGGCCATCCGCGACGGCACCCTTCGCAGTGCGACCCTCGTACAGGATGGGCAGCGTGGCCCCATCTGCCTCGGCCTGCTTGATGGTGTAGCGATCGATGAACTCCCCGAAGATTTGGTGGGTACGCTTCTTGTTGCCCATGATGATGGGGGTGCCGGTGAAGCCCATCCGCACACAGTTGGGCATCGACTGGAGCAGGTTCGCGTGTAGCGCACTGCCCTGGGAACGGTGGGCCTCGTCCACCATCACCAGGATGCTGTCGTCCTCGTTGAGCACGGGGAAGGGCTCGGTGACCTTGGACGGCATCGCGTCTTCGTCATCCGAGTCGGGGGTGTCGGTCTGGTACTTCTGGATCATGGCGAAGACGAGGTCTTTGCCGGGTCTGCGCAGGGTCTCCTGGAGCACTTCAACCGAGGGCACGGTCCGACTCCCCGCCTTCCTGGGCTTCACGACGGTCAGGGATTCCCCGGTGAGGGTGGCAGTGTCCGCGAGCTGTTTCTGGAGGTCCGTCCGGTCCGTGACCATGACGATCTTGAAGCGTCGGAGCGCCAGGATGGACCGCATCTTGCGGACGAGGAACACCATCGTCAGGCTCTTGCCCGAGCCCTGGGTGTGCCAGATGATGCCGCCACGGCGGTCATACTCGCCGTCTTCGAGGCGGGTCTTCCCAGTCAACATCCGCTGTGTCGCAAGCTGGACGGCTCGGAACTGCTGGTAGCGGGCGACGAGCTTCACCCGCTTGCCGCCGAAGGTCGCGAAGAGGGTGAAGTGACGGATGATGTCGAGGAGGTGACTGGGTGTGAGCATCCCCGCAACCAGCTTCTCCTGGCTGGAGAGCTTGGTCTTCCCCAGGGCCTGGGCGACCTCAGCCATCGGTATTGGGCTGGTGTCCTTCCACTCCAGGTAGTGGACCGCCATGGCGGAGAAGGTGCTCACGCGAGCCTCGTCGAAGGACGTGGCGACGACGAACTGGTTGTAGTGGAACAGCCGCTCGTTGCCCTCGTTGTCTTCGACCCAGCTCCGCTGGTTGGCGTACCGCTGGAGCTGGTTGATGGCTTCTGGGATGGGCTCGTTGACGGTGGGGCTCTTGGCCTCGACCACAACCACCGGAATGCCGTTGATGAACAGCACCAGGTCGGGGATGATGAACTTCTTGGCTTGGCCTCCGGGCTCATCGACGCGGAACTGGTTGATTACGCGGAAGGTGTTGTTCTCGGGGGTCTCCCAGTCGATGTACTGCACGGTGCGGCCGCGTCCCTGGTCCCAGCCCTCGACCCCATCGACGACGGTTCCCAATAGCAGTAGCGCCGTCGCGGCCTGGTTCGCCTCCATGGGCTTCGCCGTGCCGAGTCGCTCCAGGGCGGTGATGGCCTGGTTCACCCGCCCATCGTCGAGCCAGGTCTCTCCGGCCTCGTTGCGGTTGATCCTCACCAGCGCCTTGCGGAGGTCGGATTTCAGCAGGACTTCGCGGAACTCCTCGCGGTCGGTGACGGAGGGGTGGTCGATGTTGCCGGTGGTGTGCTTCCAGCCCATCTTCACGAGCTGGTCGATGAAAGGCTGCTCGACGATGGTGAACTCGGGGCCGCTACTCATCGGTGTCACCGGGCTGGACCCGGACTCGGCCCGTGAGCAGGTCGTCCATCAGGCCCTTCTTCTGCGTTCGCAGTTTCCCGGCGTAGGCGGCCTCAGAGTCCAATCGGGCTTGCAGTGTGGTCAGTCGCTGTTCGATCCGAGCCTGCTCTGGATTGGGAGGTACGGGTAGCAGCGCCGTGCGCAGGGTCTCTGATCGAATCGCCGACATGATTCCCCCCTGGACATCTCGGGAGAAGTGCGACAGCACCCAGGAGGCGTGATTGAACTGTAGGCAGGCGAGCAACGGCGAGTACCTGGAGCGGTCGAAGGTCAACGTCCAGATGTGCTTCGAGGACAGGGCTGGCCCGATGTCCGCCGGAACAACCGCACATCTACCCACGGTCCCCATGATGGTGATGACAACGTCGTTCGGGCGGACCAAATACCGAGATAGCTGAGCGGCTTTGAGCGGCGTGACGAATCGAGAGTAGTCCTTCTTGAAGTACTCGACGAAAACGTTGTCGATGCCCAGGACCGGCACGCCCGCTGGAACGAGTTCGTGTTTCAGCAGCGCGCTTCCAAACGGCCCGCTCCGCATCGCCGGGTTCACGGGGGCCAACAAGTCAAGGACCGCCTCTGCCTCCCACTCCCTGGGAATCCGCCCCAACGGCGAGTCCTTGAACTGCTCTGGATGCCGCTCCGGGTCACGCAGCTCCCCGTTGTCGTCGATGCCTCGGGTCAGCAGGTCGTGCAGCAGCCCCTGCTTCATCTGCTGGAGCTTGTGGATGACCTCCTCTGTCTTGCGGATGGCCTCGTCGATGGTGTCGAGGATCTCTGCGATGCGGCGTTGTTCCGGGAGGGGCGGGAGTACGCAGGGATATTCACCGATGGACTTCTGAGAGACCCCGAGGAAAGTCACGCCTGTGCCGTGGATCTTTATGTACGCTTGAAAATCGTGCGAATCCAGAGTGTAAAACAGGAACTTGGGCACATATTGCCCACGGATGGGCCTAAAAAGCAGTAGATGGCTGTTTAGGCAGGCGGGTCCGGGAAGCTCATCTACGTACGCCAGCTTCCCCAGAGCCGCCCCATCCTTCATTAGAAGGATGTCCCGCTCGTGGAGCTGGATGTTGTGGTCCATTTCGTACCGATGAGCGGTGACGCGAGGGCACTTTCGCCAGAGGATACGTTGATTGGAGAAGTGCGCACTGCTTACTACGTGAGGGCCAACCGTCCGGTAGTGGTGGGCCTTCAACCCCTGCCAGCCCAGCCTGCCCTTCAACGACGAGATCGAACTCATCGGCACGATTCTCCATCCAACTGGCGGCTGGGGTGTTGAGGTCACATCCGATGACCCTGATCCGACTGGGGACTCATTCATAGCCAAGCTCCGCCAGGAATCCATCGAGGCGGTTCTTCAACTCAATCTGGCTCCCCTCGATGTCCCGTAGCGTCAGCCGGTACTTGCTCCACCAGTTCTCGACTGTAGCGACCACCTCCTGTCTGTGGGCAACCACCCGGCGGTCCAGCTCCGAGACCAGGTCGGCCTTCAATATGGTCAGCACCAACTCCCGAGCCTCGTCGCCCTGAAGCTCTTGCTGGGCAGCCACAAGCCGCACCTCGAACCGTCCCCGCTTCGCTTTGAGCTGCTTCTTGGCGGCGGTCAGCTTCTTCTTCAAGGCCTTCACCTCGGCCTCGCTCAACCCCTCCTCGTCCTCCTCATCCTCATCGTCCTCGCCCTTCGACTTGGCCGCTTTGATGGTGCCGTCCAGCTCCGCCACCTCGCTCTCCAAGGCGGCAATGTCGGCCAGAAACTCGGGCAGCAAGTGCTTCACCAGCTTGTGGTCTAGCGGATTGCTCTTGTTCTTCGGGTTCTCCATGGCCGCCCGGATGGTCGTCACCCAGCCTTCGACTACCCCAGTGAAGTCACGGGCCATCAGGGCTTTGAGGTCGAACTTCACCTCACCCCACCAGGTTGCGATGATGCCCGCCACCTGGAAGCGGTCGAGCAGCCCCACGGGCACCAGAGCAGCGTTGAAGGACTGAAGGTAGTCGGCACGGAGGGCCATCATCTGCTTGTTCTGGGGCAGCTTCACCAGGCCCATGGAATGCTCTGTCCACCAGGTCTCGAAGGCATCGGCAAGGGCCTTCTCACGGGCGACAACCCCTGTGTCCTCGGTGACCAGCCCTTTCAACTCGGTAGCAGAAGAGAATGCCTTTCGGAAGTCCAAGTAGCGGTCGTCGCGGTCCTGGAAGACCACCCCGGCATCGAAGCCATGGGCCGAGAACAGCATGTTCTTGGAGCTGACCTCGGCCCTGGGCACACCACCGACCAGGTGGGCTCGCACGTCGTGGGGCTCGGGCGGCGGGGCGTTGTCGGCATACCGTCGGATGTTGAGGTTGTAGTCGTTGTCCTTGTGGCCCAGCTTGATGTTGGTGACGATGCTCGCGAAACCCTCGATGTCCTCGAACCGCTGGTAGGCGTTGACGATTTTCTCGACGTGCTCTGGCTCCAGGTAGTTCTGGGCTCGCCCAGACCGGAACTCCCGGTCGGCGTTGATGAACAGCACCTTGCCCCGACGCTCTGGGGGCTTGGTGCCTTTGGCCCGGAGGATCAGGATGCAGGCGGGGATACCGGTGCCGTAAAACAGGTTGGGGGCCAGGCCGATCACCGCTTCGAGCAGGTCGTCCTTGATGAAGCCCGCCCGGATGTCTCGTTCGGCTCCGCCACGGAACAGCACGCCGTGAGGCATGACGGTGCAGACCATCCCGGTCTGGTTCATCACGGAGACCATGTGCTGCACGAACATCAGGTCGGCCTTCTTGCCACCTTCGGGGCACCAACCGTAGGAGAACCGTTCGGAGAACGGAATGCCCTCCCGGCTGTAGTTCTGGCTGAACGGGGGATTGGTGAGGATGCGGTCGAAGCGCATCAGCTCGCCGCCCTCGACGTGCAGGGGTTCCGCGAGGGTGTCCCCGTTGCGGAGGTCGGCGTCGGGGATGCCGTGCAGGATCATGTTCATCTTCGAGATGGACCAGACCCCGCCATTGTCCTCCTGGCCATAGAGGCCGAGGTTCCTGGGGTTACCCCCGTGCTCCTCGATGTACTCGTTGGAGAGGATGAGCATTCCCCCAGAGCCCGAGCAGGGGTCGTAGACCTTCATGCCCTCTTGGGGCTGAGAGAGACGCACCAGCATTCGGACTACGGCCCGTGGGGTGTAGAACTCGCCACCCTTCTTGCCCGCTGAATCTGCGAACTCCCCGACGAGGTACTCGTAGGCCGCTCCGAGGAGGTCGGGGAACTCGAAGTCCTCGTTGCGGAGGCGGTGCTTGTTGAAGTGCTTGATGAGATCGCGGAGCCGCTTGTCGGGCAGCTTGGACTTGCCCACGGTGCGGGTGAAGTCGATGTGGTGGAGCACGCCCTCCAGGCCGGTGTTG
>Ga0070727_10003053_pt1 | contig 15590 bp, 12 predicted proteins | sample tdAd472_FD_66722 | JGI IMG/M metagenome (GOLD analysis project Ga0070727, IMG submission 66722) | Marine sediment microbial communities from the Atlantic coast under amendment with organic carbon and nitrate - tdAd47.2 | ecosystem: Environmental > Aquatic > Marine > Coastal > Sediment | place...
GGCGAAAACGATTTCGGGCGCGATCGCCGCGCCGCCGAACGTCAAAGCGCAATTCACCGACTTCCAACCCTATGAACCGAATGGCGGAGCGCCGGCGAGTTTCCTGTCCGAGCCGGTCTATGACGGCGGCAGGTTTGTCGGGGTCATCGCGCTGCAGATGCCGATCGAACGCTTGAACAGGATCATGCAGGTGACCGCGGGCATGGGGGAAACCGGCGAAACCTATGTCGTCGGAGCGGATCGCCTGATGCGGACCGACTCGCGATTCGACGAGGAGTCCTCGATCCTCACCGTCTCCGTCAACACGATGCCGACGGAACGGGCGCTGGCCGGGGAAAGCGGCGTCATGTTCGCCTTTGACTACCGCGGGGCGGATGTTCTTTCCGCCTTTTCGCCGTTCAGCTTCAGGGGCGCGCGCTGGGCCCTGCTGTCGGAAATCAATGCCGCTGAAGTGCTGGCGCCCGTCGTTCAATTGCGCAATACGACCGCGGCGATCGTGGTGATCACCGCGGCCCTCGTCGTCGCTATCGGCATTTTCGCCGCCCGTTCCGTGACCGAACCGCTGTCGCACCTGCGCAACGCGTTCACGCAGTTCGGCAGGACGCACCGCGTCGACGGCCCCATTCCGGGCACGGGAAGAACGGACGAACTGGGCGATATCGCGCGGTCGTTTTCCGATGTCGCCAAGCAAGTCGCCGGTTTCATCGACGCGCAGCGGACGGAGGCGGTGCGGCTGGACGGCATGGTCCAGGAGCGGACCCGGGACCTGGTGCGGACGCAGGAGAAACTGGAACGCCTGGTCGATCGCGGGATCGCGCTGAGCGGAGAGCATTCCGAAGCGCGCCTGATCGACGCGATCCTGGACGGGGCCAAGGGGCTGGCCCAAGCCGACGGCGGCACGCTGTATCTGCTGAAGGACGACGCCCTTCATTTCGAGAATATGAAGAACGATACCCTCGGCATCGCCCGCGGTGGCGTCACCGGTTCGCCGGTGGACCAGGAACCGGTCCCCTTGTGGGACCCGGAGACGAGGGAGCCGAACTATGCCAATGTCGCCAGTCATTGCGCGCTGATCGGCGAGACCGTGCTGATCGACGACGCCTATGACGACGAACGCTTCGATTTTTCCGGCACCAAGCGGGTCGACGAGCAGAACGGCTACAGGTCGATGTCCTTCCTGACCGTGCCGTTGAAACCGCGCGGCAAGAACGTCATCGGCGTGCTTCAATTGATCAATGCCAGAAATCCGGAGACCGGAGAGACCGTTCCGTTCGACACCGAGGTCGTCGGTTTCGTGGAAGCATTGGCCGCCCAGGCGGCGATCGCCTTGGACAATCACAGCCTCATCGAAGCGCAAAAACAGCTGCTCGACAGTTTCATCGAGTTGATGGCCGCCGCGATCGACGCCAAGTCGCCCTATACCGGCGCGCATTGCCGGCGGGTTCCCGAACTCGCCATGATGCTGGCTCAGTCGGCGGATGCCGAACGGGACGGGCCCTTGGCTGGCTTCAAGTTCGAGAATTCGGACGCCTGGCGGGAATTCAGGATCGCGGCCTGGCTGCACGATTGCGGCAAGGTGACGACGCCGGAATATGTCGTCGACAAGGCGACCAAGCTGGAGACGATCTACAACCGCATCCATGAGGTCCGCACCCGCTTCGAAGTGCTGCTGCGGGACAACGAGATCGCCTTCCTGAATTCCGCGCTCGCCGGCGAAGACCCGGACAGGGCCGCGTTCGAACGCGAACGCGCCCAGTTGATGGAGGACTTCGCTTTCGTCGCGGAATGCAATATCGGCGGCGAATTCATGGACGCGGAAAAGATGGACCGGCTGCGCCGGATCGCCGCAAGGCCCTGGACCCGGCATCTCAGCGACCGGCTGGGCCTGTCGATCGCCGAACGCCAGCGCCTTGAGGAGTATCCCGAACCCGACCTTCCCGTGACCGAAACCGTGCTGGCGGACAAGCCAGAGCATATCGTGCGGCGGGAAGACGCCGACGTCTTCGGCGACAACCGCTTCGGTTTCGACATGGACGTGCCCGAGCATCGCTTCAATCTGGGGGAGGTCTACAATCTCTGCATCTCCCGCGGCACGCTGACGGCGGAGGAGCGGTTCATCATCAACGACCATATCGTCCAGACCATCATCATGCTGGGCGGTCTGCCCTATCCGGACCATCTGAAACGGATCCCGGAAATCGCCGGCAACCATCACGAGACGATGATCGGCACCGGCTATCCGCGGAAGCTGAAGAAGGAGGACATGTCGATTCCGGCGCGCATCATGGCGATCGCCGATATCTTCGAGGCCCTGACCGCCGCCGACCGGCCCTACAAGCCGGCCAAGACGCTGTCGGAATCCGTGCGCATCATGTCCTTCATGAAGAAGGACCAGCATATCGACCCGGACCTGTTCGACCTGTTCCTGCGGCGCGGCGTCTACAAGACCTATGCGAAGCGCTTCCTGCTGCCGGAACAGATCGATGAGGTCGACATCGCCGCCTATCTGGAAGGGGAGGCTCCCGCGGCGGGCTGACCCCCGCCCGCGTCAGAAAACCGCCCGCATCAGGAAACCGCTGCCTTATGCGCGGCGGCGAATTCCGCCATGCTGTTGAAGACCATGTCGTATTTGGGCATGTCGCCCGGATGCATCGTCGCGCCGAAGCCTTCCTTGTCGTGGCGGCGGTAGATCCAGCAATTGGCCAGGCCGCAGCGGTTCGCCGGGCCGTGATCGTGGAACATGCTTTCGGCGGTGTGCAGGATGTCCTGCTTGTGAATACCCAGTCGGTGCAGGTTCTCGAGCATGTAGTCGAAGTTCCGGGGCGAGGGTTTGTAGGACCCGATATCTTCCGCCGTGTAGACCATGTGGAACGGGGCCCCCAGCTTTTCGTTGCTTTGCGCGAAACTGGCATTGTCGACATTGGACAGCACGACGAGTTTGTAATGCTCCCGCAGATAGGCGAGGGCGTCCGCGCTGTCCTCGAAGGCCGGCCAATCCTTAACGGATGCGCCGTAGGCCAGGCATTCCTCCCAATCCACCTGGACCCGCCATTCCTCCGCCAGCCGTTTGTACACCGTGGCCAGCAACTGTGAGTACGGCTTTCCGGGCGTCCATTTCTGGGCCGTCGATTCATGGAAGGCATGCGCCTCCAGGATGGTGTCCCGCGTCAGGCCGCCGACCTTGTCCGTCAGCGGTTTCAAACCGTTCACCATGCCGGTCTCCCAGTCGATCAGCGTGCCGTAGACGTCGAATGTCAGTGCCTTGTAGTCGGTGAGGGCCATGTCGAGTTCCTCTTGTGCTGCGTGGGAAAGGGGCTTGGCGATGGGGATACCGGGTTCGGCCGGGCCGTGAAGGGATACTGTCCCGCCAGAACTGATCTGGGTCAATGTCCCTGGCTGGTATGTGTGAGAGACTTCGATTCGACGCCGAAATGGGCCGGGCCTAGGGGCTGGAAGTGGCAAGTCCACGAAGCGGCCGGTGGTTGGCGAGGTTGCGTTTCGGTCAATATATAGATATATTTAGATGTATAGATATGAATTGGAGGAAAATCCAATGGTGCTTTCATGGAAAACGGGCGGCGTTTTGCTTGGCGCCGTTTTCTTCGCGGCCGTTCTGCTGGTCAAACCGATCGGCGTATCGACCCAGTTCGTGATCTTCGACGGAATCCTATGGGACGCGGTAAGCCCCGAGGTGGTCGTGGAATCCGCGGATGCGAAAAGCGGTTACGCAAGCCCGAACGCCTATTTGAACAAGAGCGGCGGTTCATACGCCAAGAATGTGGCGAACCCGCTGAACTACAGTTTCGTTTTCGTCCTGGCGATGATTGCCGGCGCCTTCATCTCCGCGCGCCTGCGTGGCGGCGTGGGCAGCACCGAACGGCATATGCCGGCGGTCTGGCGGGCGAATTTCGGCGATCAGGTCTGGAAGCGTTATCTGGCGGTCTTCGTCAGCGGCATCCTGGTGCTCTACGGCGCGCGTCTGGCGGGCGGGTGCACCTCCGGCCACATGATGAGCGGCATGATGCAGACGGCCGTTTCCGGCTACATCTTCGCCGCCGGCGCTTTCGCCGCCGGTATTCCCATCGCCATCGCGCTGTTCCGGAAGGAGGGGTAAGTCATGACCACGATCATTCTCGCCATCGTCATCGGCGGCGCCTTCGGCTTCGTGCTGGACCGTGTCGGTGCGACCAATCCCGGTTACATCATCCGTATGCTGAACCTGTCCAACCTGCATTTGATGAAGACCATCCTCCTCGCCATCGGGGTCGGATCGGTCCTGATGTTCGCGGGCCTGCTGCTGGGCTTCGTCGATCCCGGCAATCTCAGCGTCAAGGACGCCTATATCGGTGTCTTCGTCGGCGGGTTGCTGCTCGGCGCGGGTTTCGCGGTTGCCGGCTTCTGCCCGGGGACCGGCCTGACGGCGGCCGCGACCGGCCGCATGGACGCGCTGGTCTTCACGATCGGCGGGCTGGTCGGCGCGGCGCTTTATATGGGCTCTTATGCGTGGGTCGAGTCGACGGGGATCCTGGAGAAAATCGCCGGCGGCAAGGCGACGCTCGGGCCGATCGACGGCACCGACTATCCGGCCCTGTTCGGCATGCCCGGTGAATGGATCGGCCTTGTCTTGGGGGTCGCGTTCATCGCCATCGCGGCGGTCCTGCCCAGCCGCCTGATCGGCGCCCGCGGCGCGGCGGCGCCCGCGGAGTAAGCGTCACCCCTTCACGCCCACCGTTCACCTTGAAGGGGAGCGGCCCCGCCCGCCGGACAACCGGTTGCGGGGCCGCTTTCGTTTTGCCGATGCCGCGCCTTGATCCGCCGTCTCTCGGGACAAGGTTGATGGGGGGGAAGGGCGTTGATACATCCATCCACCTCGATACTGCGCGGAACGGCAAGACGGAGAAGCTCATGGCCCGGCCGGACAGGTTTTGGGACTGGTTGGCGGTTCGCTATTCCAAGCGGCCGGTTTCCGACGAAGCCTCCTATCGCCGCAAGCTGGAGGCCACGCGGGCGTATTTCACGCCCGATGCGGAGGTCCTGGAGATCGGCTGCGGCACGGGGACGACCGCGCTGTCGCATGCGCCTTTCGTGAAGCATATCCGCGCGACCGATTTTTCCGCCAAGATGATCGACATCGCGCGGACCAAGGCGGAAACCGCCGCGATCGGGAACGTGAGTTTCGAACAGGCCTCGATCGCGGAAACGGACGCGCCGGACGGCTCCCTCGACATGGTCATGGCGCACAGCATTTTTCACCTGCTTCCGGATTGGGAGGCGGTCATCGGGAAGATCTACGCCATGCTGAAGCCGGGCGGCGTTCTCGTCTCCAGCACGACCTGCCTCGACGACGGCATGGGGTTGCTGCGCTATGTCGCGCCGGCCGCCGCCTTTTTCGGACTGTTCCCGGTACTGGCCTTCTTCAGCCGCAAGGATCTGCTTGCCTGTCTCGTGAAGGCCGGTTTCACGATCGAAGAAGATTGGCAGCCCGGCAAGGGCAAGGCCGTCTTCGTCGTCGCCCGGAAACCTCGGTAAGACGTCCCGCCGATCCTTAGGGCCGCGCGTTCCGGCCGTCCATCGTCAGCAAGGGGCCGTAGAGGTCCGTTCGCCTGTCGCGATAGATGCCCCAGCCCTGGCGCAGGCTGCGGACCGCATCCAGGTCGAATTCCGCTGTCAGCACCGTTTCCGTCTCCCGGTCCGCGTCGCACACGATCTCGCCGGTGGGACCCGCGATGAAGGACGTGCCGTAGAAATCCAGATGCGTGCCCTTCCGGCCTTCTTCCCGGCCGATCCGGTTGGAGGCGATGACCGGCAGGATATTCGCCCCCGCATGGCCCTGCATGACGCGCCGCCAATGGCCGGACGAATCCCAGCTGGGAACCTGAAGCTCGGACCCGATCGCCGTCGGGTAGAGGATCATTTCCGCCCCCATCAGGGCCATGGCGCGCGCTGCTTCGGGGAACCATTGGTCCCAGCAGATGCCGATCCCGATCGTCCCGGCCTTCGTGTTCCAGACCTTGAACCCGGTATCGCCGGGGGCGAAGTAGTATTTTTCCTGATATCCCGACCCGTGCGGGATATGGCTTTTCCGGTAGATGCCCAGAACCGCGCCGTCCGCGTCGACGACGGCGACGGAGTTGAACCGCGCGTTGTTCGCCTGTTCATAGAAACTGACCGGGATGACGATATTCAACTCGGCGGCCAGTTTCCGGAAATGCTCGATCGTCGGGTGGCCTTCCGCCGGTCTCGCCCTGGCATAATGTTCCGGCATTTCGTCCTGGCAGAAGTAGAGCCCTTCGAACAATTCCTGGAGCAGCACGATATGCGCGCCGTCCGCGGCGGCCTTGCGGACCAGGGCGTCGGCCCGGGCGACGTTTTCTTCGACAACGTCCGTACAGGCCATCTGCGTGGCCGCGACAGTGACTTTCATGCTTCGCTCCAATGAAAAAACCGGCGAGAATGGCAGCAGATCATGCCGGGGCGAGTGCGGCAATTCCCTAGATCCATGCCGGGGGATTCATCGGTTGATCCAGTCTTGCATTTTGTTGCGTATACAAACATTAATGCCGGAAGATTGGCCAAACAGCCAAGGCATCGATAACCGGAACGGGGGAATCAAGGGTGAGGACACAGGTCGCGATCATCGGCGGGGGGCCGTCGGGCCTTCTGCTTTCCCAATTGCTGCATCGCAAGGGCATCGACAGCGTCGTCCTGGAACGCCAGACGCGCCCCTATGTGCTGAGCCGCATTCGCGCCGGCCTGCTGGAGCGCGGCTTCGTCGCCCTGATGCGGGAAGCGGGCGTCGCGGACCGGATGGACCGCGAGTGCTTCATTCATGACGGCACGGTCATCGCCTATGACAACGAATCCTTCGGCGTCAATTTCAAGGAACTGACCGACACCACCGTGATCGTCTACGGCCAGACCGAGGTGACGCGCGACCTGTACGACGCGCGCGAGGCGATGGACGGCAAGATCGTCTTTCAGGTGGAGGACGTGGTCATCAACGATGCCGGGACGGACAAACCCTATGTCACCTATCGCACGGCGGAGGGGGAACAGCGCCTCGATTGCGACTTCGTGGCGGGCTGCGACGGATTCCACGGCGTCAGCCGCCAGACCATTCCGCTCGACGTGCGACGGGAATACGAGAAGGTCTATCCCTTCGGCTGGCTCGGCGTGCTGTCCGAAACCCCGCCGGTGCATGACGAGCTGATCTATTCGAACTCGAACCGCGGCTTCGCCCTCTGTTCCATGCGGAACGCCAATCTCAGCCGCTATTACATCCAATGCTCCATGTCCGACCATGCGGAAGATTGGACGGATCAGGCGTTCTGGGACGAGTTGAAACGCCGCATTCCCGATGAAGCGGCCGACAAGCTGATCACCGGCCCGTCGATCGAAAAATCGATTGCGCCGCTGCGGTCCTTCGTCGCCGAACCGATGCGCTGGGGGCGGCTGTTCCTGTGCGGGGACGCGGCGCATATCGTGCCGCCGACCGGTGCGAAGGGGCTGAACACCGCGGCATCCGACATCTATTATCTCTATCACGGCCTGCTCCAGTATTTCGAGGAAGGGGACGCGGAAGGGATAGACCGGTATTCCGAAATGGCGCTCGCCCGGGTCTGGAAGGCCGAACGGTTCAGCTGGTGGATGACGAACCTGCTGCATCGCTATCCCGACCAATCGGAGTTCGACCTGCGCATCCAGCGCGCCGAACTGGAATTTCTGCGCTCCAACCACGCCGCCCAGATGGTGATGGCGGAAAACTACGTCGGCCTGCCGTACTGACGGGCGCCATTGCCGGCGGGGACGCTGCGCCGTTTCAAAGAAAGTTTGATCCTCATCAACGCAATCGATAATGAGAGGCATTATCGATAAGGCCTCATGCTGCCGACCGCTTGCGTAATCGCGGACGTGCATCAATTACCGTTTCCCAGGGGCTGGAAGGGGAGGATATGAAAAGGACCGTTCTGCAGTGGCTTGCGATAGCGCTTCTATCTTTCCTCATCGGGACGCCCGCCCTGTCGCAGGATCGTCCCTCCTTCGACAGCAAGGAGGCCTTGGGACGTTCGTTGTTTTTCGACACCAACCTGTCGTGGAACCGGACCCAGGCCTGCGCGACCTGCCATGATCCCGAGCGCGCCTTCACCGACCCGCGCGAGACGGAGGTCGGGCGCGCCGTTTCCCTCGGCGATGACGGTGTTTCGCTCGGCGACCGGAATACGCCGACGGCCGGTTATGCCCGGTTTTCGCCGGTGTTCCACAAGAATGCGGAAGGCTTCTACGCCGGCGGCCAGTTCCTGGACGGGCGGGAGCCGGACTTGAAAGGGCAGGCGGCCGGCCCGCCGCTGAACCCGGTCGAGATGGGCATGCCGGACAAGGCGTCGGTCGTGGCCCGGCTTAAGGAAAGCCCGGTCTATGTGGCGAGTTTCGAGGCGCTCTATAGTGCGGGCATCCTGGACGATGCGGAGACCGCCTATGCCGCCATGGCGGAAAGCATTGCCGCTTTCGAGGAGACGGCCGTTTTTTCGCCCTTCGAGTCCAAATACGACCGGTTCCTGAAGGGGGAGGCGAAACTGACGGCGCAGGAGGAACTGGGCCGGGTGCTCTTCTTCTCCCAGCAGTTCACCAACTGCAACCAGTGCCATCAGTTGCAGACATCTCAGGTTTCCACGCGGGAGACGTTCACGAATTACCGCTACCACAATATCGGCATTCCGGTGAATGCGGAGGCGCGCAGCGTGAACGGCAAGGGGACGGATTTCATCGACCGGGGCCTGCTGGACAATCCCGCGGTCGACGACCCGGCGCAGGCCGGAAAATTCAAGGTGCCGACCCTGCGCAACGTGGCCGTCACCGGCCCCTATATGCATAACGGCGTCTTCAAGGATCTGCGCACGACCGTCGTCTTCTACAACAAGTACAACACCAGGAAGGCGTCCGGTCAGATCAACCCCGAAACCGGCGACCCCTGGGGCCCGCCGGAGGTCCAGGGCACGCTGTCCCTGAAGGAGCTGGAACACGGCCCGGCGCTTGACGCCAAGCGCATCGACGCCCTGGTCGCCTTCCTGAAGACGCTGACCGACAAGCGCTACGAGCACCTGTTGGAAGAGTAGGGGGGCAACGTCGGAAGGTATGGAAGCGACGGACATTCGAATTCTCAACGAATGGCCGGCACGTATGATTCACATGTATTTCGTGCGATACTTCAGCTTCAAAGAGTTGGAGGACCATCCGTGAAATTCGATCGAGAATTGATTTCCAACGGAAATCCAATGGAGAAAATAGTCGGATTCAGCCGCGCTGTCCGGGTTGGTCCCTTCATTTCCATCGGCGGCACGGCTCCGGTCGGTCCGGACGGCAGGACTGTTGGCGTTGGGGATGTGGCGGTCCAGGCACGGCAATGCCTCGAGATCATCAAGGCGGCGCTCGAACAGGCGGGGTCTGGGCTTGAAGATGTGGTCCGGACGCGCGTCATCCTGACAAATATCGACGATTGGAAAGCGGCGATCGATGTCCGAAAGGAATATTTTCAAGACGCGCGCCCTGTCGATACGATCATGGCCGTTGATCGATTTGTGAATCCGGAATGGCTTGTCGAGTTCGAAGCCGATGCCGTGATCGCCAATTGGGGTGAATAGGCGGAAGTCGGATTCAGGCTCAAACGAAAAAGGCCCGCCGGTTGGCGGGCCTTTTCGTTTCGCGTCGGAAAGCGGGTTAGATCGCTTCCAGCGTCTTGCGGATGCAGCCGACGATTTCGTCGATATGGCTCTTTTCCGCGATCAGGCTGGGGGCGACGATGGCGGTGTCGCCGGTCCATTTGACGTGGCAGCCGTTGTGGAACAGAGCCTTCTGCAGGTTGTTGCCGCGGATGCCGGGCTTGCCTTCGATCGGGAACAGCTCGACGCCGGCCATCAGGCCCATGCCGCGCAGATCCTTGACGATGGAAAGGTCCTTCAGGGACCAGATCGCGTCGAGGAAGTAGTCGCTGAGCCCCGCGGCGCGTTCGAACAGGCCTTCGTCCTCGTAGATCTTCAGCGTCGCCAGGCCGGCCGCGCAGGCCGCCGGGTGACCGGAATAGGTATAGCCGTGGAAGAATTCGATCGCGTCTTCCGGGGCCGCCTCGGTGACGGTCTCGTAGATCTCGTCGCGCACCGCGACCGCGCCCATCGGGATCGCGCCGTTGGTCAGCGCCTTCGCCATGGTGATGATGTCGGGCATCACGTCGAAGGCGTCGGCGGCGAAGGGATGGCCCAGGCGGCCGAAACCGGTGATGACCTCATCGAAGACCAGCAGGATGCCGTGCTTGTCGCAGATTTCGCGCAGCCGCTGCAGATAGCCCTTCGGCGGGACCAGCGTGCCGGTGGAGCCGGCGACCGGCTCGACGAAGACCGCGGCGATGGTGCCGCCGCCATAGGTTTCGCAATGGCGCTGCAGATCGTCGGCCAGTTCCGCGCCGCGCTCGGCCTGGCCCTTGGTGAAACAGGCCGCCGCGTCCCAGGTGTGGCGGATGGTGACGATGTTCGGCATCACGGCCGGGAAGGTCTCACGGTTGCGGACCATGCCGGACAGCGAGACGCCGCCCATATTGACGCCGTGATAGGCGCGTTCGCGCGAGACGAAGCGGATGCGGTGGCCTTCGCCCTTCGCCCGGTGATAGGCCATGGCGATCTTCAGCGCGGTATCGATGGATTCGGAACCGGAATTGGTGAAGAAGACGTGGTTGAAGGGTTCCGGCAGGATCGCGCTCAACTTCGAGGCCAGCGCGAAGGCCGACGGATGGTTCAGCTGGAAGGGCGCGGTGTAGTCGTTCTGCATCATCTGGGCGTAGACCGCGTCGGCGATTTCCTTGCGCCCGTGACCGGCGGCGACATTGAACAGCCCCGACGACCCGTCGATCAGCTTGCCGCCCTGGTGATTCCACAGATACATCCCCTCGCTCTTCGTGATCAGGCGCGGAGAGGCCTTGAAATCCCGGTTCGCCGTGAACGGCATCCAATACTGTTCGAGCGAGTTGGTGCCGCCGTCTGTCGGCATGGTCATGACATTCATCGGAAGACTCCCATAGAAAACGGCCCCCAGGATTCCGACGGCCCGGGCGCGAAGCAGGAAGGATAGAACTGAATTGGCTGTATTGTCGCACAAAAAAACGGCCCCGGAGCAGGGCCGCTTTGGGAAAATTGAAGGGCTCCACCGGGCCAATCGCCCGGCGGAGCGCCTTCGTCGTCAAACCTAGGCGTTAAGCGCCCGCCAGACCTTCTCCGGCGTGGCCGGTATTTCGATCGGGCCGACCCCGGCGGACGCCAGGGCGTCCTGAACCGCGCAGGAGGTCGCGGGCAGCGAGCCGCCCGTGCCGCCTTCGCCGCAGCCCTTCACGCCGAGCGAATTGGTCCGCGCGGGCGAGGGGTTGGAGATGAAGCCGATATCGGGCAGGTCGTTGGCGCGCGGCATCGCGTAATCCATGAAGGATCCGGACAGCAGCTGGCCGTCATCGTCATACACGGCTTCTTCCCACAGGACCTGGCCGATCCCCTGGACGACGCCGCCCTGGGCCTGGCCTTCGACCAGCATCGGGTTCACCAGCACGCCGAAATCGTTCACGGTCATGTAGCGGTCCAAGGTGACCATTCCGGTTTCCGGATCGATCTCAACCTCGCAGACATGGCAGCCGTTCGGATAGGCGGGGTCCGGCAGGTCGTTGACCAGTTCCACCGTAAGTCCCGGATCAAGATCGGCCGGCAAGTTGCTCATCTTCTTGGATTCCTTGTCCAGTTCGATGATGCCGATTTCGCGGTCCGTGCCGACGACGGAGAACGTGCCGCTGTTGAATTCGATATCCGCGGCCGCGGTTTCGAACAGGTGGCCGGCAAGCTTCTTGCCCTTCTCGATGATCTGCTCGGAGCAGACGACCAGCGCGCTGCCGGTCGACATCACGGAGCGGGATCCGCCGCTGCCGCCGCCGGCCAGAAGCTGGTCGCTGTCGCCCTGCAGCAGGCGGACCTTGTCGAAGGGAATGCCGAGCAGGTCGACCAGGATCTGCGCGAAGGTGCCCGCATGGCCCTGGCCGTAATCCAGCGTACCCGTGACGACGGTGACGCCGCCGTCATCGTCGAACCGCACGCCGCCCATTTCCTTGCCCGGCGTGGCGGTCACTTCGCAGAAGGAACTGACGCCCAGGCCGCGCAGTTTGCCGCGGGATTCGCTTTCCTTGCGGCGCGCCGCGAAACCGGCGACGTCGCCCGCCTCGACCGCTTTCTCCAGCGTGTCCAGGAAGTCGCCGCTGTCGATCTTTTCGCCGTTCCCCGCGGTGAAGGGCATCATGCTGCCCGGCACCAGGTTCTTGCGGCGCAGTTCGACCTTGTCGACGCCCAGGTCGCGGGCCGCCTGATCGATCAGGTTTTCCATGATGTAGTTGCCGTCGGGCCGTCCGGCGCCGCGATAGGCGGCGACAGGCGTCTTGTTCGTCAGGACGAGGTCGGATTCGACGAACATGGTCGGCGTCTTGTAGGCGCCGATACCGTTCCGCAGGATGTTCAGGCTGGCCATCATCGGGCCGACGAAGGAGATATAGGCCCCCAGATCGCCGATGACCTTCACCCGGACGCCGGTGAAATTATGGTCTTCGTCCAGCGCGATTTCGGCATCGAACTTCATGGCGCGGCCGTGCAGGTCGCTCATGAAGGACCCGCTGCGCTCATCCGTCCATTTCACCGGCCGGCGCAGCGCCTTCGCGGCGTGCAGCAGCGGCAGGTATTCCGGATAGACGTAGATCTTCATGCCGAAGGAGCCGCCGACATTGTAGGTCAGCACCCGCAGCTTCTCCGGATCGACCTTCAGGACATGCTGGGCCAGGTTGTTGCGCAGGCCGAACACGCCTTGGGAGCAGGAGTGGAAGACATACCGGTCTTCTTCCGAATCGTAGTCCGCGATGCTGCAGCGCGGCTCGATCGGGGCGACGATCAAGCGGTTGTTGTTGAGGCGCATCTTGGAGACATGGGCGGCCTTGGCGAAGGCTTTCTCGGTCTCCTCCTTCTTGCCGCCTTCCCAATGGACGGCGGTGTTGTTGGGCGTCAGGTCCGGCCAAATCTGCTCCGTCCCCGGCGCGGCGGCCTTTTCCATGTCGACGACGGCCGGCAGGACCTCGACATCCAGGTCGATCAGTTCGGCGGCGTCCTTGGCCTGAACATAGGTGTCGGCAACCACCATGGCGACCGCTTCGCCGGCATAGCGGATGCGGTCGGCGGGAAGCGCCATCCACGGCGTTTTGATCATGTCGCTGCCGTCCGGGTTCTTCAGCGGCACGATGCAGGGGGGCGTGCCGTAACCCGCCTCGACCAGATCCTTGCCGGTGACGACCATATGGACGCCCGGGCTGTCCAGGGCGGCGGAAACGTCGACATTGTTGATGATCGCGTGGGCATAGGGCGAACGGAAGACATAGGCGTAAAGCTGCCCATCCAGATTCAAGTCGTCCGTATATTTTCCATGCCCGGTCAGCAGGGTGGGGTCTTCTTTTCGGGGCACGTTTTGCCCAATTCCGAACTTCCCGGATGACATGGCTGGATCGTCCAATGCCGGCATAGCCAACTCCCTTAGGATTTGATGTGAGGTGAGGGTTTGGTCAAAAAACCACGGCTAAAGATTAACGTGCGGGGCTGAAAAAGGAAGGGGCACTTACCGGCATAACAGCAGGTCCATTCTTGACATAATCTGGGAACGCATTATCTTAAATGCGAATAAGTCGCAATTACAGTGACGCAAGGATCGAACACGATGTCAGCCGCAATAACATATTTGAACCGCTCCGTGGGACCGTCATTGACGCGCCAGATCGCCAAAACCGCCAGTTACAGTTCCATGCACCTGGTGGTCGCGGTGACGGTGGCCTATCTGCTGTCCGGCGACTGGCGCATCGCGCTCGGTATCGGCATCGTCGAACCGCTGGTGCAGACCGTGGCCTACACGATCCACGAGCGGGTCTGGTCCAATATCGCCTCCTAACGGGCGATGACATCGACCATCCGGAAGGCCAGGTTGCAGCGCCCGCCGGTATAGGTCACCGCGAACGACACCAGCAGGTCGTCGCCGTCGACCTCGACCTTGTCCGAAGCGTTGACGATCAGCGGCCCGCTCAACCGGGCGCTGACGCCGCCGTCCTCAACCCGAAACTGGATATTGCCGCTGGCCTCGGGATGGGACCAGCGCCCATTGCCCTCGGCGGGGTCCGTAAACCGGACGGGGCGGAAGGATATGCGCCCGCATTCGGTCTGGCCCGAAACCTCCGCGGGCTTGAATTCTCCCTGTGCGAAGGCGAGCCGCCCAATCGGCGCGGCGCCGGGATATGCGGCAGCCGACTCCTGCGGCGCCGTTTCCAGCGCGGCGATGCGGGCTTCGGCGATGGTCCGGAACCGTCCGCTGGGATATTGGGTCAAATAGCTTTCAAACAGGGCGGGGTCGTCGGATGTGGCGATGGAGGTCCAGAAAACGATCTCGTCATCCATCGGCGCCCCGGCCTGTATCGGCGCGCCGCCCTGTCCCGGGACGTTTTCGCCTTCGCCTTCCATGAAGGTGAAATAGCCGGTGAGGCTCGAACTCTCCCACGGCACCTGGTCATCGTTCGTGCGTTCCATCACGGCGATCCGGGTGCGTTTGAAAACCTCTTCGATGGAAAGGCCCGGCTGATTCATCGCTCTGGCCAGCGACAGGGCGTAGGGGCTGTTCCGGCCGTCGCCGTCCGAGGCGGTGGCGCCGGGAGAGGTCGAGTAAGCCAGCAGCGTGCCCTGCGGTGCATCCATCCGCGCCAGTCCGCGCGTACCGGATCGGAAACTGCGCGCATAGGGATTGTTCCGGCAGGCATCCAGAACGACGATGTTCAACCTGGTCCGGGCATGCCCCAGTGAGTTCAGGATATCGTTTGCGGAAACGGCTTCGATCGGGACATCGCGCTCATGCCGGATCTGCGCGCCGACGGGGACCAGATAGTTTTCGCCCTCGATCTGAACGCCATGGCCGGCGTAGTAGACCAGGCTGACCGTTTGTTCGCCGGCTTCCTCGACCGCCAGCCCAAAATCGGAGACGGCGCGGCGCAGCCCGCGTTGATCGAGGTCCGCATGGCGGAAGACGCGGAATCCCAGGCTTTCCAGATTGTCCGCGATCAGCTTGGCATCGTTGACCGGGTTGTTCAGCCTTGCGTCTTCATAGCCCCCATTGCCGATCACCAGCGCCAGCCGGTTTTCCGCGGCCCAGCCGCCGCCGAGCGAGAGCAGGAGCCACACCGCCGCCGCAGCGGCGCAGCGCAGGGCGGCCGGCAGGTGCCGAAACGGTTTGTCGAACTGGACCCGTGCGGAATGCATCGCCTCGCCTAGCGGGAAACTGAACTCGAGGCCCAGGATAAACCGTCCGGCGCGATGCGTGAACCGGGGAACGGATGATTTTCAGGCGATCGGCGTCGCCAGTTCCGGCACCACTTCGGTGCTGGGCGTGGTGCGGAAATAGGCTGGGTCGACGATGACCTTGGTGTCCCGCCCGCCGCCGCCCAGGATAATCTTCTCGCAGTCCATCACCGCCGAATCCACCCATAGGGGCAGATCCTC
>Ga0070727_10003054_pt1 | contig 15580 bp, 12 predicted proteins | sample tdAd472_FD_66722 | JGI IMG/M metagenome (GOLD analysis project Ga0070727, IMG submission 66722) | Marine sediment microbial communities from the Atlantic coast under amendment with organic carbon and nitrate - tdAd47.2 | ecosystem: Environmental > Aquatic > Marine > Coastal > Sediment | place...
AGGATGGCGACCTTCGGGGTGTCGACGAGCTGCGGCACCTTGGGTGCGTCGGCAGGCGCCTCGACCTGCGGGGCTCCGCCGGGCAGGCCACCGCAGGCCAGACAGGCCAGCACCACAACAGAGAGTGTGAGTCGTTTCATGGGGGCCAGTCTAGTGAGTGCGGCTTCGAGGAGCAGGAAGCCTGATTCTTCCTGAAACAGGCTAGACCACCCGGCGCCGTCATAGCGGGCTCGCCCTGCAGAGGTCTTCGATGCGTCGATTGTCAGCACTGGTGGTGGTCTTGTTCACGCTGGCCTGCGGCGGCCTGCCTGTCGGCGGCGGCGAGCAGGTGGGGATCGACGGGCAGGAGGCCTACACGGCGAGCACCGTGGTGACCGTGCTGTACTTCGACAACAACACCAACGACCCTGCCTACGACGTGTTCGGCAAGGGCTTGGCCGACATGATGATCACCGACCTGTCCCAGGTCGACGATCTGGCGGTCGTCGAGCGCGCGAAGCTGCAGGCCCTGATCGACGAGATGAGCCTGCAGCAGTCTGAGTACTTCGACCCGGCCACCGCACAGAAGCTGGGGCAGGGGCTGGGCGCCACCCACGCGATCACGGGGTCCATCAGCGCCTTTGCGCCCCAGATGCGCATCGACATCCGCCTCATCGATGTCAACAGCTCCGAGGTCGTGCTGGCCGACAAGGTGACCGGCAGCGACCAAGACCTGTTCGGGCTGCAGGAGCAGCTGGCCGCCACCTTCGCCGAGGCCCTCGACAAGCAGCGTGTGGCCGAGGCGCCCGACGAAGGGCTCGGCACCGACAGCCTGCTGGAGTACAGCCGCGGGCTGGAGGCCGCTGACCAGGGAGATCTCGAGGCGGCCTCTCAGCTGCTCAGTCAGGTGGTCGACCGCACCCCCAGCTTCGGGCTGGCCAAGCAACGCCTCACCGATGTCGAGGAGCGGCTCGCGGAGTCCCGCAAGCGGCGCGAGGGCATGCTCGACGCGGGGCAGCAAGCGCTGCTCGTGAACATCGACGAGGCGCTTCGCAACGACCCAGCGAGTCTGAAGGGAGACGCATGGGGGCGCTACTACGCCTACCGCGCGGTGCGGGGCGGGCTGTTCCTGGAGACAGCCAATCGCAAGCTGCAGGAGCCGCCTTCCCTGGAAGACATGGACATGATGACGGCCCTCAAGCTGCGCAACGACCCAGACATGCTCCTTCGGAAGACCTTCGACGAGCAAGACCACGACGTCGTGCGCGAGCTGCTTCGCATGTGGTTCGACAACACGCTCGTCATGCATCGCGAGGTCGCCGCCTACGAGGCCAGCGGCGCGCGTCTGCCCGCCTTCCCCAAGCTCGACCCCGAGGATGCACGTCGTGCCAAGGCACTGGGGGTGGACACGACGGTGTCGGTCGGCGACGCGGGCCGGCTGGTGATCACCCTGGGCCACGTGGCCGTCCTCGGGCGCCTGCCCGACGCCTTTGCGGGATCGCGCCCCACCCTGGCGGAGCTCGACAGCGCGGTGGTGCCGCCGCTGCTCGCGCTGTTCCAGCAGAGCGCTGCGGGCTTCGACAGTGGCGACGAGGGCAAGATCGACGTGCTCGACGCTCACGGCGACGTGCTGCTCGCCCTCGGCCGCACCGACGAGGCCCTGGCGACGTGGCAGCAGATCCTCGACGAGTTCCCCACCACGGTGCGCTACGACCTGATCGAGGCGAAGATCAAGGAACAGAGCTGAGCGAGGCGGGTCACCCCTCCGGGGGCGCGGTGCCCCCGAGCTGGCTCAGGTCGACGGTTGCGCGGCCGTCTTCGAACTCGAGCAGGTACTGGTCGAAGCGCACGGTGCCCGCCTCGCCTTCGACCCGCAGGTCGTGCAGCCCGCCGATGATCTCCGACTCCAGGGGCAGCACGCCGGCCTGCCAGTTGTCGATGAACACCGCGTCGCCTTCGCGCCCGGGGAGGCGGATGGTGACGGTGCCCATCACCACCGCGGCGAGCTGAGCGGCGGTGGGGCCCGAGGACCCGGACCCGGTGAGGTGGGGCTCGATGCGCTCGCGGAGCTTCGCCTCGGGGGTCGTCCCCGACCAGGAGGCCAACACGCTGCCGTCGGCGGACAGCAGCAGGTTGTAGGGGACCGTGCCCGTGAACTGGCCGCCGAGCTCGGCCAGGGCCGAGGGAAGCGCGCGCATGTCGTCGACGCGGTAGTGCTGCCAGCGAGTGCGCTTGTCGCCGAGGAAGCGGTCGAGGGGTGCGTCGCTGGTGTCGACGGACAGGGCGACGACCGACAGGCCCTGGTCGCCGAGCTCGGTGGTGACGCGGTCGAGGCGGTCGAACTCGCTCACGCAGGGCCCACACCAGGTGGCCCAGACGTGCACGAGACGCACGCCCATGCCCTGGCGCACCACCTGCTCGCTGCGGTCGGTAGGGATGGTCTGGTAGGTGTCGGCGAGGGCGGCTGAGAGGGTGAGGAGCAGGAACACGGGGCCTCCGTCGACACCCTACGCTACGGCTCGGCCGCTCGCCGCTCGTGGTGCAGGGTCTCCCGCTCGCGGCTGAGCATGGACAGCACGACGTCGTAGGGGCCTGCGCCGACGGCGTCGACCGGCAGCCGCTGGGAGCCCCTTCGCACGTTGTGTTCGCTGGTCTCCCGGTCGATGCGCACATGAGCGGTGACGACCTCGGCGGCGCAGCCACCCTCGAGGTCGAGCACCAGCGTGGCGCCGACATCCGCCGGCTCGAGGTGCCACCGCACCTCCAGGTCGCTGGGGTCGACCCGAGCCGTCACGGTGCCTCCGCTACCGGCTCGCAGCTCGTGCACGCCGGGGCGCAGCGCGACCCGGACCACCACCGTGTCGGCGGGTCGAAGTCGATGAGGTGCACCGTCTCGCCGTCGACGCGCAGGGGCACGCTGTCGGCCCACGCGGCCTGTCGCGTGGCCTCGACCTCCAGCAAGCCGCAGGTGCCCGACAGCGGCCGCAGCTCCACCGGTGCGTAGAACATCCCCCCACACCCCAGCACCACGAAGAGCCCCAGCCCGCCGACGATCCATCTCATCCGAGCACGACCCGCCGCAGCGCCTCGGCCGCGACCTCCGCGTCGTGGAGGGTGTGGCCCGGCCCGAAGCTGAACCGCAGGGTTCCCTGGGACCCCGTTCCCAGCGTGTCGTGGGCTGCTGGCGCGCACTGGGTGCCCCCGCGGACCACCACCCCCCGCTCGGCCAGGGCGGTGGCCAGGTCGACCGGCCGTCGCCCCTCGACGACCAGGCTGCACGTGGGCATCCGTGGCCCGTTGCCCCCCACCACCGACACCCCTGGCAGGGCCGCAGCCAGCGCGCGGAACGACGCCTCGACCTGCCGCACCCGCGGCAGCGGCCGCTCCTGCGCCATCCACGCCAGCCCCTCGGCCAGCCCGCACAGCCCCGGCAGCGAGACCGAGCCTGTGTCGCAGTAGCCAGGCCCCGGGCGGCATACCTCGCCCTCGCAGGCCGCCGGAGGGCTGCGCAGCATCACGCCGGGCCGCACGTACAGTCCACCGACCCCTGGAGGGCCCTGGGGGCCTTTGTGGCCGGCGAAGGCGAACAGGTCGACCTGCAGGGCGTCGAGGTCGAGCTCGAGCCAGCCGGCCGCCTGGGCGCCGTCGAGCAGGCACAGGGCCCCGTGGGCGTGGGCGAGGGCGACAATGTCGGCGTAGGGCAGCAGCTCCCCGGTGACGTTGCTCGCTACGCTCATCGCCACCAGGCGCACGCCCCCGTCGGCCAGCGCTCGCTCCAGCGCGCTCAGATCCAGGGGACCTCGCTCCGAGCGCGGCATCACGTCCACCGCCACGCTCCGCAGCTTGGCCAGCGGCCGGCGCAGCCCGTGGTGCTCCATGCCCGAGGTCAGCGCCCGGTCGCCCGGCTGCCAGGGCACGTCGGCGACGGCGACGGCCAGTGCCTGGGTGCAGCTCGGGGTGATCAGCAGTGCCTCTGGCTCGACCCCGAAGTGGCCCGCGACGGCCTGGTGGGCGTGCTGGAAGCGTTGCCCCCAGGTGTCGGGGGACGCCGCCAGCGCCTCGTCGGCCGCGGCAGCGACGGAAGGCGGCTTGGGCCAGCTCGTGCCGGCGTGGTTGAGGTAGAGCATGGGGGCTGCCGTGGTCGAGGGGAGGGCTCGGCGCTGCGGTCGTCGTGGCGCCCCACGTTAGTCCCGCCGCCATGGTCGACGAGCCCACGGTACCACCCGTCCCGCCGTTCCTCCTCCGGGGGGTGGCGCGCTGCGTCGACCTCGCGGTGCAGATGGGCGTGATGGAGGCGGCCCTGCGCCTCAGCGGGCTGCTGCCGATGAGGGGGCTGCTGGCGGTGGGCGACGACGCGCTGTTCTACGTCGACATCGGCGTGGGGTGCGTGGCCTTCCTGCTCTACACGACGCTGGCCGAGCACCTGGGGGGCGCGACCCTGGGCAAGGTGCTGACCGGCCTGCGCGTGGTGTCGGTGGAGCCGGGTGGGGGGCCCGTGGGCCTGCGCGGCGCCCTGGTGCGCAACCTCGGCTTCTTCGTCGACAGCCTGTTCTTCGGCATGGTGGCGTACAGCCACATGGCCAACAACCTGCGCCGTCAGCGCCTCGGCGACGAGTGGGCGGGCACGGTGGTGGTGTGGAAGAGCGATGCGCCGGTGCGGTCAGCTGTCGTGGGGTGGCTGGTCGGTGCCGGGGCTGCCCTGCTCGCGGTGGTCGCCTCGTACGTGCTGACGGGCTGATGCCCGGGTGGGAAGTACGTTCCCGAGCGGTCTTGCCAAGGTGTGAGCCGAGCATTAAAAGGCGGCGCGAATGACATTCACATTTGTCTTCGACCCGCCGTACATCCCGCGGCTGACCTGACCAATGAGGCCACCACCATGCCACGAATGACGCCCAGCGAGGCTTTCGTCGAGACCCTCGTCGCCCACGACGTGACCGAGATCTTCGGCATCATGGGCTCTGCCTTCATGGATGCGATGGACATCTTCGCGCCCGCCGGCATCCGGCTGATCCCGGTGGTCCACGAGCAGGGCGCAGCCCACATGGCCGACGGCTACGCGCGGGTGTCGGGTCGGCACGGGGTGGTGATCGGGCAGAACGGCCCGGGCATCTCCAACTGCGTGACCGCCATCGCCGCGGCCTACTGGGCCCACAGCCCGGTGGTGATCGTCACGCCCCAGACGGGAACGATGGGCATCGGCCTGGGGGGCTTTCAGGAGGCCAACCAGCTGCCGATGTTCGAGGAGTTCACCAAGTACCAGGGCCACGTGAACAACGAGCGCCGGATGGCGGAGCTCACCGGTCGGTGCTTCGATCGTGCCTTGTCGGAGATGGGTCCCACCCAGCTCAACATCCCTCGTGACCGCTTCTACGGCGACATCGACGTGGAGATCCCCGCGCCCATCCACATCGAGCGAGGTCCGGGAGGGGAGCGGAGCCTCGACGCAGCGGCCGACCTGCTGGCGAAGGCGTCGTTCCCGGTGCTGCTGTCGGGAGGCGGCGTGGTGATGGGGGATGCGATGGCCGACTGTGTCGCCCTGGCCGAGCGCCTCGGCTGCCCGGTGGTCAACAGCTACCTGCACAACGACTCGTTCCCCGCGAGCCATCCCCAGTGGTGTGGGCCCCTGGGCTACCAGGGCTCCAAGGCGGCGATGAAGCTCATCGCGAAGGCCGACGTGGTGCTCGCTCTCGGCACCCGGCTCGGCCCCTTTGGGACCCTCCCACAGCACGGCCTCGACTACTGGCCCGCCGACGCGAAGATCATCCAGGTCGACGCCGACCACAAGATGCTGGGCCTGGTGAAGCCGGTGTCGGTGGGCATCGCCGGGGATGCAGGGGCGGCCGCGCGCGCGCTGTTGAGCCTGCTGGAGGGGCGCACCCTGGCCTGCGACGCGACCCAGGAGGCCCGGCGCGCCACCATGGAGGCGGAGCAGCAGGCGTGGGAGACCGAGCTCGATGCGTGGTCCCACGAGACCGACGACTTCAGCCTCGAGGTCATTGCGGAGGCCGAGCAGATGGAGGGAGGCTGGCTGCATCCGCGCCAGGTGCTGCGGGAGCTGGAGAAGGCCATGCCGCCCCGGGTGATGGTGTCGACCGACATCGGCAACATCAACTCCGTCGCCAACAGCTACCTGCGCTTCGACGAGCCGCGTAGCTTCTTCGCCGCCATGAGCTGGGGCAACTGTGGCTACGCGCTGCCCACCATCATCGGCGCGAAGTGTGCGGCGAGGGATCGGCCCGCGGTCTGCTACGCGGGCGACGGCGCCTGGGCGATGTCGATGGTGGAGGTGATGACCGCGGTGCGGCACGACATCCCGGTCACGGCGGTGGTGTTCCACAACCGGCAGTGGGGCGCGGAGAAGAAGAACCAGGTGGACTTCTATGGGCGCCGCTTCGTGGCTGGGGAGCTCGACGGTGGAGAGAACTACGCCGAGATCGCCGCGGCGATGGGTGCGGTGGGCGTGCGGGTCGAGCACCTCGACGAGGTGGGTCCGGCGCTGCAGCGGGCCATCGATGCCCAGATGAACGAGGGCAAGACGACGGTGATCGAGGTCATGTGCACGCAGGAGCTCGGCGACCCCTTCCGCAAGGACGCCCTGTCGAGGCCGGTACGTCACCTCGACAAGTACAAGGACTACGTGTGAGCCGGGCGCGGCTCGGAGGGGTGCGGTACGATGGCCGCGAGCTCGGCTGTGCCGGTCGGGCCCTCGTTCCCGGGGGGGGCATGCGCGCACGACCGATCATCCTGGCGCTGGCACTGGCCGGCTGCGGCTCCGGTGCCGACGGCCGCAACGGGCCGGAGGGCACGACCCAGCCTACGTCGTTGTCCACCGACACCGACACCACCACGCTGCCGCAGACCACGCCCTCGGGGTGCGTAGGCTGCACCGATGTCGCGCCGGCTCCGCGCCTGGCGCGCCTCACCCACGTGCAGTGGGAGAACACGGTGCAAGACCTCCTGCGGCTCGACGAGCCCTCGGGGCTGTCCGACAGCTTCATCGGCGACGGCTTGTCGGAGGGCTTCGGCAACAACGCCGAGGCCCTCGAGGTGAGCAGCGAGCTGTGGCAGGACTACCAGCGGGCTGCCGAGGAGCTGGCGCTGCTGGTGGTCTCCGACGAGGACCAATACGCGGTGGTCGTGCCCCACGACCCCCGAGACGGCGGGGGCCTGGTCGGCTTCTCCGAGCGCATCGAGGGGGAAGACCCGGGTGCGGTGGCTACCACGGGCGCCGCGGGCGGCAGCGACTACAACCTGTGGAGCAACGGCTCGCTCACGGTGTCCTTCGACGTGCCCTCCGATGCGTTGACGACGGTGCGGGCGCGGGTGTGGGCCGACCAGGCCGGGCCCGACCTCGCGCGGGCGACGCTGTCGGTCGACGCGGTGGACCTGCTCACCACCGACGTGGTCGCCGACTCCAGCGGCACCGCCGAGCTGCTGGAGGTGGAGGTCGACCTCGTCGCCGGCTTCCACACCGTGCAGGTGTCCTTCCTCAACGACTACTACGACCCCGACCTGGGGGCCGACCGCAACCTGCGCATCGACTGGTTCGAGATCGAGGGGGCCTCGCGCACCCTCGGGGAGTCCACCGCCGGCGCCGCCGAGCGGGATGCCTGGATCACCGACTTCGGCCAGCGCGCCTTCCGCCGCCCGCTCACCGCCGACGAGTCGTTCGCCTACGCGGAGCTGTTCGAGCTGGGGCCCGAGCTGGTCGGCAGCGGCGATGCCTTCAGCGACGGCGTGCGCGTCGTGCTGGAGGCGATGCTGCAGTCGCCCTTCTTCCTGTACCGGGTGGAGGAGAGCACCGAGGCGCAGGGGCCGCGGATCCCGCTGTCTTCCTACGAGATGGCGAGCAAGCTGTCGTATGCCCTGTGGAACCGCATGCCCGACGACGAGCTGTTCGAGCTTGCAGCGTCCGACAGCCTGACCGATCCCGCGGTGGTGGCCGCCCAGGCCGAGCGCATGCTGGAGGCGCCCCAGGCCGTCGGCGCCATCGACGCGTTCCACCGCGAGCTGCTGCACACCGACAACTACGCGAACATCTACAAGGATGCCGACGCCTTCCCGCTGTACCAGCCCGAGATGAACGAGTGGATGGCCACCGAGGCCGAGCTGTTCACCCGGGAGGTGGTGCGCAGCGGTGAGGGCATCCACACGCTGTACAGCGCCCCCTGGACGATGATCAACGATGGTCTGGCGCCGGTGTACGGCGTGCCGGGGCCGGGTCCCGACTTCACCCGGGTCGACCTCGATCCCAGTCAGCGGGCAGGGCTGCTCACCCAGTCGGGCTTCCTCGCGGTGCACTCCGACCCGCTGCAGCCTGGCTCCATTCACCGCGGCGTGTTCGTCGACCTGCAGCTGCTGTGCATGAACCTGCCGCCGCCACCCGACGACGTGACGCCGCTTCCGCCGGTCGACGTGGGCACGACCAACCGCGAGCGCGTCGACGCCCACACCGGGCCCGGCACCTGCGGTGAGGCCTGCCACGCTGGGTTCATCAACCCGGTCGGCTTCGCCTTCGAGGGCTACGACGCCATGGGGATGTACCGCACCACCGACAACGGCTTCCCCGTCGATGCCTCGGGCAGCTTCTTCTTCACCGAGGGCGAGGCCAGCTGGGTCGACGCGGTGGGCTTCGCCGCGGTGATGGCCGACAGCGACCAGGCACACCGCTGCTACGTGCAGAACTGGCTGGAGTTCCTCCACGGGCGGGCCGCTGACGATGCCGACATCGGGCTGCTCGACTTCCTGGGCACTCGGTCTCGTTCCGAGGACCGCGCCATCCGCTCCCTCATCGTCGATGTCGTGACGAGCGATGGCTTCCGCAACCGCAGCGACGAAGGGGGCAACTGATGGCACCGTCTCGACGGATGTTCTTGCGAGGCATCGGGGGCGTCACCCTCGGGCTGCCGCTGCTCGAGTCGCTGGCGCCGCGGTCGGCCCACGCCACCACCGGCACCGGCACCGGCATGGGCGGCACGCCGCACTACAGCGTGTTCATGCGCCAGGCCAACGGGGTCGCCCAGGAAGACAACGGCGAGCCCGAGCAGTACTGGCCTCGGTCCACCGGGCCCATCACCACCGCATCGTTGTCGACCACCGACAGCGACCGCGCGCTGTCCGAGCTGGCCGACTACGCCGATCGCATGCTGATGGTGAAGGGGGCGAACTTCGCGTTCCCCGGCAACGGCTGTGGCCACTCTGGCGGCGGCAACCAGTGCCTCACCGCCGCGCAGGTCTCTTCCGACCCATCCGGCAACCTGTCGCTGGCGATGGGGGAGTCCATCGACAACTACATCGCCAAGCAGCACGCCACGAACGGTGGCGAGCCGCTGTCGCTGTATACCGGTCCGCGCAACGGCTACATCGAGGAGGTGCTGTCCTACCGGGGGCCCCTCGATCTGCGCTCCGCCGAAGACGACCCGTGGAACGCCTACCAGCGGATGATCGGGGGCACCGCCGCCCTCGACGTGCTCCTCGCCAACCGTCGCAAGTCGGTCAACGACCTCGTTCGGGAGCAGATGACCGGCCTGCTGGCGCGTCCCGAGCTGTCGGCGTCCGACCGCCAGCGCCTCGAGCTGCACTTCGACAACATCCGCGACTTCGAGGTGTTGTCGTGCCTGCTCACGCCGGCCGAGGAAAAGGAGATGCAGGGCCTCTCCGGCCAGGGAACCGACAACGACCTGCGCGTGCGGATGGCCGAGCTGCACAGCGACCTGATCGCCATCGCCTTCGCCTGCGACCACGTGCGCACCGCGACCCTGCAGGTGGGCGACGGCAACGACAGCACCCAGTACACCGTCGACGGCGTGAAGCTGCCCAGCTTCCACCAGATCAGCCACCGCATCTACAGCGACGGCAGCGAAGGCGACCCCATCGCCGGTGCGGTCGACATGCACCACGGCATCGACCGCCTGCACCTGCGCATCTTCCGGCACCTCCTCGACAAGATCGACGCCTACGGGCTGCTCGAGCAGTCGGTCGCGGTGCACACCAACGACCTCGGCACCCCGACCCATCGCTACGTCGACGTGCCGTTCATCGTGGTCGGGGGAGGGGATGGCACCCTCGCCCAGGGCCAGTTCGTCGACCTCGGCGGGGTGAGCCACAACAAGGTCCTCAACACCCTGATCACCGCGACCGGCATCCGCACGGCCGGGGGCGCGCCCATCGAAGACTTCGGCGACCCCTCCCTCGACCCCGGGCTCGCCACCGAGATGCTCGCCTGAGGCGCGCTATTCGCGGGTGATCGTCAGGTTCTGCCGGGTGGCGACGTCGTCGAACCTCGACACGGCGCCGTCGGGCCACACCACCTCGATGGCGTCGACCGTGTCGACCATGCCCAGCCCCACGTGGGCGGTGAGCGGGTGGCCGCTGTACATCCCGGCGCTGCCCGACTGGATCCACCGCACCTGGCTCGTCTCGCCAGAGATCACCCGCACCTTGGCCCCCACCGCGTGGGTGTTGGGACCCGGCATCCGCAGCGCGACGTGAAGCCACGCCTCGTCGCCACAGTTCGACAGGTACATCGGGGTGGGCTCGTTGAGGCTGCGCTTGACGATGTCGAGCCAGCCGTCGCCGTTGAGGTCGGCCATCACGACGCCACGCCCGACCCCGGGGTCGGCCAGGCCCATCGCGGGCGCCTCGTCGGTGAACTGGCCGCCCTCCTGGATCCACAGCCCGTCGTTCTGCTGCAGGGGGTCGCCGGCGCCGGTGTAGAAGTTCCAGTAGCCGAAGAGCATGACGGCATCGAGGTCGTTGTCGTTGTCGATGTCGCCGAGCTCGGCGCCCCAGCCGTAGATCTGCTGGCCGGGCTGGGCGGTGCCGGGGGCCTCGCGGGGAGCGCCGTCGACGGTGAGGCCCATGGAGGCGGTGGCGTCGAGGTAGCCGACACCGGTGAGGGTGGTGGGGTCGGCGTAGGAGCGCACCAGCGCCACGCCGTTCCACGAGGTGAGCAGCATGTCGGGGAGCTCGTCGCCGTTCAGATCGCCCACGCCCATGCCCATGTCGAAGCTGTCGGGGTGAAAGCCGCTGGCGTGGTCGACGGCGAAGGTGCCGCCGGTGTTGTGCAGCAGCACGCTGGGGGCGCACAGGCCGTCGTCGTGGGAGGTGTAGAGCTCGGGCAGGCCGTCGCCGTCGACATCGTAGAAGCCCGACATGAACACGTAGCCGTCGTGCACCTCCATCGGCAGCCGGTCGGAGGCGTCGGTGAAGGTGCCGTCGCCATCGTTGAGCCACAGCTCGGAGGGGTCGACGATGTGATCGTCGCAGTCGGGGACCTTCTCGGTCACGTCGAGGATGGTGGGCCGGCCGTAGGTGCCCACGAACAGGTCGAGGTCGCCGTCGCCGTCGATGTCGCCCCAGCTGGCGGACTGGCTGGTCAGGCGGCCCTCTTCCCACCGGTCGGGGTCGCCGTCGAAGGGGGGGACCGGGCTGACGGTGCTGTGGCCCCCGATGCCCGCTGCGGCGGTGACATCGGTGAAGGTGCGGTCGCCCTCGTTGCGCAGCAGCTTGTCGGGCTGGGAGTAGCGGGTGACGAACAGGTCGAGGTCGCCGTCGCCGTCGTAGTCGACTGCGGTGGCGCCCACGGCCACGGTCAGGTCGATGCCGGCGAAGGCCACCGCGCCCTGCTCGTCGAAGGCTTCGTTGCCCTCGCCCCACCACAGCTGGTTGTCGTTGCGAAGGCCCCCGAGGAACAAGTCCATGTGGCCGTCGCCGTCGAAGTCGGCGAGGGCGAGGCCGCCACCGGCGAGGTCGGCTTCCTCCTTCTGCACCACCTGGACGGGCAGGGACTGCTTGCGGTCGAAGGCCGACACGGTGCGGGCCGACCGATCCGCGCACGCCATCACCCCGCCCTCGACCAGCATGGCCGGCTGGTAGGTGGCACTGGTGTCGCCGGTGGACCCCGTCTGCGCCGTCGCGGTGCTGTCGACGGGGGTCGTGGGCTGGGGCTGTGGGGTGGGGTCGTCGTCGGTCTTGCAGCCGACGAGGGCGATCCAGAGGAGCAGCACGGCGTCTCCGAGGGGACTGTGGGGCAAGGTAGAGCATCCGAGGGCGATCGGCCACTGTGGGAGCCTCGCGCCGTCGATACGCAGGGGTGGCGCGACCGCCGGGGTCGTCGCGGAGGGCGTGGACGTTAGGGGACGCGCGACCACGCTCCGAGGATGGCTCATCGAACCGCTGACCCTGTCTGTTCACGACCTGCTGGAGGCAGGGGGTGACCCCCGCCTGCACACCGACCCCGCCACCGGCCTGTCGAAGTACCGGGTGGCCACTCGAACCCGGGCCTCCGTGCCCCTGGGCTCGTGCACCGGATCGTCGCCCTCTGCCCTGGGCATCGCCGCTGCGGGGGCGGTCCGCGACCGGCTGGTCGGGGTGTCGCGCCGCGTCGAGGTGGCGGAGGAGCTGTCGCAGGGGCATCGCCAGCGGCTGGCCGACCTGTTCGAGCTGCCCGACGAGGTGTCGCTCGCGTTCACGCCGTCGGGCACCGACGCGATCTACCTGGTGTCGAGCCTGATGCTCCGTGACCACGCTCGGGTGCACCATGTCGTGGTGGGGGCCAGCGAGCTCGGCGGCGGCACGGTCCTGGCGGCGAAGGGCCTGTCCATCGCCGACGCCGCGCCCTTCGGTCCGGCGACCAAGGGCACCCCGGTGGAGGGGCTGGCCGAGCGGTGCTCCGCCGAGCCCATCTACCTGCGCGACCCCGACGGAGCGCTCCTCGAGCCCCGGGTGGCCGACGAGCGGGTGGCGCGGGCCGTCGAGGCCGTGCCTGCCGACACGGCGGTGGTGCTGCACCTGGTGGCCCACAGCAAGACGGGGCTGCGCGCGCCGTCGACGGCGCTGTGCCTGGAGCTAGCGGAGCGCCTCGGTGACCGGCTGCTGGTGCTGGTCGACGCCGCCCAGGGGCGCGTGGCCCCCCGCGACCTGCGGCGCTCCCTGGAGCTGGGCTTCGTGGTGCTGTTCACCGGGTCCAAGTTCTACAGTGGGCCCCCCTTCAGCAGCGTGCTGCTGGTGCCCGAGCGCTGGGCCGATGGGCCGGCCGCCCTCGCCCTCGGCCTGCGGGACTGGTTCGCCAAGGCTGAGCAGCCGCCCGCCTGGGTAGCGGCCCGCGACAGCCTCCCCCATGCCCACAACGTCGGGCTGATGCTGCGGTGGGAGGCCGCGCTGGCGGAGATCGAGGGCTACCACGCCACGCTGCCTCGGCATCGCGCCGGGGTCTACCACACCTTCGCCGGCTCGGTGCACGAGGTGTTCGGCCCGTCGCAGGTCATCGAGCTCGACGTGCCCCGGCCTCCCGTGCACGAGCTGGCCTCGGCCCTCGGCGCCTTCCCCTCGGTGTTCAGCTTCCGGGTGCGGGGCCCCGACGGCTGCCTCGATGCCGACGCGCTGCGCGAGCTGCACGCGCTCCTCGACACCGACCTGTCGGCCGAGCACCCCGAGCTGTCCGGGGTGTTCCACCTGGGCCAGCCCGTGCCCCTCGGTCCGCCGGGGGAGAGCCGCGAGGCGGTGCTGCGGGTGGCCCTCGGCGCGCGCCTGGTGCGCACCCTGGCCGGCCACGACGACATGGGCGCTTCGTCGCTCCGCGCCACGCTGCGGGCGCTGCGGGCCAAGCTGGAGGGCCTCGTCGCCCTGGGGCGGATCGGATGAGCATGGCCCCCCGCGCACCCATCGCCGACGTGGCCAGGGTGCTGCCCCTCGCGCGCGCTGCCGGAGCCTGGGGCCCCGACGTCCGCGCCGCGCTGTTCCACGACCTCGACCGTCTCGATGCGCGGGTCGACGAGCTGGTCGCGGCCTGCCCCCCCGCCACGCTGCATGCGGTGGCGATCAAGGCCAACCCGCTGGTGTCGCTGCTGCGGCGGCTGGTCGACCGGGGGGTCGGGCTGGAGGCGGCGAGCTGGGAGGAGGTCGAGGTCGGCCTGGCCGCGGGCTGCCCGCCCGAGCGGCTGGTGTTCGACGGGCCGGCGAAGACCGAGTCGGAGCTGCGCCAGGCGCTGGCCCTGGGGCTGTGGCTCAACGTCGACAACGACGAGGAGCTGCGGCGGCTCGCGGCCCTGGGCGCGGCCTCCTCGGCGGCCCGCATCGGCCTGCGGGTCAACCCACAGCTGGGGGAGGGGGCCATCGCGGCCACCAGCACCGTCGGGCGCACCAGCAAGTTCGGGGTCCCCTTGTCGCGGGCCACGGAGCTGGTGCAGGCCTACCCCTTCGTCACCGGCCTGCACGTGCATACCGGCTCGCAGGGCTGTGGGCTGGAGCTGATCGCCGCGGCGGGACGGGCGACCGCGCAGGTGGCGAGCGACCTCGGGCTGGCCTGGCTCGACGTGGGTGGCGGGCTGCCGGTGCGGTACACGGCGGCGGATCCCGAGCCCCCCACGTTCGCGGCCTGGGGTGAGGTCCTCCGACAGCTGCCCGGGCAGCCGGGGATGCGGCTGGTCACCGAGCTGGGCCGCTCGCTGCACGCGGGGCCGGGCTGGGCCTTGTCGCGGATCGAGACGGTCAAGGAGGTCGACGGCGTTTCCACCCTGGTGGTGCACCTGGGGGCCGACTTGTTGCTCCGCCGGGTCTACCGACCGGATGACTGGGACTACGAGGTGGTGGTGCTCGACGCCGACGGCCAGCCTCGGGAGGGGGCGCGGCAGCCCACCCACGTCGCAGGCCCTCTGTGCTTCAGCGGCGATCTGCTGGCCCGGCATCGGCCGCTGCCCGCCGCGCAGCCCGGCGACCTGCTGCTGATCCGCGACACGGGGGCCTACACGCTGTCGATGTGGTCGCGGCACTGCAGCCGTGGCCTGCCGGCGAGCTGGGGCTACGGGGCCGACGGGATGACGTGCCTGCATGCGGGGGAAGACGCGGCGGCGGTCGCGCGGTTCTGGTCGCTGGCGTAGCGCCCGTCATGCGGCCCGCGCTGTCAGGGCGTGGCCTTCGCCAGGGCGTAGCGGCCCCACAGCAGCAGGCACAGGTAGCCGGCGAACAGCAGCAGGAACTCCCAGCCCGACAGGAGCACCACCGTCACGGTGACCAGCGGTGGGACCCCGCTCTGTAGGTAGGCCGCATCGACCGCCACGGTCTGGGGCACCAGCATGCCCACGACGACGAGCCAGGTCAGGCCGGTGATGGCCATGCCGCCTACGGGGCGGAGGGTCACCCATCGCGGGTCGCGTGCCGCCACCAGCGCGAGGCCGAGCATAGGTAGGCAGGAGACAAGGTGCACCAGGCCCTGCATGCCCTGCAGCACGACGCCGATGAACAGCCACAGGATCAGCCCGACGTAGGGAACCCATCCGAACGCCACCAGCTGCCAGACGGCGTCGAGCACCCCTCCGCAGGCCGGCAAGAGCAGGTAGATCCAGGCCAGCCCGACGAAGGCTCGGCGGGTGGCCTGCATGACGGCCTCGGCCTGGGACGCGTGGGCCGGAGCATCCACCATCAGCCGCACCCAGGAGCCGACGCCGACGAGCCCGAGCCACAGGCCGCCCACCAACAGGGTCTCCCAGCTACCCAAGACGCCGCCGATGCCGAAGGCGACGTCGCCCCACACGTGGTCGAGAGGAGGGGGGCGGGTAGTCTTCATCCACGTGCCGGCCAGGCTGCCGGCCAGCATCACCTC
>Ga0070727_10003057_pt1 | contig 15568 bp, 18 predicted proteins | sample tdAd472_FD_66722 | JGI IMG/M metagenome (GOLD analysis project Ga0070727, IMG submission 66722) | Marine sediment microbial communities from the Atlantic coast under amendment with organic carbon and nitrate - tdAd47.2 | ecosystem: Environmental > Aquatic > Marine > Coastal > Sediment | place...
CCGCTCAGTTCTTCGACAAAAGTCTCGACTTGAGCAGGCGAAATGTCAGGTCGTGTGATCACGACATGCTCATAAAGTGCCATGTTTTTATTCCCATAATTGAGGCATGCGGCGCCTGACAGCGGGAAACTGACCGGCGATGGCCCCTCTTCTTCCGGCTCATTCCGGAGTACCAAGGACCGCATTCCTGCGAGTGAAGGCGGGTGTAAAGCGCATTTGACGGTATTTTTCAAGCGCTTGCTTACATTGCCGGTCACCATTAGTCACACACCCAACTTGGAGACACCAATAATGACAAAATTTGCATTTATCTTTCCAGGGCAGGGAAGCCAGGAAATCGGCATGGGCAAAGCGCTTGCGGATGCCTTTCAGTCGGCCCGCGACGTGTTCGCAGAGGTCAATGAAGCACTGGGGCAAGACCTGTCCGGCCTGATGTGGAGCGGTGATATCGAAGAGCTGACTCTGACCGCGAATACCCAGCCAGCCCTGATGGCGCACAGCGTCGCCGCTATGCGCGCGCTGGAGGCTGAATTCGGTCTGTCCGCGAGCGATGCAGCCTTTGTGGCAGGCCATTCCCTGGGCGAATATTCCGCTCTGGCCTCTGCCGGAGCGATCAGCCTGGCCGATACGGCGCGCCTGTTGCGCATTCGCGGCAATACCATGCAGGGCGCTGTAAAACCGGGTGAAGGTGCCATGGCGGCGCTTCTGGGCGCTGACATCACGCAGGCGGAAGCGGCTTGTGAAGCCGGCCGCAAGGCGGGCGGTGTTTGCGAAGTCGCGAACGACAATGCGCCGGGCCAGTTGGTTCTGTCCGGTACCAAGGCTGCCATTGACGCGGCCTGTGAGTACGCCAGGGAGAATGGCGTCAAGAAAGCCATGCCGCTGAATGTCTCCGCGCCCTTCCATTGTTCTCTGATGCAGCCCGCTGCCGATGCGATGGCTGAGGCCTTGAGAGATGTGACCATCAATTCTCCCTCAACGCCTCTTGTTGCGAACGTCTCCGCACATGCTGTGACTGAACCTGAAACGATCCGCCGGAACCTGGTGGAACAGGTGACGGGCCGTGTGCGCTGGACAGAGAGCGTGCAGTTTATGGTCGCTCAGGGAGTTGAAGCGACGGGCGAAGCAGGTAATGGCAAAGTATTGACGGTGATGCAGCGTCGCATCGAAAAGTCACTCAACGGCTTCACCCTCGGGACGCCCGAGGATCTTGAGGCGTTTGCAGAAGCAATGAAGGGATAAGCCAGATGTTTGACCTGACAGGCCGTACGGCTCTTGTAACCGGAGCATCCGGGGGAATCGGCCGCGCGATTGCACAGGCGCTTTCCGAAGCTGGCGCCAAGGTGGCGCTCTCCGGCACACGTGAGAACGTTCTTGAAGAAGTTGCAGCCACGCTGAAAGGCGAAAGTGCGATTGTGCCGTGCAATCTGTCTGACGAAGAGGCCGTGAATGGTCTCGTTTCGAAGACGGAAGAAGCTATCGGTCCGCTCGATATTCTCGTAGCAAATGCAGGAATCACGCGCGACAAATTGCTGATGCAGATGAAGGATGACGACTGGAACGATGTTCTGTCCGTCAATTTGGGCAGCTATTTCCGACTCACGAAGAGCTGCGTGCGGGGCATGATGAAGCGCCGTCACGGCCGCATTATCGGCATTACGTCAATTGTCGGTGTCACAGGAAATCCGGGGCAAACGAACTATTGCGCGTCCAAAGCAGGCATGATCGGCTTTACGAAGTCGCTCGCTCAGGAGGTCGCGAGCCGGGGCATCACAGCGAACACAATCGCACCTGGTTTCATTGCGTCTCCTATGACGGATGTGTTGCCGGATAACCAGAAAGAGGCCCTTCTGGGCCAGATTCCTTCGGGGCGTCTGGGCGAGGGTGCTGACATCGCTGCGGCTGCAGTATATCTTGCTTCCAATGAAGCCGCCTATGTTACGGGGCAGACGCTGCACGTAAATGGCGGTATGGCAATGATCTGATTTCACAACAGTAAGGGTTAGTCATAGGACTTGGCGCTCGTCCCAACTGTGTGCTAGGCGCAACACAATGGTTCGAATCTGGGCCAGTCCTCAGGCATTTCTAGAGAGGTACTCATGTCTGACGTTCTTGAACGCGTTAAAAAAATTGTAGTCGAAAATCTCGACGTGGATTGTGATAAGGTTGTTGAGAGCGCAAGCTTCATCGATGATCTGGGCGCTGACTCGCTGGACCTGGTCGAACTGGTCATGGCTTTCGAGGAAGAGTTCAATATCGAAATCCCTGATGATGTACAGGAGTCCATCCGCACCGTTGGTGATGCGGTGACCCACATCAAGGCTCACATCTAAAACAGGCAGGGTTCTATGTCTGACCGCCGCGTCGTTATCACCGGTATCGGGATTGTCTCACCCTTGGCCTTTGGCCGTGAGGCAACTTGGGAGCGCCTGATTGAAGGCAAGTCTGGGGCTGGACGTATTGATACGTTCGATCCTGAAGACATGCCCTGCAAGATTGCATTCCAGGTACCATGGAAAACTGGCCGCGGTGGCGGTGAAGGGGACCCTCACGCTTTCGATCCTGAGGCGTTTGTCTCCTCCAAGGAGATGCGCCGGATCGATGAGTTTATTCTTTATGCCATCGCCGCCGCAGACGAGGCAGTAGAGGATTCCGGTTGGAGACCCGAAGACGATGAAGGTCAGGAGCGCACAGGCGTTCTGATCGGCTCCGGCATCGGTGGTCTGGAATCCATCTATCAGACGGCGATCACGCTTCATGAGAACGGGCCGCGCAAGGTGAGCCCGTTCTTCATCCCCTCTGCACTGATCAATCTGGCTTCTGGTCAGGTCTCCATCAGGCACAAATTCAAAGGGCCTAACCATTCCGTGGTGACGGCCTGCGCAACAGGCGCTCACGCCATTGGCGACTCCGCACGTCTCATCAAGTATGGGGACGCGGACGTCATGCTTGCGGGTGGCTCTGAAGCAGTTATCGGACGCATCGGCATTGCGGGCTTCTGCGCCGCAAAGGCGATGTCCACGAATTTCAATGACACTCCTGAAAAGGCCTCCCGTCCTTACGACAAGGATCGCGATGGCTTTGTCATGGGTGAGGGCGCTGCCATCCTCGTTCTGGAAGAGTACGAGCATGCCAAGGCCCGCGGCGCGAAGATCTATGCCGAAGTCTCAGGTTATGGTCTGACGGGCGATGCCTATCACATCACGGCGCCGGCTGAAGGCGCTGAAGGCGGCTATCGCGCGATGAAGATGGCGCTGAAGCATTCCAGCATAGACCCGACCGAGATCGACTATGTGAATGCCCACGGTACCTCCACTCCCAAGGGAGATGAAGGCGAGGCTGGCGCTGTCGAGCGCGCATTCGGCGATCATGCCAAGAACATGTCGATGTCTTCCACCAAGTCTGCCGTTGGCCACCTTCTTGGAGCTGCCGGGGCCATTGAAAGCGCTTTCTGTGCACTGGCCATTCGTGACCAGGTGATGCCGCCAACTCTGAATCTCGACAATCCGAGCTTCGAGACCGTTCTGGACCTTATCCCGCATAAGGCGAAGAAGGGACGTGTGCGCGCGGCCATGTCGAACAGTTTCGGCTTTGGTGGCACCAACGCATCGCTTGTGCTCACGGAAGTGAAATAAGCCTGTTTTTCCGGGCTGGGGTTGGCGTGTAAGCTGGCACCGCCAGGATTCGAGAGGCATGCATGAAACTCATCAAGGGACTGATCTCGCTGTTTGTCCTCCTGTTTGTTCTGGGGGGCGCAGTGGCGGGCGGTGGCTGGCTGTGGTTCCAGCACGAACTCAGCAAGCCCGGCCCCTCTACGGAGCAGCATCTGTTCTTGGTCGAGCCTGGCGAAACGCTGAGCGGCGTTGCGCAGCGGCTGGAAGATGAGGGCATTATCTCTGATGACAGGCTTTTCAAGCTGAAAGCCAAACTGGATGGCACGGAGCTGGCCATCAAGACAGGTGAGTTCGAGCTGGAGCCACGCGCCAGCCTGTCGGAGGTGATGGAAACGCTGATCGACGGCAAGTCCGTCTTCTACAAGATCACGCTTCCTGAAGGCCGCACGACAGCTCAATTGTTGAAGATGGTCGAAGCCGACCCGGTTCTGATCGGCGATATGCCGGAAGAGGAGGTCGCCGAGGGCAGCCTGCTGCCGGATACGTATCTATTCCATCGCGGAACATCGCGCGCTGACCTTATTGAACGGATGCAGAAAGCGCAGACCGATCTTCTGGACGAGCTGTGGCCTCAGCGTGCCGAAGATCTGCCAATCGCCTCAAAACAGGAGGCCGTCATTCTGGCTTCAGTTGTCGAAAAGGAAACCGGTATTGTCGGCGAGAGGCCGCAGATTGCCGGCTTGTTTATCACGCGCCTGAAGCGCGGCATGCGGTTGGAGAGCGACCCCACCATCATTTATGGCGTGTCCAAGGGCGAGCCGCTTTACAACAAGCGTGGCCAGCGCCGGACGTTGTATCGGTCAGAGATTGACCGCAAGACAGACTGGAACACCTATCAGATCGATGGTTTGCCTAAGACGCCCATCTGCAATCCAGGGCGCGACGCCATTGCGGCGGTGCTGAACCCCGAAGAGACGGGGCACATCTTTTTTGTCGCAGACGGCAAGGGTGGTCATCTCTTCGCCAAAACGCTTGCAGAGCACAACAAGAACGTTGCGGCCTATCGCCGATATGAGCGACAGGAAATCCAGAAGGAGCGGACAGGGCAATGAGCAAGCTATCTGGCATGACCGGCTTTGCACGTCTGACGGGCGAAGAAGACTGGGGCGCCTGGGCCTGGGAGGCCAAGAGTGTGAATGGCCGTGGCCTGGACGTGCGTGTGAACACGCCGCCCGGATTTGACTCATTGGAGCGTCATGTAAAGGCGGCCGCGTCCAAAATGTTCAATCGTGGTTCCCTGCAGGTTTCCTTGCGGATCGAGATGGGCGGTGCGACGGAAAATGTGGCCATTAATGAGGCCTTCCTCGACAAGCTGATTGCCGCTACGCGTCAGGCGCACCAGGGAGAGCTGTCCAGCGAAGCCATTGCCACTCTCATGACTGTCAAAGGCGTCGTGGAAGCGGGCGGAGACAATATTCGTGACCTGGCAATGCAGGAAGGCGTCAGCGCCATGCTGGCCGGTGCTGCAGAACAGGTTCTGGCTGAGCTGGCAGAGGCCCGGCTCGCCGAAGGCGCGTCGCTGCAGTCCATCATGGGCAAGCTGGTCGACGAACTGGAAGACACCGCGAAACAGGCCGCCAGCCTGGCAGGAGACCAGCCCAGCCTGCTGAAGGCGCGCTTGTCGAAGCAGCTGGAAGAGCTTGGGGCGGGCAGTCAGGTGGATGCAGAGCGGCTGGCTGCTGAACTGGCGATTACCGCGGCCAAGGCGGATGTTCGCGAGGAGCTGGACCGCCTGAGCGCGCACTTCGAGACTGCGAGAGGATTGCTCGCGAGCGGGTCTCCAGCGGGCCGGAAACTGGACTTCCTGGCGCAGGAGCTGAACCGTGAGGCCAATACGCTTTGTTCGAAATCGGTCAGCCTGGATTTGACGAATGCGGGGCTTGGCCTCAAAGGAATAATCGACCAGTTCAAGGAGCAGGCAGCCAATGTCGAATAGCGGACATCCGAAGGACAGCGGCAAACGGCGCGGACTGATGCTCGTCCTGTCCAGTCCATCCGGGGCAGGCAAGACCACGCTGTCGCGCAAACTGATCGAAGAGTTCGACGATGTGAATTTGTCAGTGTCCGCCACGACACGCGCGCCACGCCCTGGAGAGGAAGACGGCAAGGATTACTTCTTCCGGTCAGTCGATCAGTTTCACGACATGATTGAGCGCCGCGAGTTTCTCGAATGGGCGCATGTGTTTGACCGGTATTATGGTACGCCCAAGGCTGACACGGTCGCGCGTCTGGAAGCGGGCGAGGATGTTCTGTTCGATGTGGACTGGCAGGGGGCTGATGCCCTGCATGATCAGATGCCGAATGATGTGGTCTCTGTCTTCATCCTGCCGCCGAGTATCAACGCCCTGGAAATGCGGCTTGCTGCGCGCCCCGGATCGACGCCGGAGATCGTGGCGCGGCGTATGGAAGAGGCCAAGCGCGAGATCATGCATTGGCGCCGCTATGACTATGTGATCGTGAATGACGATCTGGAGGTCGCCTATCAGCGCCTGCGCCGTATTCTGCTGGTGGAGCGCCTGAAGCGGTTGCGGCAGCTGGACCTTGAAGACCATGTCCGGCAATTGCTCGGGGAAGCCTGATGGAACCACGCAAGAAACTTGGAAACATCAAGAGCAGCCCGATCTGGCTGATTGCGCTGATCCCCTTATTGGGCATCGTATGGGGCGCTTGGTATATCGCCAAACACGTTATCTGAATGAAAAAGCCCCGCAGCGATGCTGCGGGGCTTTTCCTTTAACCTTGAAGGCGGCGATCAGGATTTCGCCATGGCCTTCTGGAAGTTCTTGTCGACAGCTTCGATGAAGCCTTCGGTCGTCAGCCATTCCTGATCCGGACCCACCAGCAGGGCGAGGTCTTTGGTCATCTGGCCACTTTCAACCGTCTTGATGATGGTGTCTTCCAGCGTCTGTGCGAAGGCACGAACATCCGGCGTATCGTCCATACGGCCCCGATGATCCAGGCCGCGCGTCCATGCGAAGATGGAGGCGATGGAGTTTGTGGAGGTCGCTTCGCCTTTCTGGTGGTTGCGGTAGTGGCGGGTCACGGTGCCGTGGGCAGCTTCTGCCTCAACCGTGTTGCCATCCGGCGTCATCAGAACGGAGGTCATCAGACCGAGCGAGCCGTAGCCTTGAGCAACGGTGTCGGACTGAACGTCGCCGTCATAGTTCTTACAAGCCCAGACATAGCCGCCGGACCATTTCATGGCAGCTGCCACCATGTCGTCGATCAGGCGATGCTCATAGGTGCCGCCAAACTCGTCGAACTTGGCTTTGAACTCGTTGTCAAAGACTTCCTGGAAGATATCCTTGAAGCGGCCATCATAGGCTTTCAGGATCGTGTTCTTCGTGGAGAGGTAGACCGGCCATTTGCGTTGCAGGCCGTAGTTCAGACAGGCGCGTGCGAAGTCACGGATCGACTCGTCGAGATTGTACATGCCCATGGCGATGCCGGAGGACGGGAAATCAAAGACTTCGTATTCCTTGGAATCAGAGCCGTCTGCAGCTTCCCATTTCATGGTCAGCTTGCCCTTGCCGGGAACGAGGAAGTCCGTTGCCTTGTACTGGTCGCCGAAAGCGTGACGGCCGACAACAACCGGTTTCGTCCAGCCTGGGACCAGGCGCGGGACGTTGGAGATCACGATCGGCTCGCGGAAAACAACGCCGCCGAGGATGTTACGGATCGTGCCGTTCGGGGAGCGCCACATTTTCTTGAGGTCGAATTCCTCAACGCGGGCTTCGTCCGGGGTGATGGTCGCACATTTGACGGCCACGCCATACTGCTTGGTGGCGTTGGCGGCATCAATGGTGATCTGGTCGTCTGTCTCGTCGCGCTTCTGGATCGACAGATCGAAATATTTCAGATCGATGTCGAGATAGGGGTGAATCAGCTTGTCCTTGATCATCTGCCAGATGATCCGGGTCATTTCGTCCCCGTCCATTTCGACGACGGGGTTTTTGACCTTGATCTTTGCCATGTTGGAATTCCTCACGGTTGCCTGTATCTGGCAGCGCTATAGCAGAGCGGACCGCCGCGTCAAAACAGGTAAAACAATGGCAGATCAGCGCAGCCCGGCAATCATCCTCCATTCGCCGCAGCTTGGCGAGAATATTGGCGCGGCCGCACGGGTTATGCGCAATTTCGGTTTGACCGATCTGAGATTGGTCACGCCCCGCGATGGATGGCCGAATCCCGCGGCTGAAACCATGTCTGCCGGGGCGTTTGAGGCCGGTGTGACGGTGCAGGTGTTCGAAACGCTGCAGGAGGCGCTGGAGGGAATCACCTGGCTGGCCGCTGCGACAGCGCGCCTGAGAGGCATGGAGAAGCGGATTGGAGACGCTGCTGAGGCTTCAGAAGCCGTCTCTGAGCGTCTGGATACGGGCAAATCCGCGATCATGTTCGGGGGCGAAAAGTCCGGCCTGCCGAATGATGCCGTCGCGGTGGCCGACTTCCTGATGACGTATCCCGTCGATACAGACTTCAAGAGTCTCAATCTTGCGCAGGCTGTTTGCGTCTTTTGTGCAGAATGGGGCAAGCGTGCGATTGGCGCGAGAGCCGACGCAGAAGATGTGAAGGCCGGTCTGGGTGACCCTGCGCCACGTGATGAGCTGTATCGCATGTTCGAGCATTTCGAGGATGAGTTGGAGCGCGCTGGCTATTTCTTCCCGCCCGAGAAAACTGCCCTGATGAAGGACAATCTCCGCGCGGCGCTGATCCGGGCTGACTGGACACGGCAGGAAGTGCAGACCTTCCGCGGCGCGATCAAGGCCTTGGCACTTGGTCGGGGCAAGGCGCGCGTTGTCAGGGATGACTGATCCCTCAAGGCGCGTCGCTATCATCGGGGCAGGACCTGCCGGTCTTATGGCCGCTGGGGTTGTCTCGAACCATGGCTATGGTGTGGATGTTTATGATGCGATGCCGAGCGTTGCCCGCAAATTCTTGATGGCTGGCAAGAGTGGTCTGAACATCACGAACACGCATTTTCCGGATGGTGTCGGGGACGTTTACCCACAACCGGCTGCGCCGCTGAGAACCGCTTTGGCGGCGTTTTCTGCACAGGATGTGGAAAGCTGGATGCAGGATCTTGGCATTCAGCCGGTGACTGGATCCACAGGCCGGGTCTTTCCGAAGCAGATGAAGGCATCGCCCTTGCTACGCGCCTGGCTGGGGCAGCTGCAGGAGAGTGGAGTGCGATTGCATGTGCGCCATCGTTTGGGCGCATGGGATGAGCGCGGCTTGCAGTTCGATACGCCGGACGGGCAAAAGACCGTGCAGACTGCGGCCTGCGTGTTCGCCATGGGTGGACGCAGCTGGGCCCGGCTTGGCTCTGATGGTCAATGGGCACAGACATTCCGCGAGGCCGGTATCGAGCTCTCGCCCTTCCTGCCTTCCAATTGCGGGTTCTGCGTTTTGTGGTCTGATCGCATGAAGAACGAGTTTGCAGGTCACCCTGTCAAGAATGCTCAGCTTACGGTCAAGTCGGGACAGGGCGTGCAGCAAACCCGTGAGGAATTCGTGGTAACAGCAGACGGGGTGGAAAGCGGCGCGATCTATACGCTGTCACTCAAATTGAGAGATATGCTCGTCAGGGGAGAGGCCGCCACGATCTGGCTGGATCTCTTGCCAGACTTGGACGTGACGGAGATTGGACAGCGCTTGCGGGGCCGGAAAGGTAAGCAATCGGTTTCCAATCATTTACGCCGAACCCTGAACCTGACGGGCGTTAAGCGCGCGCTGCTGAATGAATTGGGAGACCGGACGGTCTTTGATGATCCGCAGGCGCTGGCGCAGCAGATCAAGGCCTTGCCGCTTACACTGTCAGGTATGGCACCGCTTGATCAGGCGATCTCCACAGCTGGCGGTGTCTCGTGGGACGAACTTACGGAAGATTTCATGTTGAGGAAAAAGCCGGGAGCTTTCTGCGCGGGGGAAATGATTGACTGGGATGCGCCAACGGGCGGCTATCTACTGACGGCCTGTTTCGCCACCGGGCGTGCAGCCGGTCTGGGCGCACTCCGGTGGCTGGAGAACAGGTCTCTCTAGCGGCCCTTCCAGACAGGCGCGCGTTTCTCAATGAAGGCTTTCGGGCCTTCCTTGAAGTCTTCCGTCCCGACAATCTTGCCGAATGCCGTGCCGCTGTCTTTCCAGAGCTCATCATCCGTTTTGGCGGAGGCATTCATCGCGACCTCACGACTTGCTGCGACGGCGAGCGGGGCATTGGCTGTCACGCGTTCTGCCAATTTCTTGGCTTCGTCCATCACCTCATCAGCCGGGACAACCTTGTTGACCATGCCGAGTTCATAAGCGCGCTGGGATGGTAGCGGATCCCCTGTCAAAATCACTTCCAGCGCAGTGGCGCGGCCAATGGCCCGCGGCAGGCGGAACAGGCCGCCAGCTGCTGCGACGAGGGAGCGTTTGACCTCGGGCAAGCCGAAATTGGTGTCATCAGCGCAGACAATCATATCGCAGGACAAGGCTACTTCCGTGCCGCCTGCCAGCGCCGAACCTGTGATGGCGGCGATCAGCGGTTTTGTCCGTTCACGACGTGCGATGCCCGCAAAGCCGCCTTTCTTTGTGGAGAGCGCAGCGCCATTGCCGGCAGAAATCTCTTTTAGGTCTGCACCAGCGCAAAATGCCTTACCGACGGCGGTCAGAATGCCGACCCATACTTCCGGATCGGATTCCATCTGGTCCAGGGCCGCTTCCATGGTCTGGGCCATTTCGCCATTGATGGCGTTTCTGGCCTCAGGGCGATTCATGGTGATGATCGCAATGTGGCCGTGCTTTTCATATTCGACGGGCATGGTGTTTCGCTCCTTGTTGTTTGAGGCCAGCTAATCAGCATTCCCCAGCGTCCATCAAGACAGTTTGCGCTTGCCAGACCTTGGGTAAAGCCCTCGAAATTAGCAGCATGGATCTTACACTCAGCCCCGAATACACCGCGTTTCGTGACCATGTAGCCAAGCTGCTGGAGGAAAACGCCCATCTCGCCCCAGGCCCGGAAGACAAGGGCCTGAAGCATCCGAAACGTCTTGCCTGGCAGAAATTCCTGATTGGTGAAGGCCTGACAGCGCGTACCATTCCCAAGGAATATGGCGGCTATGGCGCCGAGCCGGATATCCTGAAATCCAGGATCATTGCCGAAGAGTTTGCGCGCAGCGGTGTACCGCGCCCTCTCGCCGGGCAGGGCATTTCCATGCTGGTGCCGACGCTGCTGGAACTTGGGACGCCGGAGCAGAAGGAAAAGTACATCCGCCCAACCCTGCATGGCGAGATGATCTGGTGTCAGGGCTATTCAGAGCCCGGCGCTGGCTCTGACCTGGCCTCGCTGCAAACCAAGGCAGTCGAGGATGGCGATGACTATGTTATCAATGGCCAGAAGATCTGGACATCGACAGCCCGTCAGGCCGACATGATTTTCTGTCTTGTGCGGACTGACCCTGCAGCCAAAAAGCATCATGGCATCACCTATATCTTGTTCCCTATGGATACGCCGGGAATTGAAGTGCGCCCACTGGTCGATATGACGGGCTCTGCCAATTTCAACGAGGTTTTCTTCACGGATGTCCGCGTACCCAAGAGTGGTGTCGTGTTTGAGCCCAATAAGGGCTGGCAGGTGGCCAATGCCACGCTGACCCATGAACGCGGCATGCTGGGCGATCCGAACGCAACAAAGGCGCGTTTCGTGGAACTGGTCGAGTTGATGAAGCGTGAAACGGTCAATGGGGAGCGCCTGATTGACAATCCGTTGCTGTGCGATCGCCTGATGGCCCTGCAGGCAGAAGTCTATGCCATGCAGGCGAATGGCCTGCGCATCATGACGAGCCGTCTGAAGAGAGAAAGCGTCGGGCTTGCGGGTCTCGTCGTGAAGCTGCAGGGCTGTGAGCTAAATCACCAGATCGCAGGCCTCGCGATTGATGCCCTTGGCGAACTGGGCGTTCTTTATGGAGATGGCGAACATCTCCGCTCAGAGGGCAGTTGGCAGTGGCGCTATATGTATGATCTTGGCCTGATCATTGGCGGCGGCACGGCGCAGATCCAGAAGAACATCATCGCGGAACGCGGGTTGGACATGCCCCGAGAACCGAAGCCGGCAGTGAGGGCGTAAAATGGAATTTGGTTTGTCTGAAGATCAAACGCTATTGCAGGAGACGGTCCGCCGGTTTGTGGCAGAGCAGGCGCCTCTCGATCTGATCCGCAAGATTGCGGAAGGAGATGCAGAAGCAAAGCAGACAATTGCCACAGGCATGGATGAGTTGGGCCTTAATGGGGTTGTCATTCCAGAAGAGCTTGGCGGAGCAGGGCTCGGTATGCTGGATGCCGTGCTGGTTCAGGAATGTCTTGGCTACGGTATTGTGCCCTCAGGCTTTCTGGCGAATGTCGTCGCGTCCTCAACGCTTTCCAGCGTTGATACTGGACTGGCGCAGGCTATAGCTGCAGGTGAGGCGCGCTTTGGCATAGCGCTAAATGATCTTGTCTCACGCCGTGATGGAGCTGGGCTCTCTGCTGAGAATGGGGGGCTTTCGGGAACGTCCATGATGGCCTTGTCCGCAGAAGACGCCACCCATTTGCTGGTCTGCGATGGGGAGGGGAATCTGCATGTCTGCGCCCCGGAAGATCATCAGGTTTTGTCCACAATTGACCGTACACGTGTGTTTGTGGAGCTCAAACTTTCGAAGGCTAAAAGCCAGATGTCTGTCACTGATGACAGGGGCGCGCTGGCAAGAGCATGTCTTCTTCTGGCGGCGGACTCACTTGGTGCGTCGCAGGCGATGCTCGACAAGGCTGTGGAGTATGCCAAGGAGCGCAAACAATTTGGGCGCGTGATTGGCTCGTTCCAAGCGGTGAAGCATCTTTGCGCTGAAATGGCCGCAAAGATTGAACCTTCCCGCGCTTTGATCTGGCATGCCGCACATGCGCTTGACATGGACGAAGACGAAGCCCAAGTCATGGCCTTCCTGGCGAAGGCACACATGTCTGAAGTGGCTACCTTTGTTGCGCGCACCTCCACTGAGGTGTATGGAGGTATGGGGTTCACGGATCTTGTCGGGCTGCATTACTGGTTCAAGAGAATTGGCGTGAACCGTCAACTCCTTGGCTCTCCGGCTCAGTTGCGGCAGATGGCAGCGGTTGCCCAAGGTCTGGCCGCGGCCTGACCTACTCGTCTTGCTTGTTCTAAACCGTTGGGGGCGTCTGGCGGAACCAGAGGCTTTCCTGCGGAGAGAAGATAGAGGTCAGCCATTCAATGATCTTGCCGGCCTTTTTCAAGCTACGTGCGCGCGGCGTGCAGGACATCCAGATGTCCAGGGCTGGGCCCGTCAGCTCCGCATAAGGGATGAGGTCCGGATAGCATTCTGCATGATGGACGGGGAGCAGGGCTGGCGCGAGGCCGGCCCTGCACAGGGCAATCATGGTCGTCAGGGAGTTTGTCTGCCTCAGAAGCTCCACGCCCTTGTCGGTGTTAAGAGTCATGCGACATGCATCTGTGTACGAACTATGAACGAGGCATCCTTGTGTTAAGAGGTCGGCAAAGCTCTTCGGCGCGCTGTCTGGTGTTGAATGGGCGCGTGATGTGAACGCCACACAGTGTAACCGGCCTAGGCGCCGCGTGATGATATCTGGTTGAGTTGGTTTGCTGTGCTGGATGTGGATATCGGAGAACAGGCCATCATCGGCCTCTGGCCCATCGTATACGGATAACTGGATGATTTGGTGCGGGGTTTCCTTCAGAAAAGCCGCCATCCGGGGGGCGACCCAACTCGCCGCGAGAGACTCGCTGCACGCAATATGGACGGGGCTATTTTCTCTCAGGGCCGGGGCAGTCAGTTCCCACTGTGCTGCCTCGACGGTGTCGGCGATCAGTTCGACATGCCGCAAGAGCGTTTCACCGGCTTTGGTCAATGTGATGCCACGCGGCGTTCGGCGGAATAGTTCAGCCTGAAGGATCACTTCAAGATCCGACATGCGGCGGCTGACCGTCGGCAGAGATCCTCCGAGTCTTTCGGCTGCCGCGCTCATACTGCCAGTGAGCGCGACGGCTCTGAAAACCCTGAGGCGGTCCCAATCAAAGGCGCTTTCCGCTTCGTGCGGCCCTTGCATGGCTGAAAACCCCCGTTTCATCCTGTTCTGAAGTCAGCCCCCCTGATGTGTGACATGAGAAATTAACCATTTAATGGAGAAATCTCATGAATGCAACTCAGACTAGAGAAGTGGCGACTGCCGATGTCGATATATCTGCGGTTGTGGCGCGAGCGCGTGACTTCGGCTTCAGATTAGGCACCTATGAGGAACTGAAAGCTGGTGTGGAGCTCGCCGAAGAGCTGATGAACAGCAAATTGGCGCCGGTTGATTCCATCGCACGCATGAATGAGCACACCGGCATGACCGCATGGGTTACCGGCGACCCTGTCGAAGGGATATTCCTCACCCTGCCGTTGACGGTCGCCGGCGAAGAGGCCGTGCGCAATGGAACCTACAGCCCCGCCGATCCTGATTTGGCGCATCTTGCCAAGCAGGGTCGCGACGTGGCGGCCTTTTATGTCGGCGTTTATGCGGGCAAGACTTATGAGGCCCGCAAGAGCATCATGACCGCGTCTGCCGTCATGCGGGTCGATCAGTTCGGAGCCTTCCGCTCCTATGCCCGGGGCGCAACAGCAGATGGAAGGCGCTCAATGGAGAGCCTGGGCTTTCAGCGCTTTGAAGGGGGGCTTCCAGATTTGTACATACAGCAAGCCTTCAAGCCGATGCCAGGGGAGGCCGCCTGATGTTCACGACCCACCCCCACATTGGCGAGCGTGTCTTGCTTCGCCCGGCCCCGCAGGAAGCTTACGGGGCCTATCAAGTGTCCGTAGCTCGCACCCTGGAAGATCTGCAGCAGGTCGTGGCGATTCGTTCTGCCGTATTCCTGGCAGAGCAGGATTGCCCCTATGATGAGGAGTTTGACGGCAATGATCTGTGCGCGACGCATATTCTGCTGAGGCGCCAGGGGCGGCCTGTCGGCACGCTGCGCATTCGCTGGTTTGCAGACTTTGCAAAGCTGGAGCGTATCGTGCTGCTGCCATGTGATCGCGGGCGTCCCGGCTTGAAAGTGATGCTCGCTCACATGTTCGAGCTTGTGTCCCGGAAAGGATATCAGCGCATGATCGGCCAGATACAGGCGCGCCTGTGGCCCGTCTGGTCGCGCACTTTCAAGTGCGAGCTGATACCGGGGCGCAGCCCGTTCTGGTTTTCGGATTACGAGTATCGCGAAATCGAAATTCCGGTTCCGCTCCACCCCAATGCTCTGACGATGACGGAAGACCCCTATCTGATCATCCGCCCCGAAGGCGCATGGGACAGGCCGGGCGTCCTCGACGCTTCCGTGACGCGCTCCAATAGCAAAAGGAGCGCAGCTTAGGCGGCTGTAAAAGCTAAATAGGTGAAAGGGCAGAGGCCATTTGGTGCTCTGCCAGCCTGGTTTCTGACGACGCCTTTTCTCGACGGCGTGAAGGGCCAGCTCTTCAAGCGGTTCGCCGACGCCTTGCAAATGCGCTTTTCGGCGGACCTTGCGCCTGTCCTCTTTGAACAGATCGCGAGCGAGCGCCGAGTCATCCGCTACCGTCACGGCCGCCCCTACGGCCAATGGGAACGCATCAAGGGCAGGGCGGCCGAAGCGCTGGATTGCGTCGTGTATGCCGTCGCGGTGCGTAGTCTTGTGAATATCCAGATGGACGCACGCGGGAATGAGTTGCGAAACATCAGCGATTCGGCGATGATTCCCAAAGTGATTCGTAGCGCATGGATGGACCGATGATTCGGCAAGTGCGTGGCAATTGAGTTGGCGACCAACTATCAGAGATATTCCTGATCCTTGGCGATGAGACCTGATTTCACTCAATTGTATTTAGTCGTGTGTATTG
>Ga0070727_10003058_pt1 | contig 15565 bp, 12 predicted proteins | sample tdAd472_FD_66722 | JGI IMG/M metagenome (GOLD analysis project Ga0070727, IMG submission 66722) | Marine sediment microbial communities from the Atlantic coast under amendment with organic carbon and nitrate - tdAd47.2 | ecosystem: Environmental > Aquatic > Marine > Coastal > Sediment | place...
TAGACAGTTGTGGCTTCAATCATCGGGGTCCTCACCAGCGGCATGTTGATGGTGGTAAAGCGTACATTGAGGTCGGAAAACTCCACTGCAGCAGCTCTGGTCCAGGCATCCAGCGCGGATTTTGAGGCGACATACGCAGAGAAGCGCGGGCTGGGAGTAAGTGCCGCAATGGAAGACATGTTGATCACGTGCCCCTGTTTGCGCGCACTCATCGAGGGCAGCAAAGCCAGGGTCAGGCGAATGGCGCCAAAGTAGTTCACCTGCATGGTGCGCTCGAAGTCGTGGAAGCGGTCGTAGGACAACTCCAGAGAGCGGCGGATAGAGCGACCAGCGTTGTTGATAAGGATGTCGACGTGGCCGTGTTTCGCCAGCACGTCCTGGGCCAGCCTGTCGCAGTCCTCCAGGTTGGATACGTCCGCCTGGTAGATGGTGGCGAGTCCCCCTAGAGCGGCGATCTCAGTGGCCGTCTCTTCCAGCTTGTCGGCAGAGCGGGCTACCAGCAGCACGTGAGCGCCGGCTTCCGCCAGTCTTACGGCCGAGTTCTTGCCTATACCGGAGGATGCGCCGGTTATCAGCACGATCTTGCCCCCAACGTTACCCTCCAGGGAGTGGTCCACGAAGAGGTCCGGGTCCAGGTTGCGCTCCCAGTAGTCCCAGACAGTGGGCGCATAGTCACGCAAGTCAGGGCATTTGATGCCGCTACCTTTCAGTGCGCGCTCGGTATCACGATTGTCGTAGCGCGTGGGATAGTTGGTGAACATCATCACCGAATCGGGCAGCCCCATGTCCGCCAGCAAGGTGTTGATGACACGTTTTACCGGGGGCAGGTTGGCCAGAGTTTCACGCACGACGCGTGGGATAAAGCCGAACATGCGCGTATCCAGGCGCATACTGAATTTTGGTGCATGACCGGCATCGGCAAAAATATTCAGCATGTTGCCCATGCTGTGGTGCTCGGGGTCAGTCAGGTGAAAGGCGCGGCCGTCCAGGTCATCCTGGTGAACAATGTGATCCATGGCATCCACGACATAGTCCACGGGTACCACGTTGAACTTGCCGCCCTCAATGCCGATCAACGGAAACCAGGGTGGCAGCACATTGCGGATTTTCTGCAGGCTCTTGAAAAAGTAATAGGCGCCATCGATCTTATCGATTTCACCGGTCTTGGAGTGCCCCACCACCATACCCGGGCGGTACACGCGCCAGGGTATCTCGCATTCCCTGCGCACGATGCCTTCTGAGTCATGTTTGGTGGCGAAGTAAGGGTGGTCCATGTTCTCGGCTTCCTCGAACATATCCTCGCGCCACGTGCCCTCATACATCCCGCCCGCGGCGATAGAGCTGACGTGTTGGAAGCAGCCCGCATCCAGCGCTTCGGCCAGCTGCACTGCGTTGCGCGTGCCCTCGATGTTGGTGGCTATCTGCGACTCCGCAGAGGCTTTCAGGTCGTAGATGGCGGCGAAGTGACAGAAGTGACGAACATTGCCTTTGATGTCTGCCACAGTGGCTTCATCCAGTCCCAGCAGCGGCTGGCGGAGATCGCCGTTGACCGGGATCAGCCGATCTGCCTGATCACCCATTCGTTCCTGCAGGTTTTCGAACTTTTTCTCAGAGCCCTTGCGCGTAAGGACATAGATATCCCCCTCCCGCTGTTTCAGGTTGTCGATGAAGAACCGTCCGATAAATCCCGTACCACCAGTAATGAAATATGCCATTGTTATGCTCCTGCATGTGTTGTTAGGGCTGATAGCAGTCTAGACTCTGGGGCCGATTCGACAATTGCCGCTTTTTGCAAAGCGCAGGTGCAGAATTTTGCAGCGGTAAGCACACCCCGCTGTGGCATACTTCGGGGCGTCAGTCCCAACCAGGAGAGAACGATTTATGGCTATCGATACACGTGTAGTGCAATACCAGTTGGCGGGTGAAACCTATGAAGGCTTTTTTGCCTGCGATGCAGCCGTGTCCGAGCCTCGCCCGGCCGTGCTGATTGCGCCCACCTGGGCAGGGCGCGGTGGATTCGAGCAGGAAAAAGCTGAACGCCTGGCTCGCGCCGGTTACGCGGCCCTGGCGCTGGACCTTTACGGCGGGGGGCGCCAGGGCAGTGGCCCGGAGGAGAATGCAGGGTTGATGGCGCCCCTGCTGGCTGACCGCGCGCAACTGCAGGCGCGGATGACCGCGGGAGTGGACGCCGCTGCGGCCTTACCGGAAGTCGACGCAAGCCGTATTGCCGCAATCGGTTACTGCTTCGGCGGCCTCGCTGTGCTCGATCTCGCTCGCAGCGGTGCACAGCTGTGTGGTGTGGTGAGCATACATGGCTTGTTCACGCCTGCCGACAACCTCCCCGAGCCCTCCATACAGGCGAGGGTATTGTGCCTGCACGGTTACGACGACCCGATGGTCACGCCCGACAGCCTGCTGGCGCTGGCGGATGAAATGACCGCTGCGGGTGCAGACTGGCAGATACATGCCTATGGCGGCACTGTGCATGCCTTTACCAATCCCGCGGCCAATGACCCCGAAAGGGGCGCAGTGTATAACGCAAGCGCGGACCGGCGATCCTGGCAGTCACTGCAGAACTTTCTGGCAGAAGTACTCGCCTAGCGGTGCCTGGAGCGATAATCCTGTGGCGTCATGCCAGTCCATTTCTTGAACGCGCGATGAAAGGTGCTGCTGTCTGAAAAACCCATCATTTCGGAGAGCTCGGCCGCCGTATAGTTGTCACTGGTGAGGTAGGCTATCGCGGCGTCGCGGCGGCATTCGTCCTTTAGCTGCTGGTATGAAGTGCCCTCTTCGCGCAGCCGTCGGTGCAGGGTAGGGGTGGTCATATGCAGTCTGTCTGCCATCTCCTGTAGCCCCGGCAAAGCGCGTTGGAAATCCTGGCCGATCAAATTGCGGATACGCTGGGCAATACTGGGTTCCGCCGTCTTGATGCGGAACAGCTCGGCAGGGTAGGTTCTGAGCATGTTTTCCAGTGAGGCCTCGCTCTGCACCACTGGAAAAGAGAGAAAGCGGCGGTTGAAGCTGAAGGCGTCGCGCGTGGCCCCAAACTGGATTGGCCTGCCGAATATATCCTGATAGTCCTTTCCTTCGTCTGCAGACTGCGTCATCTCGATGCAGTCAATATCGATATGAGTGCCAATAAACCAGCAGCAGACCCGATGCCACATGGCCATGGACAGAATGCGCCCGGTCACGCCCGGCAGCCAGTGTAGCTGCTCCATGTTGAAATTCTCCGGCGAACTGAGTGAACGGGAATTCTCTGTGTTGAAGATAAAGCAGCACGTGACTGCTTCCCCGTATTCCATCAGTTCGAAACTCTCTCCCTCAGATTGCAAACGGCGGAAGTACAGTGCCGCGCGCTGCAGCGCCTGTCCGAGGTCGCGTGAATGCAGCATTGCCTGAAACATCATCCTGTAGGCGCTGAAACTGCGCGTGTCCTCTGGCGATGCGACGGTGTCACCCAATGTGTCCTGAATACGGTGCACCAGATGGATGAACAGCCGGCCATAGTCTTCCACGGAAATGCTGGCATCGGGCACGGCCCTGTTCTCCAGTAACACCAGGGGCAAGTTGAGTGATTTTAGCTCTGCTCTCAATGCCTCTCCTTGCATGGGTGCGATGCGCAGCAGTGATTGTGCGAAGCGCAGCGGGATTGTTTCGGCCATGGGATGAACTCCTGAACTGCAACGATTGCAAGCTTAGGCGGCAGTTGGGCAGCCTGGCGCTTTGGTGCAAAATCATGCCTTTCGTTTTGCAAAAATTTGCCGATGCCGAATCGGCGAAGGCAAACTAGACTGTAACCATTGTTACCACGTGAAGGAAGGCATGCATGACCGGGCTGAAACAGGAATTTGACACCGCCATAGCGCAACTCACCGCAGAGGGAGCCCCCTATGAAATTGTCACCGCTGCTGATGGAACCCGCAGCTATAGCTCTGCGCCGGCGAACCTGGCAGAAGCGCTGGGCGTGGCCCGCAATCACGGGGATCGCGAATTCCTTATTTACGAAGGCGAGAGGCGCAGCTTCAATCAGCTGATGGATGAGGCAGATGCCCTCGCTGCCGCGCTGCAGGCAGCGGGTATCACCAAAGGCGACAGGGTGGCCCTGGCCATGCGAAATTATCCGGAGTGGATGTCTGCCTTTATTGCCTGCGTATCAATAGGTGCCGTGGTGGTACCGGTAAACAGTTGGGGAAGGCCCGACGAAATCGCCTACACCGTTGAAGACGCGCAGGCGCGGTTGGTTATTTGTGACCAACAGCGCTATGACGGTGTTGCGCAGCGCATGGCACAGCAGGGCATTCGCATGCTGCTGGCCCGCCCTGCAGATAGCAATCACGCTGACAACCTGGCCAGTTTTGTCGCAGGGTATAGCGGTAAGCGGCCCGAACAGGTAGCGATTGATGGCGATGACACTGCCTTGATCATGTATACCTCCGGCACCAGCGGCAAACCCAAGGGTGCGGTGTCGACTCATCGGGCGGTTTGCCAGGCAATCTACAACATGGAGTGTGCCGCGATCGCGGCGGCTATGACCAACGGTGAGTTGATCACCAGGATGCTTGAAGCCGGGAACGAACCCACGTCCCTGTTGGCTGTGCCGCTATTTCATGTCAGTGGTTGTCACGCCCAGTTTCTCGCAAACCTGCGCGGCGGTCGCCGCATTGTGATGATGTACAAGTGGGACGTAGAGAGGGCCCTGCGCTATATAGAGGAAGAGCGGGTCACAGGCATTGCAGCAGCGCCCGCCATGGTGCTGGACCTTCTGGAGAGCGATGACTTCGAGAAAACCGATACCAGCAGCCTGTTCTCCGTTGGCATAGGAGGCGCTGCTACGCCGCCTCGAGTGGGTGCATTATTGCGTGAGAAGGTGCCAACCAATTTCAGCGGTACTGGCTATGGCATGACGGAAACCAACGCCCAGGGTGCCTCCCTCACCGGCAAAGCCTTTCAGGAACGCGCGGGCACCGCCGGCTTCCCCCACCCCATTGTGGATTTGCGTATATGCGATGAACAGGGGGATGAGTTGCCGCAGGGCGAGACAGGTGAGATCTGGCTGCGCAGTCCTGCCAATATCCGTGAGTACTGGAATCACCCTGAAGCCAATGCCGCCGAGTTTCGTGATGGTTGGCTGAAAACGGGCGACATAGGCTATGTTGATGAAGAGGGCTTCCTCTACCTCGCAGACCGTGCGAAAGACATGATTATTCGCGGCGGCGAGAACATTTACCCGATTGAAATAGAGAACCAGTTGCTGGAGCACCCTGCAATAAAGGAAGTTGTGGCAATCGGACTGCCCCATGAACGGCTGGGAGAGGAGGTGGCGGTGGTAGCGCATCTGCACGCTGGTGCGTCGCTCTCGGAGGAAGAGCTTGTCGAGTACGCCCGCAGCCACCTTGCGGGCTACAAAGTGCCTTCCCGGGTCTTCTTTGCCGAGGAACCACTGCCGCGGAATGCGACCAACAAGATACTCAAACGGGACATCAAGGCGGCTTTACTGGCGTCTTGAGAGCTTGCTCATGGGCCGGGCAGGGGCGGTTCTGCTGAGACCCCGGCCCATTCTCCCTGTGAATAGCAAAAATCCTTACCATTTATTTCATTTATGCCTACCTCAGGACTACTATTCGCCTCACTGACCGGGTGATCGTAAGTGGCCCGCCAATTTTGTCCCCAACTATCCAGAGGTAGGATCATGTCCACATATCAGAATGACATCTCCGATATCGCCCAACTGCGCGAGAAAAATGGCAGCGCGTGGGATGCTATCAGCCCCGAATATGCGGCGCGTATGCGTCTGCAGAACCGTTTCAAAACAGGCCTGGATATCGCCCGTTATACTGCCGGTGTCATGCGTCAGGACATGGCCGAGTATGACGCGGACAGCAGCCAGTACACACAGTCTCTGGGCTGCTGGCATGGCTTCATTGGTCAGCAAAAGCTGATCGCCATCAAGAAACATTTTGGCGACACCCGCAAGAAGTACCTGTACCTGTCCGGCTGGATGATTGCCGCCCTGCGCTCAGAGTTCGGCCCCCTGCCAGACCAGTCCATGCATGAAAAAACCACCGTCCCCGGCCTTATCGAAGAGCTGTACACGTTCCTGCGTCAGGCTGACGCGCGGGAGCTGGGCGGTTTGTTCCGCGATCTGGACGCCGCGCGTGAAGCGGGCGACGAGGTCAAGGCGAAGGAAATTCAGAACCAGATCGATAACTTCCGGACACACGTGGTGCCCATCATCGCTGACATCGATGCCGGCTTTGGTAACGCTGAGGCAACCTATCTTCTGGCCAAGAAGATGATTGAAGCCGGTGCCTGCGCAATTCAGCTGGAGAACCAGGTGTCTGATGAGAAGCAGTGTGGTCACCAGGATGGTAAGGTAACCGTCCCTCATGAAGATTTCCTGGCCAAGATACGCGCTGTCCGCTATGCCTTCCTGGAGCTGGGTGTTGATGACGGCGTCATCGTCGCCCGCACAGACTCTCTGGGCGCAGGCCTGACCAAGCAGATCGCTGTAACGCACGAGGCCGGCGACCTGGGCGACCAGTACAACAGCTTCCTCGATGTTGAAGAGGTGGAGCCGGGCAAGATGAACCACGGCGACGTGATCATCAATCATCACGGTAAGCTGGTACGCCCCAAGCGCCTGCCCTCAAACCTGTACCAGTTCCGCAAGGGCACAGGTGAAGACCGCTGCGTGCTGGACAGCATTACGTCCCTGCAAAACGGTGCCGACCTGCTGTGGATTGAAACCGAGAAGCCGCATATCGGCCAGATCGGTGGCATGGTAAGGCGCATCCGCGAAGTGGTACCCAATGCCAAGCTGGTTTACAACAACAGCCCGTCCTTCAACTGGACGCTGAACTTCCGTCAGCAGGTATTTGATGCCTGGAGTGAAGAAGGCAAGGATGTATCAGCCTACGACCGTGACAAGCTGATGAGTGTGGATTACGACACCACTGACCTCGCCATAGAAGCCGATAACTGGATTCGCACCTTCCAGGCGGACGCGGCGCGCGAAGCCGGTATCTTCCATCACCTGATCACGTTGCCGACTTACCACACGGCCGCCCTGTCTACCGACAATCTCGCCAAGGAGTACTTCGGCGAAGCGGGCATGCTGGGTTATGTTGCCGGTGTGCAGCGCAAGGAAATCCGTCAGGGTATCGCCTGCGTCAAGCACCAGAACATGGCTGGTTCTGACATAGGTGACGACCACAAGGAATACTTCGCCGGTGAAGCCGCGCTGAAGGCAGGTGGTAAAGACAACACCATGAACCAGTTTGGCTGATTTGCCTAACCGGCATTAACCGGGGACAGACCCCAATTTCATTAATCGGGGACAGACCCCAATTCCATGTATGAAATTGGGGTCTGTCCCCGGTTAATGATGCCCGGTTAATGCCGGTTGACGAGAAGGGCGGGTTTTTCCCGCCCTTTTTTTTGGCTAACCCAGCCAGGCGTGCACCGCACCCATGGCGATATAAAACAGTAGCCAATAGCCCGCATCGATAAAGAACAGTGCTTTGCTCTTCTGCGAAAAAAGGTAATTGGTGCCGATCGCGGGTACGATAAAGCCCAGCGCAATGCCAAAGGCAGTCAGTACCTTGACCGAAAATGATAATTCCGTGCCGTAGCTGGCGAAGGTATGCGCCAATGTCCAGGAAGCCAGCAGGCTGAAGACAAACGCACCACCATAGATAGCGCCCATATTGCCTTCTTTGATCTGCTCTTCGGACAAGCCCACGGCGCCCATCCACTGCTTGCCCATGATAGGGCCGTACCAGAGGCCGCCAACGACGAAACCTCCGAGTGCAGCGAGTACCACCGCGATCCAGTTCACGTCAAACAGGTCCATGATTTTCTCCTCCATGCCGCGCCACCGTGGCATCTCTGGTTATATTGAACTTTCCGTTGCGCGAAAGCGGTCAAGTTCCGCCATCGATCTGCTCCAGCAACTGCTGCGTTCTCGCCCCGGTCTTTGCGCGCGCGGGGGTGGCACGCAGCTGCTGTAATTGCTCCTGGGCAACGAGCAAGTGGGCTCGTGCTTGCCCGGAGTCATTGCTTGCCAGCAACAGCTCCGCCGCTTCCACATGCCACTCCGGCGTTGCCCGTATGCGGCCATCCAGGGTGGACAGGCGCTGCAGCGCTGCGGCATAGTCGCCTCGCTGTTTTTCAAGGCTGATCGCCTGCCGCTGTAACTGGGGAATCGCGCCGACCGCGTCAATGCGCTGGTCCAGTAGTGCCAGTGCAGCTTGTGTGCCCTCGTCCGGCCTGGTCGACGCAAGCAGTTGCGCAGTGGCAACATAGATTCCCGGATCCTGTTCCGGCTGCAACTGAATCAGGTGCTGGTAGTCAGCAAGCGCTGCGCCTTTATCGCCGGTATCGTTCAACAGCCGTGCTCGGTAGGACAGCGCGCCGGTGTGTTCCGGATAGCGTTGCAGGTAGTCGTCAAAACATGCTTTCGCAGCGCTGAGCGCCTGTTGTCGAAAGAGCAATATGCCGCGCACGAGCGTGGCCTGTAATGGATCCCCCAGTTTCGCCGCGTACTCTACGTCTTCCACAGCTTTAGCCGGCTCGCCGCTATCTGCCCAGGCCAGTGCCCGGCGCAGATAAAGCCCCTGATCATCGGGATTGCCAGCGATTTCTTTACTGAGAATATCCACGCGGGAGCCTGCAGCCGGCCCTGCTTCTGCAGCGCCCGCAAGGAGCGCTAGCAGAACAAGCAGTGCGCAAGCCCAGGGTTTTCCCGGCGAAGTGTGGTACACCGCTAGCGATTGATGGTGAATGAATCCAGCTCATCGCCCTTGTCATCGATGAAGCGGGCGGTCAGGCTGCTGGCCGCAGCATCGACCACCACCGAGCCGATCACCAGGCCACTGAAAAAGTGCGCGGGGTGGGGGAAGCTATCCGCCACGTCTGTGGCTTTACCGCCGTTGCCTGCAACGGTGTACACCGCCTTGTCGTCAGTGCCATTTCGCGTGATCTGGCTGTATTCCTCGTCACCCCGGCCGCTTGCAGGCTGGCCGGCGTCATTGAGTTCGGCCTGTGTTTGCGGATCAAAGCTTGTGGATAAACCGGTATGCCCCCCGATATAAAAAGAACGTTCGTAGATATGGCTATGGCCGCTGTACACCACGTCCACGCCATATTCGTCAAACACTGGTGTGAACTGCTCGCGCATATCAAAGATAGGCTGATCCAGTCCCCCCAGGGGTTTGTCCGAGTCATGGCTGCCCTTGGTATAGGGCGGGTGGTGAAAAATGACAATGGTCCAGTCACTGCTATTGGCGGCCAGGTCATCCTGCAGCCATTGCAACATGGCCTGTCGGTTTGACGGGTCTCTGGCAGCCAGCTGCGAATCCAGGCTGACCACGTGTACGCTGCCGTAGTCAAAGCTGTAGTACTGTTCGGTGCCGCTGGCAACGCCCCCCGTTTCGCCCTGGGTGGGCAGGGTGTGGATGTTGAGGTAGGGCATGGGGCTGTCGGGCGCCGGGTCTGGCTCGCCTCCCAGAACAGACGCGTAACTCTCCGGGTCCGGGCTGAGGGACGCGCCCACTGTGCCCATTTCATGGTTGCCAATTGTAGGCCAGAGGCCGGTGGAGGCGAGTAGATCGGGGTAGGTTTCAAATACCGCTACCTGGTGTTCAGCATCAGTCCCTTCAGGGTAGGCATTGTCTCCCAGCATCAGGAACAGGTCGGCGGGCTCGCCGCCATTCTCATCCAGCCAGCCCAGGTAGCCATCGCGTACCAGGTCGGCGCCGCCCTGGTACTGGTTGTCCTGGCTGTTAACGCCGGAGTCGCCAACGATCCAGATACGGATATTACCGTCGGCGGGCAGCTCTCCGGTTTCCGGTGCAGTGCGAAAACTGTGTCTGGCCTCTGCCGCACCGGCGCCACCTACCGAGTAATAGTAGGTGGTATCCGGGGTGAGCCCTTCCAGCAGCGCTTCGCTGTGACCGGTGGCGGTGACGCTGGCTGTAGTGAGGCTGTCCTCGTTGAGGAAGGACATGTCGGTGCCGAAGCAAACCGCGCTGGCCTCCGCCCCGCCATCCCTGTTACCTCGCCATTTAATGATCACCCGGTCGCTGCCCAACTGTTGCAGGAACAGTCTCTCGGGGGTGACGGCAGTGCCGCTGCAGGCGACAGCAGGAGGGGTGGAGGGCCGGTCGCTGCTGTCACTGCAGGCAATGACAAGCAGGGGTGTAAGCGCCAGTGCGCCAAGTCTTGTGATATTCATGCTGGTCCTTTTTATTGTCGTTTTGCTCAGTCTTTGGCCATGGCGTTACTTGATTTTCTGCTTGTCGGTGCCGCGCGGCCACTTGGCTTTGAACAGGTCCGGGTTGAGTTGCAGATTACGTGCAACGCTGGTGTAGGTCAGTGTGATTTCCTCCCCTTTGGAGGTGGCCGTCAGGACCTGCTGCGCGGGCGTCCACGACGCCTGGTCTATCCACAATTGGGCTTTGCCCATTACCGCGCGGGTTTTCTCTTTTTCCGGGGTGAGTTCCAGGCCCAGGGTGCGCCTTTCGCCAATGTCGCGCTCACCCAGCGAGGTCAGCAGATAGTCGTCTTTCAGGTCTTTGCCGCTGTCGGTGAAGCCAAGTCGAAAGAACGGTTCGATGCGCTCCTTGTGTCGGGACAGCGAGTACACCTCAACGCGCTGTTCCTCAGGGAAATGAATGTACAGAGTGCTTTTTTCCACCAGGTAGCTGCGTTGCGACGGCGCGTCGGTATCGAAGCGTACCTTGCCTTTCCTATCCATGAACACGGTGCCCTGTTCACGGCTCAGTTCCGTGCCGTTGAGGTCGCGGCGCACCACTTCCACACGCGCCATGGCGCTCTGGAAGTCGTCCGCCTGGCGGTCCACCTGTTTCAGGGCATCGTCCAGTTCCCAGGTGATCCTCGGGCCCTCGGCGAAGCTTGCGTTTGTCAGCAGGGCGCTGGCAATCAGCGCGGCGGGCAGCAGTATTTTCAGGTAGTGAGTCATTATTGTCTCCGTAGGGTAAAGGCCAAACCTGCCCGTATTGTGCACCATTTTCTGGCGATGTGCCTCTGCCAGACTATTTACGCATGGATGAGCGGTAGCCGCGGGGCGAACTGCCTATGGTGTTGCGAAACAGGCGCGAAAAATACAGGGGATCGTCGTAGCCGACCCGCCGGGCGATTTCCCCCACGCCCAGATCAGTGGCATCCAGCAGGCGGCACGCGTGCTCCATCTTCATGTTCAGGAAGTGCTTGATGGGCGAGTAGCCTGTTAGTTGCTTGTAACGCTTGGAAAAGTGGTATTTGGACATGTTGGCAACGGCTGCCAGGTTATCCAGGGTGATCGGCTGATCTATGTGTTCCAACATGTACGCCTGTACCTGGTCCAGCTCAAAACCCGATTGCAGCCGCCCGGCATGGGCACTTATCTCCATGGACATTTGTGTGAGCAGGTGGCGCAGGTGGTTGGCAGCGTTAATGAAGGCGCGCGTTGAATACCCGGTGCGACGTACTTCCAGCAGGCTGGTAAAGGCGCCTATCAGCAGTGGCGAAACGCCGGCATCTGTGAGCACCTGTTCGTCTCGATAGCCCAGATACTGCATGAAGACGCCTGTGCTGGCTCCCTGGAAATGTACCCAGTACAGCGTCCACGGGTCATCTGCGTCCGCTTCATAGGCATGAGGCAGCCCTTGCGGTAACAGGATTATCTGTCCGCCTGACACCTCTCCCTGCCATGTTCCCGTGCGCAGCCTTCCCCTGCCGGCCGTGCAATATAACAGCAGGTTATCGTCGTGCCGCTCGCGCCGCATGCTGTGCCCGCTTGCGCCCGGGTAGTAGCCCATGGCGGTGGGGTAACAGTCTTTGGTGAGTGGGTGCCTGGCCAGTTTTTCCAGCATAAAAGAAGGCGTAAGAAAGCGTACCCCTTCGTTTGGCAGCGGCCACTGTGACGGTTTGCTCATGCTGTTTAGCGTTCCCGTTGATGCCTGCCAATATAGCAATATAGTCCATAAAAATAGCAACTTCGTCAATGTGGTCGTTTTTTGGCCGGTGCTAAGATGTCGCGCTGTAAGAATAATCCCGAGAGGAAAGACCATGTCTGAACAAATGAATGCTGCCCAGGAGGTCGCTGCCATGGTTGCGCGCGCTCGCGCAGCGCAAGAGCAGATTGCCGACTACACCCAGGAACAGGTAGACGAACTCATTACGGCTATGGTGTATTCCGTGGCACGCGAAGATCGTTCCGAGGAAATTGCCCGATTCACCGTGGAAGAAACCCAGCTGGGCAATTACGAAGGCAAGTACCTCAAGATTCACCGTAAAACCCGGGCGACGCTGCTGGACATCATCAACGACAAGTCAGTGGGCGTGATAGAAGAGTTGCCGGAACGCAATATTGTCAAGATTGCCAAGCCAGTAGGGGTGATCGGTGCTTTGTCGCCCTCCACCAACCCGGAAGCCACGCCGGTCATCAAGGCCATATCCGCGGTGAAAGGACGCAATGCGATCATTGTTGCCCCGCACCCGCGTGCCAAACTCACCAACAAGAAGATCTGTGACTACATGCGCGATGCACTGGAACGCTGTGGTGCACCGGCGGACCTGGTGCAGAGCATTGATGTGCCGTCTCTGGATAAAACCAATGAGCTGATGGCCCAATGCGACCGGGTGCTCGCTACGGGAGGTGAGGCCATGGTGACGGCCGCCTATTCCTCCGGGACCCCGGCCCTGGGCGTAGGCGTGGGGAATGCCGTTATCACGGTTGACGACACCGCTGACCTGGACGAGGCGGCAGACAAGATTCGCACCTCCAAAACGCTGGATCTGGCGGCATCCTGTTCCTCGGACAACTCAGTGCTGGTGTTTGAGTCGGTGTACGACGAGTTCCTGGAAAAGCTCAAGCACGAAGGTGGGTTTGTCATAGAAGGCGAGGATAAGGCGAAACTGCAGAGCGTCATTTGGCAGGACGGGCACCTCAACCCCAAGATTGTTGCCCAGCACGCCATGACCATCACCGGCCAGGCGGGGATAGACTTGCCTGAGGGCAAGACCTTCCTGATCGTGCCGGAAACCGGCGCCGGCCCGGATTATCCCTTCTCCGGCGAGAAACTCACGGTGACCATGGCGCTATACAAAGTGCGTGATATCGACGAAGCCATCGAGCTGACCAACAAAATCCAGGCCTACCAGGGGCAGGGCCACAGCTGTGGTATCTATTCCTACAATGATGACAACATCATGAAGCTGGCCAATGCCACGCGCACCTCAAGAGTGATGGTCAACCAGCCACAGGCAGCGTCCAACAGTGGTAATGTGTGGAATGGTATGCGCCAGACCTTTTCACTGGGTTGTGGCTCCTGGGGTGGTAACTCCATCAACCACAACATCACCTGGCGTGATCTGATTAACGAAACCTGGGTGTCCAGGCCGTTGGCGGTGACCAAAACCATTCCCTCTGACGAGGAGCTGTTTGGCGCAGTCATGGCAAAGTTCGAGTAGACCTGAGCGTAAGCGCGCCCGGGGAGGAGTTTGACGCACGTCTCCCCGAACGCGACACCTGAACTGATCTCAATAAGAACCAGTAAAGACAGTAAAGAGGACAGCCACTTGGACTTTTCCCTCAACGAAGACCAGAAAGCCTTTGTAGAAAGCGCCCGCGCCTTTTCTGCGGGGGCACTGGCGCCCTATGCTGCAAAATGGGACGAGGAAGCCATCTTCCCCAAGGACGCGCTTGCCCAGGCCGGTGAGTTGGGCTTCATGGGCATGTACACTCCGGAGGCGGCAGGCGGGCTGGGAATGAGCCGCCTGGACGCCAGCCTGATTGTAGAAGAGTTGTCCAGGGGGTGTACCGCCACCGCGGCATTTCTCACTATTCATAACATGGCCACCAGCATGATCGGCAAATACTGTGGCCAATCAGTGATCGATGCCTGGTGCCCAGACCTGGTGATTGGCAGCAAGCTGGCATCCTACTGCCTGACCGAACCCGGCGCCGGTTCTGACGCTGCCTCCCTGCGCACTGCCGCGGTGCTTGACGGTGACGAATACGTGGTGAACGGCGCCAAAGTGTTTATTTCAGGTGCCGGTGAAACCGACGTGCTGGTTGTGATGTTACGCACAGGTGCCGCCGGGCCAAAAGGCATTTCCGCGTTGCTGATTCCCGCTGATGCCGAGGGTATTACCTACGGCAAGAAAGAAGACAAAATGGGGTGGAACGCGCAACCCACCCGCATGGTGACCTTCGACAATGTACGGGTACCCGTGGCCAATCGCCTGGGTGAGGAGGGGCAGGGCTTCGCTATTGCCATGGAAGGGTTGGACGGTGGCCGTATCAATATTGCTACCTGTTCCATCGGCACGGCCCAGCAGGCGTTGGAAGAAGCCGTGGCCTACGTGCAGGAGCGCAAGCAGTTTGATGCTGCGATCGCCGATTTCCAGGCAGTTCAGTTCAAGTTGGCGGACATGCTGACAGAGCTTGTCGCTGCCCGGCAGATGGTGCGCCTGGCCGCCAGCAAACTGGATAACCAGGACAGCCAGGCGTCCACTTACTGCGCCATGGCCAAGCGTTTTGCAACCGACGTGGGTTTTAACGTGTGCAATGACGCGCTGCAACTGTTCGGCGGTTATGGCTATATAAAGGAATACCCGATGGAGCGGCACGTGCGCGACACCCGCGTGCACCAGATCCTGGAGGGTACCAATGAAATCATGCGAGTGATCGTTTCCCGCCGTCTGCTGATGGATGGCGCACTGGAGGTTATAAAATGAGTTTGAGTCAGTCTGACAAAATCAAGGTTGAGATAAGCGGTCACACCGCGCTGGTCACCATAGACAATCCTGCCGCCAACACCTGGGACGAGGAGAGCCTGCCCGCGCTGGCGGACCTGGTCGAGAACCTGAACGATAACCGCGATGTCTATGCGTTGGTGCTGACCGGTGCGGGCGACAAGTTTTTCTCTGCCGGAGCAGACCTGAAGCTTTTTGCTGATGGCGATCCGGCAACCGCGGACCGTATGGCGAAAGCGTTCGGCCAGGCGTTCGAAACGCTCGCAGATTTTCGCGGTGTCTCCATCGCCGCGGTCAACGGCTTCGCCATGGGTGGCGGGCTTGAAGTGGCCATGGCCTGCGATATCCGTATCGCCGAGGAGCAGGCGCAGATGGCGCTGCCGGAAGCGCGGGTCGGTTTGTTGCCCTGTGCCGGCGGCACCCAGCGCCTGACGCAGCTTGTTGGCCTGGGCTGGTCCAAGAAGATCATTCTCTGTGGCGAGCGCGTCAAGGCTGCACAGGCGCTGGAAATCGGCCTGGTAGAGGAAGTGGTTCCCGCTGGTACGGCGCTGGAGCGAGCCATGGCGCTGGCCGAGCAGGTGGGTGAGCAAAGCCCCAGTTCCATTGCTGCCTGCAAACGCTTGATTCACAGCGCCAGCGATATCACCATCGCCAAGGGTCTGGCAGACGAGCGCAGCGAATTCGTCGCGTTATTCTCCACCGAAGACCAGCGCGAAGGCGTTAATGCCTTCCTCGAAAAGCGCAAGCCTGATTGGAAGAATGGCTGATGAGCGCACCGGTTCTATTTGCTGAAGTACCTGCC